>Ga0256832_1000042_pt1 | contig 78092 bp, 60 predicted proteins | sample 134614metaG_FD_190534 | JGI IMG/M metagenome (GOLD analysis project Ga0256832, IMG submission 190534) | Hydrothermal vent microbial communities from Lau Basin, Pacific Ocean - 134-614 | ecosystem: Environmental > Aquatic > Marine > Hydrothermal vents | place: Pacific Ocean: Lau Basin | collected...
CTCCTGCTGGCGCTCCGCCGGGGTGGCGGTGCTGGCACCCTCCAGGGCGATGTCCAGGGTCACGGCTTTTCCCAATGCCTGCCCCAGGGCCTGGGCCAGGGCGGCCTCGCGGCTCTTGTTGAGCAGATATTTGTGATTGGGCGACATGCTCAGCTGGAAGTGCGTGCCGTCGCGTTTCACCAGGGCGCAGTTGGCGGCCAGTTGCTGCAGCATGCCGCTGAGGTTCATGGCGTTGACCAGGTTTTCCCAGTCGTCGGGGTCGGCCGGGACGGGGGCCGTCGATGCGGCGGGCGCCGTGTCGGGGCTGGCCGTGGGGGCTGGCGATACGGCACCGGTAGCGGTAACCGCCGGACGGGCAGGGGTCTTGGCGGCGGGGACCACCGGTTGTGCCCCGCCATTGTCCGGGCGGAAGGCCAGCATGCGCAGCAGTACCATCTCGAAACCGCCGCGGGCGTCCGGCGCCAGGGGCAGGTCACGGCGGCCGATGAGGCCGACTTGGTAGTAGAGCTGCACGTCTTCCGGGCTTAACTGCTGAGCCAGATTCATGATGGCCTCGCGGTCGCCAAGCCCGTCGTCTATGGCCGCCGGTGCGGACTGCGCCAGGGCGATGCGGTGCAGGGTGGAGATCAGCTCTGCCAGCACCCCGGCAAAGTCCGGACTGTGCTGGGCCAGTTCGTTGATGCGCGCCAGCAGGCCGGGGGCGTCGTTGGCGGCCAGCAGGTTCAGCAGGTCGATGACGTGATCCTGCTCGATGGAACCCAACATGGCGCGCACGTCCGTCTCCTTGACCGCACCGCTGCCGTAGGCGATGGCCTGGTCCAGCAGGCTCAGCGCGTCGCGCATGGAGCCGTCGGCGGCGCGGGCGATCATGGTCAGCGCGGCGTCTTCGCTGGAGATACCTTCCTCGCTCAGCACCTGTTCGAGGTGGCCGCGGATCTGCTCCAGGGGCAGGCGCTTGAGATTGAACTGCAGGCAGCGGGAGAGAATGGTCACCGGCAGCTTTTGCGGGTCCGTGGTGGCCAGCAGGAATTTCACGTGGGGCGGCGGCTCTTCCAGGGTCTTCAACAGGGCGTTGAAGCTGTGGTTGGAGAACATGTGCACCTCGTCGATGAGGTAGACCTTATAGCGGCCGCGGGTGGGGGCGTATTGCACGTTGTCCAGCAATTCACGGGTCTCGTCCACCTTGGTGCGCGAGGCGGCGTCCACCTCGATCAGATCCACGAAGCGGCCCTCGTTGATCTCGGTGCAGGCCGAGCACTCGCCACAGGGAGTAGAGCTGACGCCTTGTTCGCAATTCAGCGACTTGGCCAGGATGCGTGCGATGGTGGTCTTGCCAACCCCACGGGTGCCGGTGAACAGAAAGGCGTGGTGCAGGCGGTCGTTGTCCAGCGCGTTGACCAGCGCCTTGAGCACGTGCTCCTGGCCCACCAGTTCGTTGAAGGTGCGGGGGCGCCATTTGCGCGCGAGGACTTGGTAGCTCATGGTTTTGCGGTGCCGATGTTTCTGAGTGACTGTCCGGCCATTGTAGCGTCGACTTGGCGCGAGTGGCTAGTGGTTGAGGGCGAGGATCGGGGAAATACGTGAGGGTTTCATTGCGTTACGGCGAATCGTCAGTGGTTGTGCGGGGTATATCCTGAACAGGAAACCGGATGCCGAGGATAGATGCTGTGCCAGACCAATTGTATCTGGATATCACCTTGTTTAACCTTGCTGCTTGAAAAATTATTGGTGGTCGCTTGCTCATCGTTGAAAACTGCTCATTCAACAAACAGCAGGGGAAATGTACATCCCTGTACTCCTGTTCCCTTATATTGAGAGTCTCAACGTTGGTTTTAATGTCCTTGATAGGGGGTCTGTAAATCCCACGCCTTTACGCGGCATTATTGCTTTTACTCCCTCTCCCCGTCTTGGGAGAGGGGACAATCGGCCGTACGGCCGATCAATCCGGCTTTTAGCCGTAACACGAAGCCACCGGCTTTAGCCGGTGGAGTATTCACTGTCTAGTCGAGTGCGACCGGAGAAAATCTGAAAACATTTTCACTGGTGGTGTCGACGGTCATCTCAACCCAGCTGTTGTTATCGCCGCCAAAGACTTCCACACGCGTAAAGTTATCGGTAAGCGTGCCATCGTCGTTATACATGGCCTCGTCGACCTTGAAGAAGTGGGAATCGCCGTGTACCAGAACAACCTGCCCCGTAAAGTTATGGGTCTCTTCTACCAGGGTGTGAAAGAAATCTGAATAACCGTTATCTGCATTTAGCCGCGGCAGGAATTTTTTCTGGTAACCGCCATCGCTGAGTTCAAACGGGAAGTAGATGTCTGCCTGGATCACGATTAGCACGCCGGCATGGTTGTTTTCTCGCGCTTTGGTGAAGGACTCTTTCAGCCAGGCAATATTCATGGCATTGCGCGCCCGGTATTCCGCTGTGGCGGCGTCGCAATCCTGCAGGGTGCGGTCGGATTTCTTGTAACACTGCTTGTCGGTTGCCACCAGGTTATTGTTGCTGCCGGGAATGTGCAGGGCGATAAATTCAACATTGTTCATCACAAAACGGCTGTTTTCGCTATATGCCTGTCCCGGTTCACCTTGACGTTCGACTTCAATGGGGTCCTGTCCCTGGGTGGTGTTCTTGTTGAAGAATGTGGTGCGTAAAAAACTCAGACGTTCAAGCGGGTCATAGCCACCATTACTGGTGCGGTGACAGTCAGTCCATTCGTTGTCACCCAAGCTGTACAGAGTGGGTGCATCAAGTTGATTAAAGATATCGATAACATCCTGGCCAATGGCCTTATCCGTGCACAGGCTATGGCCGTTCTTGGTGTCACCAGCAAAAAGAGTGAAGTCCAGGTGGTGTTTATTCATGGAGCTTATGGTTTGCTCAATGGCCTCTGCTTTTTCAGCGGGATCATCGCTGTAGAACTCATCGCCCCATAGAGCCACGCGCAGGCGGGAATGCTTGTCTTTGTGGAGTATTTCGTGGGACCCCTGTCGGTCCCATTTGGCGGACTTTTTGTTATGGCCCTGGTGTATGTCAGCATGTGTTGTCACGGGTAACATTGCTGTTATTAGTACAGCGGCTGTTGTCAGTCTTGAGATGTTCATTATTTTACAATCCTCGATGGTTTTGAAAGCAGAGGTAATGTATGTGAGAAAAATAAACGTACGATGACAGCCTGGTTAAGAAAATATGACAGCGGGTCTGACAAGCGCTAAAGAGAAAATGCGTACTCTTCTCAGAGGTGTTTTGAGAGATTTGTGCCGGTATTTCGTGCAATTACGGCCCTGTGTTTCCTCCGATATTCATGTTTCCAATACGGGGAGTCCGGTATTCTCCAATTATTTTCGCTGCTTGGTCAAAATGCAATGCTCGATTTGTGGGGCAGCCATGTTTCGATAGCGAATATCAATTTGCCGGCGCATCGAAGTTTGTCGATCCTTTTTGGCATTTAAAACCATGGGATTGTCGGTAGTGAGTCTCCTGCCGCCGGTGACTGGTAGGATGCGTTATTTTTACAGCAAGCAGGTGGTGGCGGATGCTGGGTATCACCGTTTTTCATACTGGCTTGCTGGGTCATTGCGCTCGGGTATTTTTCCGCTTTGCCTGCGACGTATTTAGTGGGATAGTTGGGATACAAAACCATAACATTCAACGGATTGGGAGGGATTATGTACATCATCACGAATCGCCGTATCGACAAGCACAAGAATGGCCTGCGCATCTTCAGCGACAAGCCAAACACCAATGGCGCCCAGGAACTCACCATGGTGAAGGTGAACAAAAAGGGTGGCTCGTGGGTGGCCCGTCCCGTGACCGACAAGCTGTCACCCGCGGTAGTCAAGGACATAAAAAAGAAATACCGCCTGGACATCGATGTGCGGAGCCCCTGGCATGGCAGTCTCAAGGTGGCCTGTGAGTTGTTCGAGGAGGCGGTGGCGAGCCAGAAAAATATCCTGTTTTTTGTCCACGGCTACAACAACGATGTACGAGATGTCATCAAGGCGGCAGAGGCTATAGAAAATCTCTACGACGTGATCGTGGTGCCTTTTACCTGGCCGGCCAATGGTGGCAATCCCATCACCGGCGCCGCCTCTTACCTCAGTGACAAGGCCGATGCCCGGCAATCCACCAGCGCCCTCAATCGCATGGTGGGCAAGCTGGCTTTTTATCATCGTCTGCTGACCAAAGGCTGGGTGGACAAGCTACGCATGACTGCCTACGAGAAACACCCCAACAATCCCGCCGCGGCCCGGGAATTGTTCACCCGCCTGCAGGCCAGGGATTGCAAGATAAAGATCAGCTTGTTGTGTCACAGTATGGGCAATTACGTCCTCAAGCACACGCTGATGACCGGCGACAGCCTCACCAAGAACCTGGTATTCGATAATGTCTGTCTGGTGGCGGCGGATACCAACAACAAGGATCACAAGCGATGGGTGGACAGGCTGGACGTGCGTAATCGCTGCTACATCGTCATCAATGAAAACGACAGCGCACTTTCCGCCTCTCGTATCAAGCCCGGTGACGAACAGCTGGCCAGGCTCGGTCATTATACCCGCAAGCTCAATTCGGAATGTGCGTACTACATCGACGTCACCAGTGCCAAGGGTGTGGACACAGAACATACTTACTTCAAGGGCAACACGGTGAAGGTCAACGCCGAACTGCGGGCCATCTTTGCCGGCATGTTCCGGGGCCGGGCGGTGGAAGGCTATCTGGATTACCGGACCGACAAGAACTTGTACGTGATGAGAGGAGATGCGCTGATCGAAAACGAACTGGACGAGCTCTTCGAGACTTAGCGCCCAGCACTTATTAATCATCTCAAAAATATTGCTACAGGGTTGATTCCCCGTGAGGGAGAGTCTTTCCAGGTGCGATCGCGTCTGGAAAGACGCTCCTACCATATCTGGCTCTGTAGAAGTGCGCTCCGGGATTCGCTTGCGTTAAGTCACTGCACCTTCAAGCATTCCCAGGATGGTGAATGCCCACAGGATACCTGTTAAACCAATTTTGAAACGCTTAATAGTACTCAGCACTAAATTGAAGGGTGGCAACCCGCACCAGCCACACCCCGGCACACGAATCCATTGCTGCCGCTGCTCCCTTCCGGGCCTGACGGGGTTCACAATTTATCGTTGCGAGGGGACCAATGCGGGTCACCATAAAAGGCTTTGACGTGCCGCCGGGAGGGCGACTTGCGCCAGAGGCCGGGTATTCTACCCAAAATGCGGGCCAAACGCGAAAATTGTCGGAACTTAGCCTTGGGCCACACGGTTGACCAGCCGACCCACACCGCCGATATCCACCACCACCTCATCGCCTGGCTGCAGGTAGGGTGGGGGGCTGAAGAGCATGCCCACGCTGCCCGGGGTGCCGGTGGCAATGATGTTGTGGATATCGAAGAAGATCTCCGCCAGGCGGGCCCGCTGGCACAGCTCACCATTGACGCAAGTTATCTCATAGCGATTCATGCAATGGTAAACACTGTGGGAGCGCCTTTCCAGGCGCGATCGCACCTGGAAAGACTCTCCCTCACGGGGAATCAACCCTATAGCAATATTTTTGAGACGTCTAATAACCAGACGGTTTAGCAAGAAGGAGTTAACCAGTTGACGAGTGCGTCCAGCGAGGCGCAGGTTTCAGTTATTTTATCCTGCAAAGTCGGTCTCAGACGCGCAATGGTATCTGCCTTCAAGTGGCAGGTAAGCCATAGTGGTGTCATACCACTGGCATGGGCGCCATGATGCTCGTCACTGCCGCCGTCGCCCACAAACACACATTGTTGTACGTCGACGCCTAAACGCTCAGCGGTGTAATGATAAATGGCCGGGTCCGGCTTTTTCATACCCACATCACAGCTGAACACCGCAACATCAAACAGGGCTTGCAATGGGGATTCCGCCCAAGCCCGCACCTCCGCGGTGGAGGCATTAGAGATCAACGCAAGCCGATATCCCTGATTGCGCAGTTTGCGCAGGGCGTTGAGCACATCAGGCGAAACATGGTCTGTCAGGGCGTAATCAAAACGCGCCTGGCGCTGGCGGGTGGCGGATTGGATGCGCGTCAGAGGGATATCGGGATCCAGCTTATGCGCGAGTACGCGAATCACCTCGAAGTGCCTGGTGGGGCGACAGATTTCATGATCATCACTAAAACAGGCCTGGTTCCACGCGTGTTTATCCACGCCGAGTACGTCGGCCGTAGTGCCACCGACAGAGGCAGGAACCTGGCCCACACTCACCAGGGTGTTAAATAGATCAAAACATATCGCACGCGCCATTTTGACGAATCTACTTTAATGACCAGCTACTCAATTTACCCGTGGAGTCAAAGATGAGCGTAAAATAACGGCCGCGATACGGAAACTCATTACCAGTTGTTGATGGGTTGCCTGTATTCGCCGATGCCTTCGCCTTGTCGGCAAGCATTCTTATGCTTACCACGGCTCCCCTGTTGAGAGGCCCAACGAGGTTGTCTACTTCATCTACCGACATGCCTTTGTTGAGTTTATCCCAGTTCTCGTGGATTTGGCGCATACGTCTGTCTTTTTCGTTCAGCTGCGCAATTTTTTCTTTGGCCATTTTTGTATAAGGGCCATTGGGAAATCGGTCAAGGAAAGCTTTATAGCTCTCGATTGTGTTGATTTCTTTCGCCTTGTTGAATTCGCTGCTCGGTGTGGCGCAGGCTGCCAGTGCTAAAAGAGAGAGTATAATGATGCTGTAAATGCGTTTCATAATATGTATCCGGGATTAACGAAGGCGATAGCATCACTTATGGCCCAATAATTCTCGACCAAAATGATGCATAAAAAAATCAAGACCGTAGGCAAACAACAGAAATAATAGAATACCAATGATCACAGAGCCAATCACCGCGCGAAACCAGGGAAACACCCCCGGTTGTTTATCGGACATGCTTTCTACCAGTTCCCAATCCTCGAGGCCGCGGTGTTTGCGCCGTTCCTCTTCGCTGACATAGCCAAAATTATCTTCAGGCTGGCTGCCCCATTGGTTGTCGATGGAATCCAGGTTTGATGGGTTGGTCCCGGAATAATCGCTTGCTTCGGTCATTTGGTTCACCCAAAAAATGGTTTGAATGCGTTGGCGAATTGTATCGCTTATAAATGGATAACGAAATAGCGCAGCGAGCTTAGTGCGTCGCCTTGAATCTTCGATTAGACTTGCAACCCAAACCTGGGGTACCCCGATTATTACAATGACGCGTCAGAAAATACATAAATTGGTACTGCATCCACAGGATGAAAATTTTGCACTACCATCCTGGGATGGGCTGATCGCCCGTTTGCGGGAGGTGGCATTCCTTGGTGATCAGATCGGTGAAAGCTTGGGTGAACGGCTGGGAAATCCGTTGGAAATAGAACAACCTAATCGCTTTTTAGTCGGCGAACGGTTTTTACAATACATCACCTTCATGGGTTGCTCACCTGCGGTGGAATCCACGCCGCCAACGGACGGCTCCCTGGATTATTGCCACATTCACTTCAGCAAAATCTACCCCGAGGTGCGCTTTCGCAGCGCTTCACAGAACGTGTTTGCCCGTTGCCCACAATGCCGCAAAAGCATCGGCAATTGGGCGCAGGCCGTATCACTCTGGTCGAAGGATGCCTCCGCGGTCAACTTTAACTGTGACAAGTGCGCGGAACCGGTTTCATTGACCCAATTGGGTTGGCGGCACACAGCGGGCTTCGCTCGACTGTTCATTGATGTCAACAGCATCTACCCGCAGGAAGCGATACCCACTGATCCGTTTTTGTCCTTGCTGGAAACGCAGACAGGGACGCAATGGGATTATTTTTTTACCGACCAGTAAAGATTTGATTTAAGGAGGCAGCTCCATTGCTGTCCCACTAACTACAGACTCGTCATTCCGGCGAAGGCCGGAATCCAGTGTTTTTAGCGACTTGCTGGATCCCGGCCTCCGCCGGGATGACGGCAGAGGTCGCTGACTATTCATGTCTTAAATGTTCACATCTTGCTGCGGCTCATGAAAAAACAAACTATTATGCCCAATAATGCGAATGTTGACGGGACCGCAGTGGTATCGAATAATAAATATGAAACCTCACACAACCGAACGGGAGTGAATAAGCCTTGAGCACATCTGCGCCAAGCCTGCTCTCCATCAAGGAGTCTCCCATCCATCCCGATTTATCAGCAACCTATTCAAGCCTGGGTATTGCTGAAACCACTGCAACCTCCATGCGCAGGGCCCTCGCCGCAATCAAAAAGCAACCGTTTGATTTTATCGTTTGCGAATTCATGTATCGCTACGGCTCGGATTATGCGGGGTGCACCATTTCCAATCTGGATGTGATGCTGTCCTCGCTGCAAAAATATTCACCGGAGGCGCGAGTCGTCGCGCTGGTCGACAAGGCAGAACAGCAATATATTGCCAGGCTCACGGAACATTTTCCTTTGCATGCGGCGCTGGTGTATCCGGTGAATCCGGAAACCATGCATAAAGCCTTGTCATAATAAATGCGAGATGATTTGTAAAAATGAATATAATTGGGTCGGAGCAATATTCTCTAATATTAGAAACAATTGTTCTCTGACCCGGATTTTCCCAGATCCGCTCTCCAATACGAGGTTGAGCCTTGCCGAGACGCCGCTCAAGCGCCCGCTTGTGAGCCTGTTTGGGCCGATAGCCTTTCTGGCCCCGATTGCGCCGCAACCCCGGACTGATGGTGGATTTATCGCGCCCCAGAAGTTCTGCATCCGTGTCTGGCTATATTTCTCTTTCTTCAGGATGTAAATTTGGTATCGTTCCTCTTGGGTAAGCTGCGTGTAGATTCTCATGTGTGCTCCTCTTACTTGGCGGTGAGACAAGCCACAATGCTACCGCAGCTTGCCCTCTTACCGTCAGATAGAGTTGCACTTACAAATTGAATTCACGAATAATGCAGACTCGGCAATGCCCTCGTTATTCTCACCGGCAGAGCTGATGTTTTCAGTCATTTAATGACGATTCTGAAGTAAACGAGACAGCAGTGAACTAAAGATTTAAAAAGCATTGTATCTCTGTACATCGACAGAACCTTCGGCAGGTTCATGCTCACCATGTCTGGCAACGAATTTCAAGGCTGTCCCGAAATAGCCGGTTTGGTACACTGCGGCTCCTTTGTTGCTCATTCATGAGTTAGTTGGGTTTTCTGTTTCACACAATCACAGGGTGTTTATGAATATCGAGTCACGTATTGCTGACGAGCTGGGCGTTCGCCTGGCCCAGGTTGAATCTGCCATTGGTTTGCTGGACGAGGGGGCGACGGTGCCGTTTATTTCCCGTTATCGCAAGGAGGCCACCGGCGGGCTGGACGACACCCAGCTGCGCACGCTGGAGGACCGCCTGGGCTATCTGCGCGAGCTGGAGGAACGCCGCGCCGCGGTGCTGAAGAGTATCGACGAGCAGGGCAAGTTGACCGAGGCGCTGACCGCCGCGATCAATGGTGCGGAGACCAAGACCCGCCTCGAGGATCTGTACGCGCCCTACAAACAGAAACGCCGCACCAAGGCGCAGATCGCCCGCGAGGCGGGGATCGAGCCGCTGCTGGATGCGATTGTGGCCGATCACGGGCTCGATCCGCAGGCCGCGGCTGAAGCTTTCCGTAGCGAAAAGATGAATGAAGACGCCGGCTTCACCGATGCCGCTGCGGTGCTGGAAGGCGCACGGCAGATCTTCATGGAGCGCGCCGCGGAGGAGGCGGACCTGGTGGGCAAGCTGCGTGACTACGTGTGGGACAAGGGCCTGATGACCGCCGAGGTGGTGAAGGGCGAGGAGCAGAAGGGCAGCAAGTTTGCCGATTATTTTGAGTTTTCCGAGGCACTGCAGAAAGTCCCGTCGCATCGTGCGCTGGCGCTGTATCGTGGCCGCGCCGAGGGCGTGCTGCGGTTGAAGATCGTGGTGCCGGGGCAGGATGATCTGGAATCACCGTTGGATCGCGGCATTTGCGAATCCATGGTCGCCGCTCATTTTGGGTTGAAGGATGAAGGCCAGGCGGCAGATACGTGGCTGGGGGAGTGCGCGCGCTGGGCCTGGCGCATCAAGTTGTCCATGCAGATCGAATCCGAGCTCAACCTGCGCCTGCGCGAGGCCGCCGAGGAGGAGGCGATTCGCGTGTTCGGCGACAACCTGCGCGACCTGTTGCTGGCCGCCCCCGCCGGACAGCGCACCACCATGGGCCTGGATCCCGGCCTGCGCACCGGCGTCAAGGCAGTGGTGGTGGACGCCACGGGCAAGCTGCTGGCGTACGAGACCATCTTCCCGCACGCGCCGAAAAACCAGTGGGATGCTTCGCTGGCGACGCTGGCTAAAATGGCAGAGAAGCACAATGTCGACCTGATCAGTATTGGCAACGGTACTGCCTCTCGGGAAACGGACAAGCTGGTGGCCGAGCTTGCCAAAAAATATAAACACCTGCGCTTCAATAGTTTGATGGTCAGCGAGGCCGGCGCCTCGGTGTATTCCGCCTCGGAGCTGGCGGCGCGGGAATTCCCGGCGCTGGATGTGAGTTATCGCGGCGCGGTGTCCATCGCCCGACGCCTGCAGGACCCGCTGGCGGAGCTGGTAAAGATCGACCCGAAAGCGATCGGTGTGGGTCAGTACCAGCACGACGTGAATCAATCACGACTTGCGAAAAAGCTCGATGCGGTGGTGGAAGATTGTGTGAACGCGGTGGGTGTGGAGATAAACACCGCCTCGGCACCGTTGCTGGCGCGCGTGGCCGGGTTGTCGGAGACCCTGGCGGCAAACATCGTCGCGCATCGCGAGAGCAACGGTGCGTTTGCCAATCGGCAACAACTACTTGAAGTTAACCGCCTTGGGCCAAAGGCCTTCGAACAGGCGGCGGGTTTTCTGCGCATCCGTGCCGGTGACAATCCCCTGGATGCCTCGGCGGTGCATCCCGAGGCCTATCCGCTGGTGGAGAAGATCATCCAGCAAAGCGGGCGCAAGATTACCGACATCATCGGCGACAAGGCTTTCCTGAAAGAGTTGGCGGCGAACGACTTTGTCGATGACAGCTTTGGTGAACCCACGGTGCGCGACATTTTCGGTGAGCTGGAAAAACCGGGACGTGATCCTCGACCGGAATTCAATACCGCCAGTTTTAAAGATGGCGTGGAAAAGATCGCCGACCTGGAACCGGACATGGTACTGGAGGGTGTGGTGACCAATGTCACCAACTTCGGTGCCTTCGTGGATATCGGCGTACATCAGGACGGCCTAGTACACATCTCTGCTCTGGCGGACACCTTCGTCAAGGATCCGCGCGAGGTGGTGAAGGCCGGGCAGGTGGTGAAGGTCAAGGTGATGGTGGTGGATTTAGCGCGCAAACGCATCGGTCTGAGCATGCGCTTAAGCGACAATGCACGGGATGCATCGCAAGACACGCCGCGAGACATCAAGCGCGACACACCCCGGGGAAGGCGGTCAAGTGCGGCAAGGCAACCTGCCAAGCCTGCACCCACAAGCAGCGCCATGGCCCATGCCTTTGCCAAACTGAAGCAGAGCTAGTTTGTGACATATGCAGTGCACAGCCCCCTGCGCAGGCACAATCAGTGCAGCGCCATTTCCGCGTCGAAGGCGACGCCCTGGGGGGTAATGTCAAAGGATTCGACAATCTGCATATCCATTTCGGCCAGATTTTTTAACATGGCCTTGTTGTCCTCGGAGAACTGGTCCTTTTCGGCATCGGCATCGGCATCGGCATCGGCATCGGCATCGGCATCGGCGGCGAGGGCGATATTGCTGACGAATTTCATGTATTTCCCAAAGTCCATATTGAAAGCGAAGATACCGGTGGGACTGAGAGGATCATTTGCCATGGCCTTGGCAAGTTGTTCGGCCTTGTTGCCGATATAGGCCACCAGGTGATTTCCCTTCAACGCCAGTTTGACACTGCCGAGATTAGGCGCTGGCAGGGGAACAGGCAGGTCAATGGGCGAGCCATCGTCCGGTAACTGAATGGGAGGCATGCCTTGCTGGAAATTGGCGGCCATCATCAACAATTGTTGGGGGTTTTTTGCCGATATGGTGATGATCGCATCAATGCTGCGAATATCCGGCGAGGGGTTTTCCTGTTGCAGGTTCATACTGCCATCGATATCCAGTATCGTTGCCGATATACCCTGCACTCCGGATGCCATGCCGGCCACCATCCCCAGGGCAAGCATGGGGTTGGAGACGAGCATATTTTGTTTTAACGCCGCCAGGGCCGGACATTGATATTCTTTCTGGGTGAAGTTTGTGATCAACTTGCTGACAATGGGGGTGAGGGCATCAACATTGAATCCGACAGCAAATCCCAGCACAGGCTTATTTGCGGTTTTTTGCAGGTGGGCCGGGATGAATCCGCGGAGCTTTTGTAATTCTGCCATGAAGGCTGCATCGGTGTTTTCCACCAACATGCGTGCAGCCATTTCTTTGCTGGGCTGTTCCAGGTTGAGTTTCGTATAGCCGAAGACCGTGCGTGGCCACATTTGGGTAAGGGCCAGGAGTTCCCTGCGGCAGGCTTGTGTTTGAATAGAAGTCAGGGGGTTTTGTGCCCCGGCTTTGCTTTCTGCAATAGAGGTTGTCGTTTCATCACCGTCCTGGACTGTGGCAGATTCGCTTCGCTCCGCCGCCGGGGCCTGGGTGTTGAGTTTTTTGATGTCTTTCAGCAGTATGCCCAGCATGCGTCCGAAGTCATTGGCATCTGGTGTGGTCAGTCCCTTCATGATCTCCCGGTGGTCGACGTAGCCAAGATAGGCGGGATGAAAGTCATATTTGGATTGAAGGTCGCTGAGTATCGTTGTCTGTGACAGAGGCTTTGCCGGTTTCATTGTGCCGAGTATCAGGTCGCGGGCAGCAGGGGTATCCAAGGGGGTGAGCAAGGTGATCAATGCATAATTATTATCAACACTGATGGCAAGCCGGGTGTCTTCCTGGTCATTTTCTGATACGCCAAAACCGTACGTCCTTATGGTGTGGCCACCATAGGGTTCCGGTACCGCCTGAGTCCGTGCAGTGGTTTCCGCTTTGTCCACAAAGGCATTGAAGGCACCCGTGTCTGCCAATTTTATGCGCAAGACTGGTGTGGTGCCAATGGAATACAGGATGGAATCGATTTCTTCACCGGTACCGAGTAATTCGGGTGCCGTTTGCAGGCTCTGCAGGGCGGTCATGTATTCTATAAACAGGCCGATCAACATCTTCGTGGCGGGAGGTGCTTCACTGGAGCCTTGCTTTTCGAGATCCCGTTTGAGATTTTTGGCCTGAACCAGGCTTAAATCAGGGGTGAAAAAATCCTGCATGTTTTGCAATGGAGCAGGTTTCAGTCCGCCAAAGAAATAGATTGTGTCACTGGGGACATAACTGAGGATTTCCCGCGCATCAGTTTGTGCGGCCGATGTGCTCAGGGTTTCATTGCCGTCCTTTTTGTCAATTACATAGACGACAGTGATATAGGAGGCGAGTGCCAGTGTGGCGGCGACCGCCGCTCCCAGAACCAAACGCAAGCTATCCATGGTAGATTTCCCTTTGTTGGGTTGGAGTTTTGATGCCTGTACAGTTTGTTGGGCATCCTATGGTACTTCAAGTGAAATATTCCCTGGTTGTGGTTTTATTGGGGACAGTATCCGCGGCTTAGAGAATGCTGTCGGCAGGTACGGGAAAACCTTTAAGAACAGTTTTTTGTCGCTTCAGGTGCGTGGTGCGAGAGTGATCGGTATTTGCATGTAAATGCAGGCTCAGGTTGCATATTTTTCCATGCGTTTGCGTACCTTCTTCAGGTAGTCACGGGTCTCCCTTGCCGGCAGGAAGGTGCGCAGGTGCTTGTAGAGCTTGTCGGGGCTGAGTTTGTTGATCTTCTTATAGGCGTGGCGTCGCCAGGAATAACGGCTGGGGTAATTGCGTTTGCTGAAGCGTCCGGTGAAGGCCCTGATCACACTGTCGGGGCCGGCATTATAGGCGGCGATGGTGGCGAGAATTCGTGCTTCCGGATCCTTTATTTTTTTGAAGCGTTTGAAATACAAGAGGTGTAAATAAGCGGTTCCTAACTTGATATTGTTGTCCGGGTTGTACAGGTATTTTTCCTTTACCACCTTGTCCCTGGCATAGAGAAAACGATAGGCCTCGCGAGCGCCAGTACGCGGCACCAATTGCATGAGGCCAAAGGCCGGGATAGGAGACTTGGCCCGCGGGTTGAAAGAACTCTCTGTCTCGATGATAGCGAAGATCAACGGCGCCGGGATTTTGTGTTCGTGGGCGTAGCTGTGTACGCTTTCGCTGAATTTTTGTGCGCGAATACGGATGTGCTCCGGCACCAGGCTGAACTGGGTGCTGACCACGATACGTTTTTTTCCATCTTTGCCCATGAGGCTGTGGGTTTGCATCTTGTGGGCCATGGTCTTGGCGAATTTCGCCAGATCCCGGGTGTCTAGCGGGGTGTTGTCGATATTCGCTACCAGACCGGCCAGCACGGCGGGTTGTTTACTGCGTGGCGGTGTGGGGCGCTTGGCGATCTCTATGATGGAGCGGTTGTCCGGACTTTGTTTGATGGTCTTTTTTACCGCCGAGATGAGCTTGCGTTGGGTGATGTGAGGGTTTTTGGCCTGAGTGGGTTTTAGCGCCAGTTCCACCTTCACCACACCCTCGGCATAATCCACGATGCTGCGTTCCTTGAAATTGTTGCGATAGGTGACGTCGCGTTGTGCATCGGGCAGTACCGCCTCCCGTCCCCATACCTTGGTGACTTTCTTTTTGTATTGTTTAAAGGCCTGCTGGAGTCTTTTTTCCTGCTTCTTGTACTGTACGGTGATCTTTTTCTTGCTGCTGATTGATTTGCCGTGCCCCGAGTTGTGATTAGCAAATACGGGAAGCGGCGCGAATATCAGACTGAAGATGAGCAGGGTGGAAACAAGACGTTTTGGCATGGTTGTGACTGTTCTTTTTACAATAGAAAGCGTCAAGCTCTGTAACGTCTGCCGCCGTTGTGGCTTTAATGTAACTGCCTTGAATTGGATCACAAAACTTGGGAGGAGGTCTGTGGAAAAAGCATGAGGAGTGGGGGTTAAGTTGCTGGTGGTGAATGAATATTTGCAATTTTATCCGGTGGGAGCTGAATGCTCAGTCCTTCACCGGCCGCTTGGACAGTTTGCGTTGCAGGGTGCGGCGGTGCATGTTCAGGGCGCGGGCTGCAGCGGAGATATTGCCATTGTGTTCCAGCAGAACCTTTTGCAGGTGTTCCCATTCCAGGCGTTTGATGGAGATGGGTTTTTCTGCGGGAATCACCTCGGCATTTCCTTGTTCGGCCTGTAGGCCGTGAAGGATGTCGACCACCGAGGCGGGTTTGGTGAGGTAATGTACGGCGCCCAGCTTGATGGCCTCCACCGCGGTGGCAATACTGGCGTAGCCGGTGAGCATGAGCATGCGTAGAGAGGGGTGTTGTGCATGGAGTTTTTCCACCAACTCCAGGCCGGATTCGGGGCCGATGCGCAGGTCGATCACCGCATAGTCCGGCTGATGATCAGACGCCAGCTCCAGGCCTGCGGCAATGTTCGTCGCCGTGTACACATCCAGGCCGCGTTTTTCCAGTGCCGATGCCAGCACCTTGCAGAAGGTGAGGTCGTCGTCTACCAGTAACAGGCTCTTTTTAGGGTTGCTGTTCATGCAGGGTTTTCCAGTAGCGGCAGTTGAATAAGCGCACAACTGCCCTGGCGATCATTAAAGAGTTGTACATTGCCACCCATCCGCTCGATCACGGAATGGGCCAGGTATAGCCCAAGCCCCAGGCCATGATCCTTGTCGCTGCAGGGAATCTTGCCGATTCGGGGTTCGGCATACTGGCTCAGCCCCGGACCGTGGTCGCGAATTTCGATGTTGAGTTGTTGTGGCGTCCAGCTGGCGTGAAAGGCGACCCATTCCGGCGATACGTCGGCAGCATTATTGAGAATGTTGATGATGGCCTGGTCCAGCGCCAGATCGGCAATCAAGAATGGTATGGGCTGACTGCCATGGATGGTTTTTTGCAACTGTGTTTCAGGTCGCTCTGCATGCCAGCGGCTGAGCAGGTTTTGCAGATAAGGTTCCACGGGTAGGGCCTCACCGGCGTCGGCTCGCAGTTCTCCGGCGGAGGCGGAGATGACAGACAGGGCTGCTTTGCAGCGGTCGATCTGTTCACTGATCATGGAAAGCTGTTGATTAAGTTTGTGATCTTTTTGCGGTGGAAAATCCTCTTTCAACTCATCGTTGATGATGGCCATGGTATTCAGTGGCGTGCCCAGTTCGTGGGCAGCGCCGGCGGCGAGTGTACCGAGGGCCACCACTTGTTCGTCACGCAGGGCCTGTTCGCGTGCCTCTGCCAGGCGGTGATCCCGTGCCCGCAGGCCTTCGGCCATACCAGTGACAAAGTAGGCCACCAGTCCGGCGCTCATCACAAAGCCGAACCACATGCCAAAGACGTGTTGACTGAAATTACCGTTATGACCTGTGTTGTCGAGGCTGAAGGGCAGATGGTAACGCATCAATAGTGAATAACAGATGACGGTGAGGGCGGCGAGCCCCCAGGTCTGTGCTCGGTTCAGCAGGGTGGCGGCGATGGTCAGTGGCAGCAGATAAAACCAGGCGAAGGGATTGGTGGCGCCGCCAACAAAGTACAACACGCCACTGAAGGCCAAGATATCGGTGGTCAGTTGCAGCGTAAATTCATTGTTGCTGACATCCCGTCTCTGCTGTGCACGCCAGGCGGTGAAAACAGCCCACAAGCCGTGGATGGTGAGAATAAAGGCCAGCGGAAGTATTGGCAGGGCCAGGCCCAGCCACCATTGGGCAATAGCGATGAGCAGGGCCTGTATAGCGATGCCCAGACCTCGCAAGATCGCCAGGCGGTGGAGATTGTCCTGGCTGGTGTGATGGTGGATGGTGCTCGTGTCGGACATTGCTACGGCATGACTGTGTAGATCACACATTATCGGTTAATCCGGGAGGCTTGTCAGGCCGGTGATCGAGTGAAACAGAGGGGTGCGACAAAATGCCGCGCGACACTGTGTCACATTCCGGCGCCAAGAAACGGTTGTTAGCCTCTTCTTCGTATTTCCAAAACAATAATATGAAGAGGTGTTATGGCTACCAACGTCCCTGTTTGCTCCCCTCATCGTCATCTTGGTTTGCGCACTGCTGCTGGTCTGGGCCTTGCGCTAGGTGCCAGTCTTGCCCAGGCCTATGTTGGCCTATGCTGTGGCAAGTGTGGTGGCAATATGCCCATGAATATCCCCGGCGGTGGGGTACCGGAAACCTATGAGTATCGCGTCAAGTTCAGCCCCATGACCATGCACATGGAAGGCCTGCGTGATGGCACCAATACCGTCGATGGCGACAACCTGCTGGGCATGCCGGCCATGGGTAAGTTCATGGCGGTACCCACGTCCATGGACATGAATATGCTGAATATCACCACCGGTTACAGCTTCAGTGATGACCTCTTTGGCGGCGTGATGCTGATGTTCAAGCAAAACAGCATGGACATGAGCTTCAGCAGCATGATGCAGATCCTGACCGGGCAGGAGGGTTTCACCATGAAGTCCAGCGGCCTTGCCGACACCATGCTCATGGGCAAGTATCGTCTGTATACCGATGACCCGCTGATCCCCCGCAAGCAGTATTCGCTGTTGTTTGGCCTCAGTCTGCCCACCGGTTCCATCGATGAGACCAATGACGACCACCCCGTGGCCATGCGCCAACAGGAATTGCTGCCCTACAGCATGCAGCTGGGTTCCGGCACCGTTGACCCCACCATCGGCATTCTCTACCAGGCCTCGTTCTCCCCCTGGTGGTGGGGGGTGAACGTCAGGTACACCGCCCGCTTATACGATAATGACCGCGATTACCGCTTGGGCAATGAGCTGCGTCTGGATGGCTACGCCATGTACCAGTTCTCTCCCGACTGGCTGGTGCAGGTCCAGCTCAATGCCCGGAATCAGGGCAGGATTCGTGGCGCGATGGATGAATATACCAGCGGCGCCTCCGGCCATGCCGTGCAGGGCGACCCCTTGTCACCGGCCATGACCCCATTGTGGGATACCGACAATTATGGCGGCAGCCAATTGTTTACCACCCTGGGTGTTCAATGGCGGCCGGCGCCGTTGCAGATTGTTGATTTCAATGTGGGCCTGCCGCTGTATCGCAATCTCAACGGCCCCCAGCTGGAAGAAGACTTCCGGGTGATGCTTACCTGGTACGTGGAGATCGTTACCGAAAAGAGCCGTCGCTTCGGCAAGGCGGACAAGATGAAAGACGACAATAAGTTGGGTTTCTGAGGCGGGTGCGGCAAGATGAATCCAAGGCGAGTAATCTGCGACAGCGTATTGCGTCGTGGTTTGTTAACAGTGGTGGCAGTGATTCCCATGGCCGCTTGTGCGGGGGCGGGATCCTTTGGTCCGTCCTCCCTTCCAGATGCAAAGAGTGCCCCGGCCCGTGCCTATGCCCGTTATTGCATGAGCTGTCATGCATTGCCTCATCCCGGCCGGTTGACCGCAGAGGGTTGGGCAAGACTTTATCCGGTGATGGAACAACATATGGTCGAGCGAGGAATGGCCGCCCCCGATGAAGACCAGCGTCGGGTCATTCTCGGTTATTTACAAGCACATGCACGCTGATCGACTTGGCGTAAACGATGGCATGAAAAAGTCACGGCATGTGTTTTCCCATCCAGTGATGCGCGGATTGGCGTTCCTTGCCTTGTCCTGTCATGGTCTCTCGTCCCTGGCTGGTACCGTGGCGGAGAATCAGGCCAAGCCGCAGGCCGGTACTCAGGAGAATGTGTTGCAGGAGGCACTTGAGGTCCTACACATTACTCTTCCCCGGAGGCGTCTGCCGGCACCCGATTTCATCCTGCCGGCGTTGTCACAAGGGGGGGCTGGCCAAGACGTGCGCCTTTCCGACTATCAGGGCAAGGTAGTGCTGCTGAATTTTTGGGCAACGTTTTGTGCCTCCTGTCGGGAAGAAATGCCAGCCCTGGAGGCTCTGTGGCAGGCCTATCGTGAGCAGGGTTTCGTGGTGATCGCTGTCGCAGCGGATCGTGGCAGCATCGATCCGGTGAGAGAGTTTGTTGCTCACGGAAACCCTCACAGTGGCTCACCTGGGAGTTACAGCTTTCCCATTGCCCTGGATTCTGAGGGCGAGGTGCGCAAGCGATATGAAGTGGTGGCCCTGCCGACAAGCTATCTCATTGGTCGTGACGGGCGTTTTCTCGGTCGCGTGTTGGGTGCGCGGGAATGGAACGCCAAGCAGGTACACCGTCTGTTGCAGGTGTTGCTGCAACAGACGGAGCGGCTAACAAAATAAACAGCGGACGTTATTCAAATGCAGCAGCCTCCCGTTCCAGGTAGGCCCAGCTGGCATTGCGCCCGGCGAGTTCCTTGAAGTTGGCCAGTTTGGAAAAACGCGATTGGTCCAGCCTGTCGATAGCGTCCTGCACGTCCACGCCTTCATCCACCATTTTATTCATGTGCGTGAAGAGCAGCTCGAGATACTGGCGGGTGGAGAAGTCGAAGTCCTTCAACGGGCCGGGGTGTCCGTGGCCGGGAATGAAGGTAGCGTTGCCATATGCTTTGAGTTTCTCGAATGCGTCCAGCCAGGACTGAATATTGCTGACCGGTTGCACCGTCAGCAGCCTTTCCCCGTACAGGCTGTCACCGGCGTAGACGATGTTGTCTTCGGGAATATGGGCGATGAGTTGTGCCGGTGTGTGGGCAGGGCCGATATTTTTCAGGTTGATGCTCACACCACCTAAATCCAGTTGGGTTTTGTCGCTGATGATGCGATCCGGTGGCTGCGGGATTTTCACGCTGCCTTCCTCGAGTTCGAGGATGCGCTCGATGGCGCCGGCAAAATTGCCGCCGCTACCCGCCATGCGCGCGGCGCTGTCACGGTGCGCAATGATTTCCGCTCCGGCGCGTCGAAAGACCGGGTTGCCCATGAAGCGGTGCGGCTGGGAGTTGGTGTTGACAGCGTATTTCACCGGCGTGTCGGTGATCTTACCAATGTGCGCCAGCATCTCCCGGGCCATGGCCTCGGTGTAGCCGGTATCCAGCACAGCAACGGCATTGGCGCCCACCACGAACACCAGGTTCATGCGATAGCCCTTGTTCTCTTTGCTGGGGCCGGGCAGGGGGCCGATCCAGGCATAGACGTGATTGGATATTTTTTTTGGGGCTGGGAGAATGTTTGTGTCTTCCGCAGCGAAACTATGGCTGCCAATCAGTGCGGTGATAATCAGTACAGTGACAATCGGTGCAGTGAATTGAAACGAAAGTGCACAGAGGTGATTTTTACCAGCGTGAAGAATCTTGCTTAGAGAACAGGGCATGATAGAGGCCTTCCATGTTGATGTTTAATGTGCTTCAGGTGTCGCGTGTTTTTGCAGGAATTCGAGAATCTTCTGTAATGTGGCTTCGCTGGGGATGCTGCGTCCCATAATATCCATATTTCGTTGCATGCGTCCTTCCACGCCGATCCATTCGATGGCGGTATGCTGGCGGGGTTCGGGCAGGGCATGGCAGCGGGAACAGGTGGTGCTGAAAGCGCGCCCGGCGGCGGTGTTTTGCAGCTCCGGATATTTTGCTGGATCAATGGCCTGCTGGGCATGGCGCTGTAGATAGGCAAGCAGGGTGTGTCGTTCCGTTGAGGATGGGGCATCGATCCGACCCATCATACCCATCATGCCACCGCTCATGTGTTCCATGCGCGTGGTCATGCGTTCAAGCACTGCTGGCCACTCCTTGGTCGTGTGTCGGCCCGGCCCTGGTAGAGCGTGGCATTGAGTACAGTATCGTTGTAGTAGTTTTGCACCTTTGGATTCGGCTTCGGGCAATAACTCAGGTGGCAGACCTGGGGGTAAATTTTCCAGCGATCCCCCTCCCATCATTCTGCCCATTCCTCCCATTGCGATGACAATGCCGCTGATTACAGCCAGCAGCAGAAATGCGCCGAGTACTCCATAAAGTCTGCGTTGTTGCATACTAAAGGTCTCTCTGAAAGAATTTAGGAACCTTGGATCAATTCATGAACTCGTAATCTTGCGCCTGAAATGCCCGGCTTCCGTGTCGCTTAGACGCGCCTACTTTTGCAAATCTGAACATTTCAGGTCGCAATCCACTTCGTCCGGAATTGACCAGAGGTTCCTTTATTGTTCGAGATTACGTCGTTTTTCCTGGAATTCCTGCTCGTCGATTTCACCGCGGGCATAGCGCTCCTGGAGAATATCCAGTGGGGTTTTTTGTTTGGATCGGCCGGCATCGTTATCGCCACCGCCGCCACTCAGCCATCGGACAATGGCCACAATGGCAAAGATAATCAGCCCCCAGAACAGGACCATGATCAGGCCACCGAAGCCCATGCCCCAGCCCATGCCACTCGTCAGATTTCCGCCGTTATCCATCATCTTTTATCTCCTCATTCCTTATCCGGCCATTGATCACGAAAAACCATCAGTGTTCATGCCTTGCCGGCGGTTACTATCCTGTTTGGTCTGACAAGCATCATGCCGCATTGATTCCAGAATAACGAGACTTATGATTTGTTCCGGGGCTTGCTCCACTCCCGCCGGTTGATGGCATAACCGGTGATCTTGCCGACGAACGGCAGCGTCAACATGCCCGGCAGTTGATCCACTTGTTTGGGATCACGATAACCGTGAATACCGATGGTCATGCCCGTGTGCCCCTCTCGGGGCTGGTCGATGTAGGTGCCGAACAAGCGGTCCCAGATAGAGAGGTTAAAACCGAAATTGCTGTTGGCCTCGTTGTCTTCCACCGAGTGATGCACGCGGTGCATGTCTGGCGTCACCAGCAGTAGACGTACAACCCGGTCCAGCCCCAGCGGCAGGCGCACATTGGCGTGGTTGAACATGGCCATGGCATTGAGCACCACCTCGAAGATCACCACCGCCACCACTGGCGGGCCCAGCACCAGGATGGTGGCAAATTTGATGAGCATGGAAAGGATGATCTCAATGGTGTGAAAGCGGGCGCCGGTGGTGACGTCGTAATCGAGATCGGCGTGGTGCACCCGGTGCAGGCGCCACAGCGCCGGTACTGCATGTACCAGCACATGTTGCAAATAGATCACGAAATCCATGGCCACCACGGAAAGCACGACAGCCAGAACAAAAGGCAGTTGAAAGTAATTGAGCAGGCCCCAGCCCTGCTCGGCGGCAAAGGCGGCCACGCCCACGGCGGCGGCGGGAAACAGCAGGCGCAGAATAAAGCTGTTGAGGAATACCAGCCCCAGGTTGTTGGCCCAGCGCATGGCCTTGGACACCGTCAACACGCGGCGGGGGGCCAGCACCTCCCACAGGGCCATTATCCCGAACACCCCAAAAAAGAAGCCCAGGCGGATGGGTACTTCGTTTTGCAGGATAACGTCGTTGAAGTTCATGTGCAGTTCTCTCTCTGATGTTCGGGTTGGTGGTCTTCAGATTGCAGGCTATACTAGTAGGTATACAACTATTCAATAGATCAGTTGAATATTAGAATAGCAGCCAGGAGAGTAAGGTCAAGTCCCAGTATAAGCCGATTGTCGTCACTCCGGTGGTTGCCGGAGTGACGGTGTGGTAACGAATGCTGGTGATTTTGCCCCGGGCTGTTGAATCAACCACAACCGTCGCTCAAAGAGACTTTCATGCCCGTGCCCACAAATTCCAATGATGCAAGTCAAAAAGGCGCTTTCAAGCACGAATTGTTTACCCAGTTCGCCCGCGTGGGCAAGGCGCTGAGCAACGGCAACCGACTGGAATTACTGGAATTACTCGCCCAGGGCGAGCGCAGCGTGGACGAACTGGCCAGGGTTTCCGGGCTCAGCGTGGCCAATACCTCCCAGCATCTGCAACAGCTGCGCCAGGCGGGGCTGATCGTCTCCCGCAAGCTCGGCCTGAAGGTGTTTTACCGGCTCAGCGGCGATGACGTACTGGCCCTGTTCGAGGCCCTGCGCGCGGTGGCGCAGCGTCACCTGGCCGAGGTGGAACGCCTGGTGAACACCTTTCTCACCGTAAAGGATGCCCTGGAACCCATTCCCCGTGAGGAGTTGCTGGAGCGCACCCGCCAGGGCAGGGTGACGGTACTGGATGTGCGTCCGCCCGAGGAGTTCGCCGCCGGGCACGTGCCGGGGGCGGTAAATGTGCCGCTGGCCGAGCTGGAGGCCCATTTACAGGACCTCGACCCGGCGCACGAAGTGGTGGCCTACTGTCGCGGCCCCCATTGCGTGCTGGCCTTTGATGCCGTGGTGCAGTTGCGCGAACTGGGTCTCAATGCACGTCGCCTGGAAGACGGTTTTCCTGAGTGGAAGCAGGCGGGTCTGCCGGTGGAGACGGCAGAGGAAAGTAAACAGGGAAAAGGGTAAAGTTGCGGTTATGAATCATTTGCTGCGTATTGCTTTACCATTCGTTGTGCTCGCCGCCGGCATCGCCATCGGTGTGTTGCTCATGGCCACCGGCCCCGAGGTCGAACGCCGCCCGCCAGCGCAAATGTTGCCGGTGGTGGAAACCTTGATTGTCGAACCACAGACTTTTCCAGTGGTGATACGCAGCCAGGGCACGGTGGCGCCACGTACTCAAAGCAGTCTGATTCCCGAGGTGGCGGGGCGCATCGTGGCCGTGGGCGACAGCTTTCGCAACGGCGGCGCCTTCAAGTCCGGGGAGGTGTTGTTTCGGATTGCCGCGGTGGATTATGAAAACGCCGTGGTCATCGCTCGCGCCGATCTGGCCCGTGCGCAACTGGCCCTGGCCCAGGAAAAGGCCCAGGCGCAACACGCCCTGGAGGATTGGCAAAAGCTGGGCCGCCAGGAGGCGCCCACCGACCTGACCCTGCACAAGCCCCAGGTGGCGGCCGCCGAGGCTGAGGTGGCCGCCGCCGAGGCGCGTCTGCGCCAGGCGCAGATCAATCTGGCGCGCACCGAGGTGCGCGCGCCCTATGCCGGCCGTGTATTGGAGAAGAAGGTGGATGTGGGCCAGTACGTGGCCCCCGGTACGGTGTCCGCCACGCTGTACGCGTTGGATGCCGCCGAGGTGCGTCTGCCGCTCACCGACCGGCAACGGGCTCTGCTGCGTTTGCCCGAGACGGGGCATCAGGCGCCGGTGAGTTTCACTCATCGGGTGGGCGGCACGGTACATCGCTGGCAGGGGCGACTGGTGCGCAGCGACGGGGCTATCGATACCGCCAGTCAGCAGTTGTTCGTGGTGGCGCAGATCGACCGGCCCTTTGCCCGTCACGGCGCGATGCCCGCGCTGACCATCGGCCAGTTCGTGGAGGCGGAGATCCAGGGGGAGTCCCTGGAAAATGTATTCGTCTTGCCCCGTCCGGCGGTGGAGGTGGGAGACACGGTACTGGTGATCGATGCCCAAAAACATATTCAGCGCCGTCCAGTGCAGGTTGTGTTGCGCAGGGGTGAGCAGGTGGTGGTCAGCGGCGGCCTGCAGGCTGGCGAACGCATCTCGCTGACGCCCATGCCCTTTGCCCGCGATGGCAGTGCGGTGGACATTGTCGGCGAGCCGAAGCCTAACAGGGAGTATCCACCCTTGCCCGTGCTGGAGCACTAGCCCATGCAGAATGTGATTTGCTGTGATTCATTGTCCCGTGCGCAGGTCGGGGGATCGCCAGACAGGGGTATCGGATGGGGCCAGTATTGTTCGCACGCAGCCTGCCCTCTTCACCCCAACCTTCTTTCCCGGCGGGGAGAGGGGGACACGCTGGGAGGAGGCTGAACCATGCACGGCATGATCAACTGGTTCGCCCGCAACCCGGTGGCTGCCAATCTGTTGATGCTGATCATTCTTGCCCTGGGGGCGCACGCGGCGCTCAAGCGCATCCCGCTGGAGGTGTTTCCCTCCTTCGAGAGTGATGTGGTCACCATCGGCCTCAGCTACCGCGGGGCAACACCGGCCGAGGTGGAGCAGGCCCTGGTGTTGCGTGTCGAGGAGGCCATCGCCGATCTCGATGGTATCGAAAGAATCATCTCGGTGGCCAACGAAGGTGTGGCGCGCATTCGCGTGGAGGTGCTCAAGGGCACCGATCCCCATCAATTACTGGAAGACATCAAGACCCGGGTGGACGCCATCAGCACCTTTCCCGACGAGGTGGAGCGTCCCAGTTATTCCGTGGTGGTGTTCCGCCGCGAGGTGATCTCCGTGGTGGTGTCCGGTGATTTGCCGGAGCGCGAACTGCGTCGTTACGGCGAGGAAATCCGCGATGAACTGGCGAGCCTGCCCAAGGTGAACCTGGTGGAGCTCGACGCGGTGCGCAAGCCGGAGATCAGCATCGAGCTCAGCGAGCAGGCCCTCAACCGCTATGGCCTGACTTTCGATGCCGTGATGCAGGCCATCCAGCGCGCCTCGGTGGATCTGCCGGCAGGTTCCATTCGCACCGAGGGCAGCGAGATCCTGTTGCGTACCCAGGGACAGGCCTACCGTGGCGAGGATTTCGCCGCCATTGTGGTTCGCGCCCGAGATGACGGTACCCGTCTCACTGTGGGGGACGTGGCGCAGATCAAGGATGGCTTCGGCGAGGATCCGCTGGCCATGCAATTCGACGGCAGGCCCGGTGTGCTGGTGAAGGTGTTTCGCACCGGTAATCAGAGTGCCCTGGATATCGGACAGATCGTCAAGGACTACATAACCAGAAAAAGCGCCCTGCTGCCGGCCAATGTTTCACTGAGCCAGTGGCGTGACCGTTCACGCATCGTCAAGCTGCGCCTGCAGACCCTGCTGGACAGCGCCTGGCAGGGCGGGCTGCTGATCTTCCTGATCCTTGCCTTGTTCCTGCGCATCTCCGTGGCCCTCTGGGTGTGCGTGGGCATTCCCATCAGCTTCATGGGTGCGTTATGGCTGATGCCGGAGCTGGGAGTGACCATCAACATCATCAGCCTGTTCGCCTTTATCCTGGTGCTGGGCATCGTGGTGGATGACGCCATCGTCACCGGGGAGAATATTTTCAGTCATCTCAAACGTTCGGAAAAGGCGGTGGATGCCGTGGTGCGCGGCGCCCAGGAGGTGGCAGTGCCAGTGACCTTCGGCCTGCTTACCACCGTGGTGGCTTTTGCACCGCTGTTATTTGTGGAAGGGGTGCGTGGCAAGATCTTCGCACAGATTCCCGCCATTGTGATTCCCGTGCTGTTGTTTTCCTGGGTGGAGTCCAAGCTGATCCTGCCGGCGCACCTGCGTCATGTGCGGGTGGGTCATGGCCAGCAAGGCAATGCCCTGTTGCGTCTGCAACGGCGCGTGGCCGATGGGCTGGAATATTTTGTCAAACATGTGTACCAGCCACTGCTGGTGAATTCGCTCAAACAACGCTATTTAACGTTAGCCATTTTTATTGCCCTGTCCTTCATCGTGGTGAGCTTTGCTGCCAGCGGTCGCTATGCCTTTACCTTTTTTCCGCGGGTGGAGAGTGAGACCGCACGGGCCACCCTGGTCATGCAATCCGGCACGCCGGAAGAAGTTACCGCCAAACATCTTCACCGCATGGCCGAGGAGGCGAAAAAACTCCAGGCCCGTTTTGTGGACAACGAGGGACGTTCGGTGATCAGCAACATCATGGTGAATACCGGCTGGGCCGGTGGCGGCGGGGCGCCCGCGGAGGGTGGACGCGCCGAGCTGGGACAGGTGAGTCTGGCCCTGGTGCCGCCGGAGGAGCGTACCGTGGAGGTGTCCACCCGCGAAATCGTACGCACCTGGCGGCGCGCCATCGGCGAGATCCCCGGCGCCAAGGAGTTGACATACCGTGCCGAGATCGGCCGCGGCGGCGATCCCATTGATGTGCAGCTTACCGGACGCAATGTTGAGATGCTGGCGGAGATCGCCGCCGCGGTGCGTGAGCAATTGCATCAGTACCCGGGTGTATTTGATATCCGCGATTCATTCGAGGATGGCAAGCCGGAGATCAAGCTGACGCTGCGTCCGGAGGCGGAGCTGCTGGGTCTGTCCACCACGGAACTGGGACGTCAGGTGCGTCAGGCCTTTTTTGGCGCCGAGGCGCAACGCATCCAGCGTGGCCGTGATGACGTGCGGGTGATGGTGCGCTATTCCGAGGCCGAGCGCCGCGACCTGGCCAGCCTCGATAATATGCGCATCCGTACCGCCGCCGGCGCGGCTGTGCCCTTCAGTAACGTGGCGGCGGTGGACATGGGGCATGGTTTTACCAACATCCGCCGCATCGACCGTCAACGGGTGGTAAACGTCACCGCCGATCTCGATAAAAAGACCACTGACGCCCGCGCCATCAGCCGCGACCTGCGCCGCTATCTCGATGGGCTGTTGCAGAAATATCCCGGTGTGTCCTACAGTCTGGAGGGTGAACAGCGCGAACAGGGCGAGACCTTTGGCAGCCTCATCGCCGGTTCCCTGTTCACCCTCTTTGCCATCTATTCCCTGTTAGCCATTCCCTTTCGTTCCTACCTGCAGCCGCTGCTGGTGTTGATGGTGATTCCCTTCAGTATCGTCGGCGCCCTGTTGGGGCACATGTTACTGGGCATGAACCTGAGTATCATGAGCCTGATGGGCATGCTGGCTCTGGCGGGAGTGGTGGTCAACGACAGCCTGGTGCTGGTGGACTGGATCAACCGCCAGCGCCGCGAAGGCATATCCCTGGATGAGGCCCTGCACAGTGCCGGTGGCGCACGCTTCCGGCCCATCCTGCTCACCTCATTGACCACCTTCGCAGGACTGACACCGTTGTTGCTGGAAAAGAGCACTCAGGCGCAATTTCTGATCCCCATGGCGGTATCTCTGGGGTTCGGTATTTTGTATGCTACTTTTTTGAGCCTGTTGCTGATTCCCACCGGCTATCGGATCCTGGAAGATTTTAAACAGGGTGCGCGCCGCTTGTTGCATTGAGAACGGGTTGAGAAAATGTCTGGTTGAATGTGTAACAAAGCTTGCAAACCCGGTTCAATTCATTATAACGACAGTAGATGTTATGGATTTCACAACACCAAAAGGAGAGAGAAAATATGAACAGATTTCAGAAAATAGTCATGGCCATGTTTGGCGCGTTGCTGCTGTTGGGCAGTGCCGGTTCGGTTTTTGCCGCGAGTGATGCGCCACACAGGATTGTCATCCAGGTGAGCACGGATGATCCACGCACCCAGAAAATTGCGCTCAACAATGCCGTCAACCTGCAAAAACTCTACGGCATGGATAATGTCAAGATCGAAATTGTGGCCTATGGTCCGGGACTTGGTCTACTCACCAAGAAGAGCAAGCAGGCCAAGCGGGTGGAAAGCCTGGCCCTGCAGGACATCACCTTTAGCGCCTGCTCCAACACCATGAAGAAGGTGGAAAAGAAAACCGGTAAAAAACCCAAGCTGTTGGCGGGCGTGGGCACGGTAAAGGCCGGTGTGGCGCGGATTATGGAGTTGCAAGAGCAAGGGTACAGTTACGTGCGGCCCTGATGGGAAAGAAGGTTCTATTTTATAAAACGGCGGGCTTGTCCCGCCGTTTTTTTTCTACTTCACCACCGTCACTTGCACGTCACCCTCACGGCGCAGGACATTGACGCCAACATCGGTGTCGTATCGTTGAATGACGACATGGATGGAGGCATCGCCAATCCTCAGGTTATCGATGTTCAGTGTGTGCAGCCAGGGGGGCAGGTGGGGGTTTTTGAAAGTGACTTGGGCTCGGGGGGTGTTGCTGATTTCCAGCCCGAGGCAGGCCTGCATCATGGCAAATGGCACGGTGCTGGCCCAGGCTTGGGGAGCGCAGGCGAGGGGGTATAGCGTGGGGCCTTCTCCCTTGCGTTGGAGGAAACCACAAAATAATTCAGGCATGCGTCGCAAATGAAGGAACAGGCTGGCGTCGAACAGGCCGGTGAGCAGTTGTGTGGCCTCTTTATGATAGCCGTAGCGGGCAAAGCCAAGGGCGATCATGGCATTGTCGTGGGGCCACACCGCGCCGTTGTGATAGGACATGGGGTTGTAGCGGGTTTCCTGGGTGGCGATGGTGCGTATGCCCCAGCCGGAGTAGTTGTGCTTGTCCATGAGTGTTTGCACTACCCGCCGGGCGTGCTGGTGGCTGGCGATACCACTGAACAGGGTATGTCCGGCGTTGGAGGACTGTACCCGGCAGGGTTGTTTTTCACCGTCCAGGGCCAGGGCATAGCTGCCGATTTCTTCACACCAGAAGGCCTTATCGAAACGCTTTTTCATGGCCTCGGCCTTTTCTTTCATGTTCCAGGCCTGGGTTTCCTTGCCTAACGCCAAATAGAGTTTTTCTGCCTGGCGCCAGGCGTCATAGACATAGCCCTGAACTTCACACAGGGCGATGGCACCATGGGCTGGGCTGCCGTCGGCATGAAAGACGGAATCGTCAGAATCTTTCCAGCCCTGTTGGGACAGCCCCTTGGCATTCTGGCTGGCGTATTCGATGAAGCCATCGCCATCCTTGTCGCCGTAGTCATCGATCCAGGCCAGTGCCGCCTCGATGTTGGGCCAGATGGTTTCGATGAATATCCTGTCGCCAGTGTGCTGATAATAGGCGCCGGCCAGCACCACGAACAGGGGTGTGGCATCAATGGTGCCGTAATATTGGGCGAAGGGCACTTCGCCGAGGGTGGACATTTCACCGCCGCGGGTTTCGTGCAGAATTTTGCCGGGCTCTGCTTCGTGCTCGGGGTCCAGATCGGTGGCCTGGTTGGCGGCCAGGTAGGCCAGTACCCCGCGGGCGATTTCGGGATTTACCCACAGGGCATGCAGTGCGGTGATCAGGCCATCGCGACCAAAGGGGGTGGAAAACCAGGGGACTCCGGCATAGGGATAGGGGCCGTGGGGGGTGTTGCTGATGAGCAGGTTGAGATCCACCTGTGAGCGGTTGAGCCAGTCGTTGAATTGTTCGTTGGAAGTGTGGATGGCGCAATACCGGCTGCGCGCGATTTCCAGCTCATCTGACAATGCCTGCAGGGCGTCAAGATAGTTACCGTGGGCTTGTTGGGCTTCTCCTACCACACACTGGATGCTGACATAGATGTCTTTGTCCTCCCCGGGGGCGAGTGCAACCTCGAAGGTGGCGGTTGCGTCCCTGATCACAGCATTGGTGTTTTCTAACTGGATGTAGGTTTTGCGGGTAATTTTATCGAGGCCCGTGTAGGCCAGAGTAATGGTTTGATCCTGCACCCCTACGGGGAACAGTTGGCCACGAGTCTTGCGTTGTTTGCCACGCACCTCGAATATGTCGGCATAGTCGGCATCGAAGCTCAGGGTGAAGGGAATACTTACAGCCTTTTCTCCGTAATTGCACAGGCGCAGATGTTCGTAACAGATATCCTGATAGAGCAGTTTGGCGCGAAACACGTGTACCGTATCAATGGGCACCATGCACCGTCCGTCCTCATGAATCTCCGGGATGGTTAGATCCACGGTGAGCAGGCTGTTGTCCTGTTTGAGGGTGGAGTTGAGCAATACGGGGCGCCGCCCGTCAGCGAGACGCAGATCCAGGCGGGAGAGAAAACGGGTGTCCTGATGATAAATACCTTGTTCACCATGGCCCAGGGCGTGGATGTCGCCAAAGCGATCAAATACGGCAAAGCTGTTGCCGTGTTTGAGCACTAGGGTGCGATCATCCAGGCGCGAGGAGGTGGCCGGGACGTAGGCATGCTCGCCGATGTGGATGACCTCTTCGTGGCTCATGCTGCTATTCCTCAGCTGACCAGGCGCGGCTGGCGGTTTTTGGTGTAACGAATATCGGGATTGATGTGGCCGGGCAGGTCTTTGTGCCGGCGCTGTCCGAGATGTTGGGCGATCTGCTGTTCGTAGAGACTCAGATAGCCTTCGACCATGTGCCGGGCCGAGAAATGCTCCTCGAAATGGTGTCGGCAGTCGGTGCGTCTGATATTGTGAAGGCGGTTTACCGCCGCCACGGCCTGGGCCTGGTTGTCCACGATGAAGCCGTTGAGGCCATCCGTGATCACCTCGGGCACGGCACCGCGGCGGTAGGCAATCACCGGCGTACCGCAGGCCATGGCCTCAATCATCACCAGGCCGAAGGGCTCCGGCCAGTCGATGGGGAACAGCAGACCGGCCGCCCTGCCCAGCAGCACCTGTTTTTGCACATCACTGACCTCGCCAAGAAATTCAATGCCTGGTTGATCAAGCAGAGGTTGGATATGCTGGGTGAAATAGGCGTGATCCACGGGATCCACCTTGGCCGCGATCTTCAGTGTCCGGCCCGTCTGGCGCGCAATGGCAATGGCCTGGTCTACACCCTTTTCCGGTGAGACGCGTCCCAGGAAGGCGAGATAATCTTCCGCCTCGGCCTGAAAATGGTAGAGGTCCGTCGGTAGGCCGTTGTGTACGGTGCCCAGCCAATGGGCGTGGGGCAGGGGCTGGCGTTGGGCGTCGGAAATGGAAATCACGGGTACTTCACGAAATTCGCGATGCATTTGCCCCAGCTCGGGGATGTCCAGGCGTCCGTGATGGGTGGTGACATGGGGGGTTGGCAGACGCCGGGCAAGGGGAAAATGCCTGTAATCGGTATGGAAATGGATGATGTCGAAGGCATCCGCCCGGCGCAGGAGTTTTTCGAACATTAGCAGATGGTGGGCCAGGGGCTCGGGGCAGTGACTGATGCGCAGGGCCTGTTTGCAGGGGGCCACCAGGCGGGCGCTGGTTTCGGAGTCACCACTGGCGAACAGTGTGACCTCATGGCCCTGGGCCACCAGCTCTTCGGTGAGATAGGAAACAATGCGTTCGATACCGCCGTATTGCTTGGGCGGTACGCTTTCTGTTAATGGCGAAACTTGGGCAATCTTCATCGTGTCTTTCCTTGTGGATGAGTCTGGTTTTGGAAAACCGTGGAAATGCCAGGATTGCCGGGGAGGCAAGACCCCGGAATCCCTTTGCCCACGGGTCAGCAGAATTAAAGATTGTAGCCGGAAAACTGTGTTTCAAGGGAGAATCGTGGATTTTTATGATTTACGAAGAGGCATCGGGGCACCGGGACACAGGGTCGGTACTATTTTCCCTTGTTGCCGGTCTCCTGGCAGCGCCCATTCCTGAGAGATTTTCTGGCGCAGAGCTTGATTGCAATACGCAGAGGATTGAAATCCCCGGCGCCTTCAAAGCGCAGGGGCAGGGTACGACCAAGGCTGTCTTTGAGGAGCTGTTGTATTTCATTCACCTTATTGATGATACGGGTGGCCTTTGAGTAATAGAGGATTTCCTGCCGGTCGACGCTGACGTTGGCAATATTCCGCTCGTTGACCACATAACCTTCCCTGTCCAGTGTGTCCGTCAGCCGTTTGACGTTTCTTTGGTAGTCGTCAATTGAATCGTCACGATAATGCACCAGAATCTGGAACTGACTGTTTTTGAGTTTTTCGATGTCTGCCAGCTGGGTCCGGATTTTTTTCTGCTGGAGATCGTACCTGTCCGCAAGGGATTTGAGTGAATGCATCATTTCGTTCAGGGATTGTTGATAGCGGTTGATGTTCTCCGTATTGAGATTCTCGATCTGTTGGGTTTTTTCTTCCAGCATACGGTCAATGTTGGCAGCACGCTTGTTGAAGTTGTTCATTGTAGCCTTGATTTTCTTATCGCTTGCTGCGAGATATTTTTTATTGGCCTCGAGGTTTTGCTCAAATTCCAGGGTGGATTTTTCAATGGCCTGCTTAAACCTTTCAGAGGCGTCGAAGCCACTGAATCCAGCATAGGCAAGAACCGCAAGCACCACGGAAATGGCCGTGGTCGCGGCAATGAACTGGGTTTTTACCCATTTTGTAGCTTTGTCCTGAAATTCTTCAAGTAACTTGTGTTTGGCTTCTAAGGCTTCTTCGTTCAGCTCACGGATGATTTGTACGCAGGTCTCGCGCGCCTTTTCTTCCAGGCTTTTATTTCCTTCTTGTGGTTGGCCGCAGTGGTTGCAGAAGCGGCTGTTGTCGGGGATGGGTTTGCCACAATGTTTGCACACTGTGTTCATGGCAGGTTCTTCCCATCGGCAGGTGCCGCCGGTTCACTGGCGGGGTCCTGGTCTGGATAGATTACACACTGGCGTTGCTGATCCTTCTTACCTTCGAGCTTCGATGACAGTCTGGCTTTTTCATCGATGTGGTAATTCATTTTGATGAGATTGAGGCCGCGAAGGTCAAAAATTTTCACATGATGATATTTGTTGGTCATGTTCAGGTTGGCGATGTGCTCTGTCTCTGGGTCAAAGATGCCGTTGTTGTCGAGGTCAAGATAGGCGGCATGGGGGTTGTCGTAGATCAAGGCATAGGCCTTGTATTCAGCGTTGCTGGTGTCGATGTTAAGGTCGTAATGTATCAGGGTCTTTTTGAAATACGTGGTCTTGCCGGGAATCCGGGTGGTGTAGAGCTTGATATCCAGGGGAATACAGCCCCTGTCGAGGGTTTTGATGCGATAGCGTTGTGGGGGAATCTGGAAATTGCCACTCATGAGGATCGCGTCGGTCTTGTCGCGGATGGCGAAGTAGCGGCCGGAGCCTTCGATGACCAGATGCTTGAGGTCGGTGGGATCGATGTAGGCATTGAAGGTGATCAGGCCGTCCATGTGGATCTTGCCGTCGATCAGCTCGTCACGAATGGTGCTGATGCCGTAGAGGTCTTTCAGGTATTGCCAGTTTTTTGCGCCGATCATGGTGGTGAAGATCTTGTCCATGTTCTCGTCCAGGGCCTGGTCGCGCGCCGGTTGTTCTTTGCGGTCGATGAAGGCGTTGTTCAGGCGGAAGGTCTGAGTGTAGCTTTCCGTTTGCGTTACGCGCGTCATCTGGATGGGGACCTGGCGCCAGAATTCGAGGTCTTTGGTGGAACAGGCTGCCAGCAGCAGGCCGAGGCTAATCACGCTGAGAATGCGAAACGCATGATGAAGTGCGGCTGCTGGCATCTCTAAACTCCTGTTATGAAGAAACCGTTTTGGGTTGGGCAGAGCCTGTGTCGAAGTCCGGGTTCCAACTCTGAATGCTATTGACGAACCTATTCCTGCAATTTCCTGTTTGGCAGGGATGCTGAAACCATAATTTGCTGACTATATCTTGTATACCATTTCAGGCGGAGAACCAAAGTGGCAAATTACCAATATCCCAAATCACTGCTGCCCCGTTAACTTCAGATTCGTCATCCCGGCGAAGGCCGGAGTCCAGTAACTCATCGACACCACTGGATTCCGGCCTTCGCCGGAATGACGGAATAAAGAGCAGCAATATTCATGTCTTAGATTTCACCAATCTCTCTACTCCCCAATAATTTCACCAACCCCATCAAAACAAAATGGAGTTAGCGGGACAGCAGTGATCTCAAATATTCTTATTTTTCCTGGTCACTCTAATTATAGTTTGTTTTTCGCGCCTGTTTGGTGTGAGTCGACCACCTGGGTGACGGTTTTGGTAAGGGTATTCAAGTCATGCTCATTGATAATGAATGGCGGCATCAGGTAGACCAGTTTGCCGAAGGGGCGCACCCACACCCCGGCCTCGACGAAGCGGGGTTGCATCTCCAGCATGTCCACCGGCTCGTTCAGCTCCACCACGCCGATGGCGCCCAGCACCCGCACATCGGCCACCTGCGGCAGTTCGCGGCAGGGGGCCAGGCCGGTTTCCAGGGCCTGCCGAACGCGTTGCACATTCTCCTGCCAGGGTGAGTCCAGCAACAATTGCAGGCTGGCCAGTCCGGCGGCACAGGCCAGGGGGTTGGCCATGAAGGTGGGGCCGTGCATGAACACGTCGGGCTCACCCCGGCTGATGGTTGCCGCGATGTCGTGGGTACACAGCGTGGCGGCGAGGCTGAGATAGCCGCCAGTGAGCGCCTTGCCCAGACACAGGATGTCGGGCGCGATGGCCGCGTGCTCACAGGCGAACAATTTGCCGGTGCGCCCGAAGCCCGTGGCGATCTCGTCTGCAATGAGCAGCACGCCGTATTCATCGCACAGGGCGCGGGCCTGTTGCAGATAATCGGAGGCGTAAAAACGCATGCCGCCGGCGCCCTGCACGATGGGTTCGAGGATCAGCGCGGCGAGGTGTTCCTGCTCCCTGGCCAGCAGTTGCTGTAAGGGCGCAATGTGCGCCGCCGTGCAGGCCTCGCCGAAGCGGCACTGCGGCGCTTCCACGAAAAACTGGCGGGTAAGTGCGTCGCTGAACAGGGTGTGCATGCCGGTGACCGGGTCGCATACCGACATGGCGCCGAAGGTGTCACCGTGATAGCCGCAGCGCAGGCTGGCGAAGCGCTGCTTGTTTCCCTGCCCCCTGGCCTGCCAGTACTGGATGGCCATTTTCATGGCCACCTCCACGGCCACCGAACCGGAGTCGGCAAAGAACACCTGTTGTAGCGGCTCGGGGGTGAGGGCTACCAGTTGCCGGGCCAGATCCACGGCGGGGGCATGGGTGAGACCGCCGAACATCACGTGGGCCATGTCTTGTAATTGTTGTTCCAGCGCCGCATTCATCACCGGGTGGTTGTAGCCATGGATGGCGCACCACCAGGAGGCCATGCCGTCGATGAGTTCCCGGCCGTCGGTGAGCTTCAGGCGCACGCCGCTGGCCGAGGCCACCGGGTAAACCGGGTGACTTGTTGCCGCGGCGCTGTAGGGGTGCCAGACGTGGGCGTGATCCAGGGCGAGCAATTCCTGGCTGGAAAGTATTTTCATGTGCGCAGGGTACCGGTTTTTGCGCGCAAGGAAAGCCCGTTGTTTTTTTGTGATGCGAATGCGTGGCCTGTAGCCTGTGCCGGGGCGATACCTGATTTCAATCCTCGATCTCGGCCGCGGTTTTCTTCAGTTGCGCCAGTGCCCGGGCAATACGCTTGGCCTGTTTGGTGTTCTGGCTGCGGCTTTCGGTGATGTTCTTCTTCAGGGCCTTGGTCAATTCGCCGGCTTTGGGGTGCTGTTTCAGTTCTTTGCTGGCGGCGGCGAGCGTGCTTGCCCAGTCCTTTTGCTGTGCCTTCCGGGAGGTGAAGGTTTCCGCAAAGTGTGTTTCGAAGGCATCAAACCCATCGAGCATGTCATTGGCAATTTGATCATATGGGTCAAGTACCTTGCGCCGGTCAGCCTTGTGTCCTTCCAGGGTTCTGGGGATGCGGACAAGGTAGCCTTTCTTGGCCTTGGTGATCTTTTTCAATTCAGGGTTTTCTTTCAACAGCGCCGTTTCCGCCAGTTTGCGCCGCTTGGGTGTGAGATCCTTGTAGAGTTTTTCACTGATCTCGGCGATATTCTTTTCATTACGCAAGATGAAATATTTCATGGTCTGATTTCCTGAGATTCGTTGTAGTGTATCGGTTATCACATTATCAGAAGGTGATATTCAATGACTTCCATGGTTCCGGTGGAGGCATTTCTCCATCGCCACTGTTGACCAGAATGGCGCCTGTGCTCATGTTGCCCATCACCACATAGTTTTTCGCCTGTATCTGCAGAGATACCTTGCTGTTGCGGTCATATAGACGATTGTTGTTGGCGCCCAGATGATTGCTCGCCAGGATCACCTGTGTGGCATCGTTCTGTGATTCCACTTTGTTATCGGTGAAACCACAGTAATTGGCGACATAGGCAAACACAGAGGTGGTTGCGCCGCTCAGCCCATTGAGCTGGTTACCCGTCACCGTGACATTGCTTTTTGCACTGGCGGCGCCCAGGCTGACCAGCCGGTCGGCCAGCAGTGCGTAGCTCTGGTCTTTGCTAGTGAACACCGGTGTGTCCTGCAACAGGCTTGTGTCGTTGGCAGGGATGAAGCGAGTCACCGGTGCGGCATTAAAAAAAGCGGCATTGTTCATACGGCCTGTGGCACTACCGGCCATGAATTGGATATCCCCCAGGCTGATGGCCAGAACGTACAGGGGAATCCAGGTGACATCGGCCTGTTTGTCGTCACCGCTATCGGAGATGCGGCTGATCTCATTATTTTCCACCGAATAATCGCCCACGTTGCTGGCGACAATAATGCCGGCACCCAAGCCGGTGTAATTGTTCACGGCAACGGCATGCAGGCGATTCCCGGTGATGCCTATCTGGTTGCTGCTGGCAACGAAAATGCCGGCGCGCACATTGATGGTTTCATTGGCGTGGGCCACCCGCTCGAAGAGGTTGTTGCCGATGTCCGCCCGCACGGCGGCCTGCAGATACACGGCGGCGAAAAGGGTTTTGAGTTCGGCGAGCACGCCATGGACATTGGTGAACTGGTTGTTTTCCAGGCTCAGGTAGGCCACGGAACCCGTGCCGACAATGGCGAAGCCCGCGCCGAGAATATTGTTGACCTGGTTTTGCTTGACCATCAGTTTGCCCACACCGGCCTGCACGACCATGGCATGGCCACGATAATTGCTGATGCGGTTGCCAATGATCTGTTGGTTGGCGCTGTCCCCGGGATCCAGACCCTCGACGAGGGCGATGCCGTGGCCGCTTTCTTTTTGATCCCCCCGGGTTTGCAGGTCGTTGTGCAGGATGCGCAGATTGGAGACGCCGCTGCGAATGCCGTGCTGGCAATTGGTCAGCAGATTGTGTTCGATGCTCACCGCGCTATTGTCGAGGACGGCGCCGGTGAGTTCGATGCCGGTTTCCCGCGACCCGCTGAACTGGCATCGGTGGATGTCGAGCTGGCCAAGGTGAAAACTGAGCTCGCTGAAACTGAGCCCCTGGATACTGCACATCAACAGACATTGGTGCAGGGAAAAGTCCAGGGTGCCGAGATAGTCATCGTCCAGTCGTGGGCCGATGATGCCCCGTTCGGCGATGATGTTGCACTGCCGCAGCGTGACCAGTCCGGCGATGCCGGTGAACTGGATGCCCTGGCTGGTGCCGTCGCCGCTGGCGAAGTTGGCGATGAAGCAATTGTTGAGATTCAGCCCCAGGACGTTTTTTACGCTGACGGCGTTATTGAAGCCCTTGGCCGTGGTGGTGAAGGCCGTCAGGTGTTCCACCGTGATGTCAGTGGTCACGGACTTGCCACCGATCTCCAGCAGGGGCTGGGTTTCCCGGGACAGCAACAGGGTCTGCCAGCCCTGGCCGCGCAGGGTGACGGACTTGCCGTTGATGCGCAGGGGTTGTTTGAGCTGGTATTCCCCCACGTCCAGGCACACGGTGCCGCCGCCCCGGGCGACCACCTGGTCGATGGCCTGCTGGATGGTGGCGGTGCCGTTGTTGTGGTTCTCGACGCTCACACACACCGTGCAGGCACAGCCGGTGCCTTCGCTCACGGGCGGCCACAGGGTGCGGCAGTCGGTGATCTCGTCACCCTTGACGATGGCCAGCTTGGCGTAGTGGTGGTGAATGCCCTGGGGCGGGGCGCGGTCGAGGATCTCGATGGAGGCGTCGTTGACCCGGGCGGCGAACACCCAGTAATCGCCGCTCTTGAATTCGGGGGCGAAGTCGGCGGCGTCCACCACGGCTTCGAGGTCGAAGTCCACGAGGATGCCCTTTTCGAGAAACAGCCGGGTGCCGGTGGCGGGGATGGTGATGGCGCCAGTGCTGCCCGCGGCATCCAGGTCGGTGTAATTGGTCTCGTCCTCACGCAGTACCACGCCGGCCTGGTCCCAGCGGATCAGCCGGGTGTTGCGCTTCGTGTCGGTTTGTTGGCTGGCGTCCACGGGGAACTGGCCGGGACCCGTGCCGATGGGCAGGGGGTCGCCTTCGAGGGTGATGGTGCGCGTGGCGCGGTCGATGCCATTGGCGGCAATGCGCCGCAGTTCGCCGGGCAGTCCCAGCAGCTCGCGGTGGTCGTCGATGACCTCCACCCAGTCGCCCTCCTGGAAGCCCAGGCTGGCCTCGTCGCGGCCCAGGGAATCCACGACGATTTCATTGCCGCCGGGCATGGCGCTGATGCGCGTGGCCACCGTGGCGTTCTCCCGCGACCATTTGAAGGTAGCCGTGCCGAGGGGCCCGCCGTCGTGCACCTGCACCCGGTACAACTGGTTTTCCAGGCCCTTGTAGCCGGCCTGGGGGGGCAGCAGGCAGGGGTCGTCGCTGCCGCTCACGGCACCGGTGGCGGTGGACAGCCGGGCCGAGGAGGGATGGATGGTCTGCAGCCAGCCGGGGATGTCCACGTCCGGAGTGCCGGCGTCGATGTCGCCCACCCCGGTGAGGCCCTTGACCTGCCACACGGTCTGCTGACGGGCGGTGGTGTCCACCCCCACGGCGGCGTCCACCAGACCGGCGTCCTGCAGGTAGGTGATGTCCCGTTGCCAGACGTCCACATACAGCAGGGTGGTTTCGTCCGCGGGCAGGGCCGGCGGATCGGGGAAATAGGGCTGGTCATTGTAGGGCGTGGTGCCCGCCGGACCCGTGGGGGCCGCGTCCAGTTGGGCGCCGGAGAGCCTGGCGGTGCCCGAGGTCTCCGCCAGGCGGGCGTCCCATTTCAGGGTCTCGGTGTGATTCTCCGCCAGCAGGCCGTCCACGTAGAGGCGGCCGGCGCCGATCTCCGGGGCCGTGGCGCTGCCCGTGATGAGGAAACCGTCGGCGGTCTCCCGGGGCACCGCGCTGGGGCCGAAGGTGTCCAGGGAGCCCGCCTGCAGGCGGCGCTTGAATTGCGCCACCAGGGTGTTCCAGTCCGCGTCGGTCTGCACGCGGCCCTGTTGCATGACCACGCCGAGGTAGTCCTCCAGCGGGTTGAAGATTTTGCGACTCAGATCGAAGCTCATGATGAAGTCCTTTTTGTTGCTGTGTTCAACACGGGTGGGTGCATGGGGTGGGGCGCTCAGCTTTCATAAAACAGGCCGGCCTCCAGTCCCACGCGCAGGTATTCCTGCAGGCGAATGCGCAGGTTGCGCTCGCGCTGCGGGGCGAATAAATGATGCAGTGCGCCCATCTCGCTTTCGTCGTCGGCACCGCGGCGAATGGCCTCCGCGGTGGCGATGGACAACTGGCCGTAGGCCGCCTGGCCGTATTTCAGCGAGGTGAAGCGCGGCGACACCTGGCGGGTGTCGCTGGCGGAATCCGGCTGACAGCGATAGCGGCGGGGCACGATGGCATCCACGGGCAGATAGCTGAAACGCACACAGCCGGTCTGCTTGCGCTCGGCCCACACCGGGGCATGCCAGGTGTCGCCGCCGGCCAGGCCGGCCAGCAGAATGCAGTTGCTCAGCGTGCCCATTTCCCGGACGTGGATCTTGCCGATCACCGTGCAGGCCTCGGCGCTGAGGGCACCGCCGGGGCCATCGCCATCGAGGCCGGCGATGGCGGCGAGATGCTTGTGGGTGGCGTCCACGATGCTGTCGGTGAGGGTGAGCCTGACCTCGGGGGTGCAGCGCAGGGCGCCAGTGATGCTGCGCTGGATGCGCACGTCCACCCCGCCGAGGGCGATGTTGAGACTCACTGCCCCCGGGGTGACGGGGTCGCCGGTGGCGTCCAGTCCAGCGCCGGGCACCCAGGTGCAGTGCGCCACGTCCAGCTGCGCCAGTTGGTTGCCGGCATCGGCGGGGACCTCCAGGTGTGCGCCGCTCAACAGACAGCCGTTGATGCTGAAGCGGCTGCCCTCCTCGCCGCGCAGGGTGAGCGGGCCACTCAGCGCCAGGTGGGGATTGCGGCCGTTGGCGGCGCGCAGCTCGATGTGGCCGTTGGCCGCGACATTGACGTTGAGGGTTTCTTCGTAGCGCCCGTTGTCGGTGATCTCCACCACTCCGCCGCCGCCCAGGGCGTCCAGCGCCGCCTGCAGGGTGGCGTGATCGTCGGGCACGCGAAGCGCGGCGCTGTCCGGCAGGGCGAAGCTGGGTTGGCGTTCGTATTCCCCGCCACCCAGTTGGGCGCTGAAGCCGCGGTGATAGCTGACCTGCACCTCGGCGGGATCCGCGGCGTCCGCGGGCAGGGCGACGCGGCCCAGCACGGGGTCGATGGCGTACTGGCCGGTGGGTGGGCTGTGCGCCCAGCCGCTGCCGTCGTCGCTGAGGTTGCAGCTCTGCACCTGATCGCGGGGGATCTCCACGCCGTCCACGTACAGCACGAGGCTGGGCTCGGCGTTGTCGATGTCGCCCCCGGTGGTGGCGCGCAGGCCGTAGTAGCTGTCCAGGTGATCCTGCAATTGCCGCCGGCCCAGTGGTTCCGGGACGTTTTCCGGGCCGGACAATGCGCTGATGAATCCCCCCTCGTTGCCCCGGGGACGGGAGTACAGGGGCAGGGGATGGCCCAGGGGGCTGATCAGGTAACGCCGCGGGGCGAGCCGCTGGGCCGGCGCCCGGGTGGCGGGGTAGGCATCGATGCGCCACAGGAACAGGCCGATGTTGGGGATGTTGAAGCGCCCGCGAGCGGCGCCCGCCCGGCGCACGTCCACGCTGTGGGTCACGCTGTTGAAGGCGCTGCCGATGCGGGCCAGGGGTTCGGCCTGACGCAGGTCGGGACTGTAATACACGCCGTCGCGGGGGTGGTTCATGTACTGGGTCCAGCCCAGTTGCTGGAAGAATTCCACGGCGCGGGCGTTCCAGCCGGTGACGTCGCGGGCCAGTTGTTCCAGCACCACGGCGGTGCCCTTGCGCCGGCGCAGGGCGATGGTGTGGGCCACCTCGGCGCGGGGACTGGCCACATCGGGCACCTTGCCGTGCAGGGTCTGGTAGCCGATGAGGTCGCCGATGTAGGGGGTGAGCCAGTCGGCGCAGGTCTCGATGAACAGGTCGTCGTAACTCTGTTCGATGTTTTCCTCCAACAGCGCCAGTTGCTCGGCGATGATGGCCAGCAGGTCTTCCAGCGGCCCTTTGTCGAGGCCCTGTTGCGCGGCGAGTTCCGCATCGCGGATGCGGTGGATGGCGGGCAGCAGATCCAGCAGACGTTGGGTGTCGATGCTCATGAGAAGGTGTCCATTTCCAGGGGTTCATCCGAAAGCGTCAGCAGGTGCGCGGGCGTCGGCGCCACGGTCAGTGAGGCCACGGGCAAAAAGGAGGGGATGATGTCGGCGATGCCCTCGGCTTCCCCCTGCCGGTAAAAGCGTGTGAGGCGCACCGCTTCCACATATTGCACGCTGTGCGCCACCGCCAGCACCTCGTCCCGGCTGACATGCTGGCCGAAGTCCCGTTTGGCGAAACTGAAGTATTCCCGCAGGGTGCTTTCCAGGCTGGCGAGCACGGTGTCGCTGTCGGCGTCGGCATTCACCTTCACCGCCATGCCCAGCACGAAGCGGGTGGGCTGGTAGTTCACCAGGCTCAGCGGCAAGGTGGGATCGCCGTAGCGACGCAGGGAGCTCATCAGGTTGGCGTAGGTGCTGCTGGTGGCGGGGATCTCCGCGCCATCGGGGCCGGCCAGGGTGATGAAGATGCCCCGCGAGGGCCCGGAGTGGATCCACAGGGCGTGGGCCTTGGCGACCCCCGTAAAGGCGCGGGCGTAGTGCTGGTAGTCGAGTACGGAGACGGCGCGGTCCAGGGTCAGCACGGTGAGGGGGGCGTTTTGCCGGGCGTCGTCGATCACCTCCGGGTCTGCGCCGCCGGTGGCGGGCGCGGGGTTGCTGACCTCGGTGACCCCCAGGGGCTTTTTCAACAGGGTGGTCAGCGTGTCCCGGTCCAGATTGGCGGCCGTGCCCACGCCCTTGCGATAGCGGGCGCGCACATTGGTCTGCCCCGTGGGCAGGCGGCCGCCTTCGATGCCGTCGCCGAACTGGATGGTGGTGCTGCCGTCGTCGCGGGTGTGAATGGCGTAGACCCGGGCGTCGGCCCCGGCCTGGTAGAGGCTGGCGGTTTCCTGCCAGAGTAATTCGTTGACCCGCACCTCGAGGCTGGCGAGGCCGCCGCTGGGGGTGTCGGCGCTGACATAGGTGAGAGGTGTGTGCTTGAGGGTGAACTGTTGGTCGGTTTGGCGCGCATCGCCGTCGCCGAGGATTTCCTCCACGCTTTCGCCGTGGGTGGCGGGGGCGACGTTGAAGTTGATGCGTACCGAGTCGCGCCGGTAGACGTTGCCCAGGGCGGCGCTGAGGCGGAGGGTGGTGCGTTCCCGGTCGTCCATGATGTCGGTGTCGCTGTCGCCGATGCGGGCGATCTCGGCGATGCGCGCCTCGTCGTCGGCATTGTCCGCCCAGCGCCAGTGGGCGCCGTGGCTGAGCACCGTGCCCTGTTGGCCGTCGCGATCGATCACCGTCAACTGCAATGGGATGTGCTCATCCTCGTCATTGATAAGATCGCCAAAGGCCTCGGGGCTGAGTTGGCTCGTGGTACCGCCGATGCGTTTTTCCGGGATGCCGGCCAGTTGCAGGTTGTCGGCTTCGTCGAGGGGGATGTCGCCATCGTCGGTTTTCAGCAGCAGATGGGTGACGCCAGGGGCCACCTGCAGGCGCTGGGGCAGGCCGCTGACGGCCAGGTATTGATTGGGGGTCAGGTCTTCGCTGAGGCTTTGCAGCGCCAGTGTGTCGCCAAACACCGGGTAAGTGAGGGGCCGGGCGTGGATGGGCAATTCCTCGCTGGCCACCAGGGCGAGGGTCTCCTGGATCGTGAATTGGTCAAAGTTTTCAGAGGTGTCGGTTTCGATGCGGGTGATCTTGCTGCTCATGCCGTAGTCGGTGCGCGAGCGCTGCGACACTTTGTTCACGCGATAGAGTTCCGCGTAGCCGGGCAGGTCCGCGGTGCCCATGGTTTCGTCATTGGACACCAGCACCACCCAGCTGTCGGCCACTACCTTGTCTTCCGCACTGGCGAGGTCGATCCGGCCGGGGCTGAGGGTGTAATTATTCCACCAGTAACCACTGCCGGAACCGCTGGCCAGCGAAGAGAGCTTGTTGTCTTCGGCGCTCATCAGCCTTGGGTCCGGCGCATTGTGGCCGAACAGGCTGGCGCGCTTGCGGAAGACGTAGAGCCTTACGTCGGTATCGGAGGGCTGAATGCTAGGGTAGACGTGGCCCAGGGGGGTGTCCCATTCCAGGCGGGTGCGCAGGTGTGTTTTGTCTTTGCTCACACGCCTGACCACGCGCACGTCCCAGCGTTCGCTGCCGCGGTTGTCCATGCGGTGCTTGCCCACCAGGAGGATGGCGTCGCCCACCGCGACGTTGTTGTCCAGGCCGTCAAGATAGATGTCCCGGTCGCCGTGTTGCGGGACATAACGGGAAGTTGTCTGTGCGGCAACGGCGTTCCACTGGGCGCGGGCGGGGATGTCCTGCGTGGTTTCGAAGACCTGGGCCTGCTCATCCTGTCCCGGCACGCTTTGCACCCGCGTGCCCGTGGGGATGGTGATGGGTTGGGCCATGGCCGCGGGGGTGCCGGGGGTGTCCTGCAGGGTGAAGGCGAGGTGGGTGGCGGCGGCCACGCCGGGTGACAGTTGGTAGCCGATGAGCCGGGCCATCTCCAGCACCGAGCGACGCTGGGTGCTGGTGGCCAGGAAGTGCTCGTTGGCGTAACGCTCCTGGTAGAAGCTCAGCACGTCCAGCAGGCTGGCCACGCCGTCCAGGTAGGCGATGGTGAAGTCATCGTCATCGCGGGTGCCCAGGGCCCGGATGGCGGGCCGTTCGGTGCTGCTCAGGGCGGCCAGCATGGAGGCCTTGAAGCGGGCGTGGCTGCCGATGCGATAGTCGATGCTGGTCTGTCCCGGCCGGTTGTACAGGCGCACGGGGGTCTGGCGCTGGATGCCGGCGCAGCAGCCGCAGGTGTTTGTTTTCTCAGTCTTGGCCATGTTACTTGCCTCCCAGCAGGGTCAGGTTCAGCACGCCACGCTCGGGAAAATTGGGGTCGTTTTCCAGGCGCGCGATTTCCAGTTTGCCCAGTTTCATGAAGCCGTCGCTCAACGGCTTGGGGTCGTCGTCGCCCTGGCGGGTGAAGCGGGTGATCTGCACCGAGGACACGCCGGCGACCTGGCGGGCGGCGGCGTAAAACGGGCTGAGATAAATCGTCTGGCCGAAGCTGAAGTTGTCGGGGTGAAACAGGCCCAGGCTGCCGTCGGCGTTCGTCCCACTGTGAAAGACCTGCAGCAGGGCCTGTTGCACGTCGCTGCGGAAGTAGTCGCGGGAGACGCAGATCTGCAGGTCCAGTTGCAGGTTGACGAATACCGGGTCGTTGAAGGCGAGGTCGTGGCCGGCCATGCGATAGCGTTCGATGCGGGCGGCCAGTTGCTTTTTGAACGCGGTGTCCAGGGGCTGGCCATCGAGGCGGTCCACGGTGATGGTCTGGGTGTGCCAGCTGCCGGTCCAGCGGGGCACGGCGGCGGCCTGTTGCACGCCGGGCTGCTGGCTGGTGAAGGCGGCGTAGTCTTCGGCGTTGACCGCGCGCAACTGGGTGCGGAAGGCCTGGGGGGCGCGGCGGCGGATCTGCGCCAGGGTCTCAGCCGCCTCGCCGCCCTGGGCCGGCAGGGGGTTGCGCACGGCGATGATCCGCGCATCGTTGCTGACGATGTGACGAATGCCCTCGGCACCCACGTTGCCGGTGGGGCCGTTGCCATAACGATAAGTAGCGCTAAAGTGGGTGCCGCTGTTGGGGCGCGCGCCATTGGCGTCGTCACCGAAGCGCAGCCGGGCGACACCGTCGTTGTCCAGTTCCACCACGGCGTGCAGGTCGTCGGGTTCGCTGTTGAGCAGGTCCGCCTGCACGCTCCAGGCCTGTGGGCCGAGGCCGCTGTCACCCTGCAGGGTGAGTATCTGTGGGCGGACCAGTTCCAGTGAAGGGACGAGGGCCTCGGCGGCGGGGCTGTGATCGGCGGGGGCGGCGGCGCCGTGGGTGAGCGGGCCGTTTTTCAGCCGGGGGCGGTAACGCGGCGGGATGGCCTGGCGTTGTCGGGGGTTGCAGTGTTGCTGATCCGTGTCTTGCGGGTAATACAGCCAGGGCTCGGGGACGCTGCCCAGGTCTTCGTCGCTGACGGTTTCGCCGTGATCCACCAGCAGGATGTTGCCGCGGGCCACGCTGACATTGCCGATGGGTTGCGGGCTGTCTGTGTCGTTGTCCCGTTCGGCGGAGATGCACAGGGGAAAATTCAGGGCGTCGGCATCGGCCCAGTGGATGTCGGTGATCGGGCTGTCGTCCAGCGGATCGACGGTGGTATGAACGGCTGTGAGCCGCACCACCTGGCGGTGTTGGGGGTCGGCATCGCCGGGTTCGCCGCTGTGGGGACCGAGGATTTCTTCAAACACTAGGTAGTGGCCGGGGGCCAGTTCGGGGTAGTGCCCGTCCAGGGTGGCCCGGGTGGCGCCCTTGGGCAGGCAGCACTTGTCGTCACCCCAGGTGTAGAAGTGCATTTCGTTGTGGGCCTCCAGCAGTGGCGCGTCTTGCAGGCGTTCGAACACCAGGGCCTGTTGCAGGCGGGCCTGGGCGTGTTCCTTGGAGTCGGGCTCGATGCGCGGGGGCAGGCCCTCGACGCGGCTGAGGAACTGCAGGTCGTTGCCGGTCAGGGTGAAGGGGCCGCCGCTGACTTCCAGGTGCAGCCAGCTGCGGGCGTTGCGGCCTTCGCTGATGCGGTAATCCACCAGCAGGGCGTGGCGGCGCAGGGAGACACGCTTGCGCGCGGTGTTGAGGTAGGCCTCGGTGCTCACCGCGTCCTGCCAGTAGCTCAGTTCATCGCCCAGGTAGGCGGCCAGTTCGGCGAGGGTGACGCCGAGGTCCGCGGGGCTGCGGCTGGACCAGTCCGGCAGCAGGTGGCTCATGCGGTCGAGGATCAGGCGGCGCAAGCTGGCGTAGTCCTTGGCCAGATAATTGAGGTCGGGCTCGCTGGCCGGGGTCTGTTCGCAGCGGGTATCTTCCTGGCAGTCGAAGTCGCTGGGGCATTCCACCTTGAAGGAGAAGCGGATGTCGATCAGTTGCGGGTCGAATCCCGTGGGCGGCAGCGGTGGGGTGGCGGCGTTTTGTTGCAGGGACAGGCAGTACTCGGAAAAATCGCCGCTGCTGTCGGTGCGGATGACGAGGACCTTCTCGGCCTCGGGCAGGGCAGACATCAGGGCCTTTTCCGCGGCGTTCAAGGGGGTGGCGGCCAGGTCGTTGGCGGGTGCCAGCCACAGCACCTTTGGGTCGCGGATGCGTTCGCCGCCGCTGATGCGAACGTTGTCGGGGCCCCAGTCCGTGGGCACAGCCTTGAGCAGGTGCAGCATCAGGGTGCGTTGGCGGGGGCTGCCCGCGGGGGCGTCCTGGTCCAGCACCTCCAGGTAGTCGATGCCGTTGAGGGTGGCATGGGCGGCCACGGCCTGGCGGCGGTTTTCGTTGCAGCAGTGGTAGATCATGGCTGCACGCTCCGGCTCAGGGTCACTTGTTGCCGGCGCTGATTGCGGCGCAGGCTGTATGTTATCTCCACCTGCAGGGTGGCTTCGTCGGCCCGGATGTCCACGCTTTCCACCACGATGAGGTGCCCCAGCCATTGTTGCAGCGCGCCCTGCACCAGCATTTGCGTGGTGGCGGCCAGTTCCGGGCTGTTGCCGGCGAACAGCAGTTGCTGCAGGCCGCTGCCGAAGTCCGGGCGCATGACCCGTTCGCCCGGGGCGGTGAACAGCAGTTGCTCGATCAGGCCCTTGATGTATTCATCGTTGTCCGGCTCGCGGCGCGCCTCGCGGCTGCGGCCCCGGCCATCCACCTGGTAGGGGAAAAACACGTCCATTTTTCTCTCCGCTCTCAATGCAGTCCGTACGGTTCGTACTGGCGTTTATTGTTGTTATCTAACTGCTGTTATGTTTGTTGTGTCGTTTACGTGCCCAGCACCCGCGTCTGCGCCGCGCTGGGCAGCATGGGCGTGCCATTGGGTGCGCACACCGATTGACTGTCCATCAACACCAGCGGCTGGCCGCTGGAAAATACCCGGGTCGCCGCCACGGTCCATTGCCCGGTGACACAGGGCATGGGGTTGCTGCCCGTGGTGAAGGGGCAGCCGGCGATCACGTAGGGCGCGCTCATTTGCACCGTGGGCTGGCCGCTCACCAACACCCGGGGATTGGGCACGGTGGGGGTGGCCGTGCCACCGTGGGTGCACAGTACCGTTGCGCCAACATGAAGTAGGGGACCTGGCATTCACACCACCGTTAATGCGCCGTTGTTGATGTCCACCGAGGGCCCCACCATGTTGAGCATGGCGCCCTTGCCGTTTTGTATGTAGATTCCCGTGTCGTTGACGATGAGCGAGGCGCCGGTGGCGGTCTTGATGACGATGCCGCCGGTGGGCCCGGGCAGGTCGGAAATACTGATGCCATTCTGCAAGGGGGTTTGCAGGGTGATGGCCGGGGTGCCCGGCGGGGTGGCCAGGGCCAGGGCCGGCACCTCGGCGGCGCTGCCCCAGAAACAGCCCACCCAGATGGGGTGTTCCGGGTCACCCTGCTCAAACTCCACCCAGACGCCGGAGCCGATCACCGGCAGGGCGAACATGCCGTTTTGCAGTCCGGCGATGGGCGCGCAGGGCATGGCCCAGGTGGTGGGCACCAGGCCGGCCACGTCGGGCACCTGTACCTGCAGGCGACCCATTTGCAGGGGATCCACGTTGTTCAGCACCATGCCGCGATATTTGCCATAGTATTTCGTTGTCATGCGGGTACCACCGGTGTGAGGGAAACCAAACCATTGCGGGTCAATTCAAAGTCCTGCTTGAATTCCCCGGCCTTTAATTTGTGGGTGACGCTTTTTACGAAGTACAGCCCGTCGTAGGCCATGCCCACGCCGCGTACCCCCACCAGTTGGCGCGCCTTGAGCAGGCGGCCGTAGCGCAATACGTCGAGGCTGCCCTGGGCGGTGACGGAGTCCTGCGATTTGGCGGCCTCTTTCAGTCCCTTGGACAGCGCCTTGCCGGGGCTCATCTTGGCGGTGTCCTTGAGCAGCTTCATGTTGCTGATGCTGGTGGGGATGGCGCCCAGCGGCGGCTGCAAGGGGTTGAGGTCGGGGATGGGCAGGGGAATGGGCACCCGGGTCTGTTGATTCTGGATGTAGACGATGGGCAGCACGCCCTTGCTGGGATCGAAACTGAAGGTGAGCGATTCCACATTGGTGTGCGGGCCCATGTCCACGTTGAGCGCCGGCTGCGGCACGCCCACTTTGATCTCCGGCCCGAAGTAGGCCACGTTGCTGCCGGGGGCGGGGCCGGGCTCGATGTAAAACACGTGGCCCACTTCCTCCGCCAGTTGCTGAATGTATTCCAGGTCCGTGCCCTGCTGGGCGGGGATCTTGTCCACGGGAATGGGGACGTCGACGAAGATCTCCGGGATGGGCAGGGGGATGATGCCGTAGGCGGCGTACTTGGCGCAGATCAGCGCCACCCGTGCGGCGATGGGCATGGCGGGATAGGGCAGGCCGTCGAAGGCCTGGGTGTCCATTACCCGGGTGAGGTCGTCGCCGGTGATGCTCACGGTGCCGGCATTGCCGTTTTGTCCCGGCTGCACCTGGGCGCGGGTCATGATGCCGTCGAACAGCGGGGTGGGGATGCCATTGATAGTGACGATGAGCAGAATGCGCAGTGGCGGTGTGGCCACGCTGCTGGTGAGCGCCGGTGCGATGAGAAACAGGGTGTTCAGTTCGGAGCTGGAATTAAAGGAAAACTCTAACTGGAAACCGCTGGCCGATCCCGTGGCGCTGGTCACGCTGACACTTTGCAGGGCGTCGACAACCACCCGTGGCACCGGCAGCGGCACCACCGGACCCATCATCAACGTTAAGTGTATGCTGCCCTGGATCATGCGTCTTCCGTGGGTTCCGGGATGCCTTCGGGCAGGGTGATGCGCAGTGTCTGCCCCGCAGTTTCCGTCAGGTCGGCGGGATTCATGGCGCCGTTGGCGTCGCACAGCCGCCAGTACAGTTCGGGGTCAGAGAAATACTTGGCCGCGATGTTGTCCAGCCGGTCGTTTTCCTCCACGGTGTGTTCCTGCAGGGTGGCGAAGTTTTCCGGCGCCGGGATAAAGCGCTGATCGACGTAACGCACGGACTGGCCGTCGGGCCGGATCCATTCGTTGATCGTCATGCCGGCATAGCGGCTGTTGGCGGCAAAGCTGGGTTGTTGCAGTCCGCTGTTCTGTAAAAAGGTCTTGATTGGGTCGGTCATCGATATCTACCTCTACTGAAATCTCCATGTGCCATCATTGTTGTTGGGCGTATGTCACCGCTGATCAGGGTGGCAGGGAACTGATACCAAAGCTGCTCAACGCCGCGCCGCCCACCTTGCTGGCAAGTTGTTCCTTGTTTTGCAGGTAATTCATGAACAGGCTGCCGCCACGATGCTGGAAACCGAGATCGTTGATGTTCAACACCTGCATGCTGAGATTGACCTTGGCGCGAATGGGATTGAGCTGGGTGTCGAAGGCCTCCTCGTCAATGGTGAAGGTCTTGACGCTGATAGGCACGATACGGTTCTTGCTCCAGATAAACAGTGCCAGAGGCATTTCCATGGGGGCAATCTCCAGGGTGCCCGCCGAGGCCAGCAGATTGTTGTTATTCAGTTGTGCGCTGGTGGGATTGACCAGTGACTCCAGCAGGGCCAGTTGCGGTTGAATGCCGTGTTCGGTGACATCCTTGTTTTGCTCGGGAAACTCCAGTTGGTCGGCGGCGTCGATGTCCGCTTCGATGGTCAGAGTTTCCATCGCTGGTCCCTTCAAACGTAAGGCATTTCCTTGACCTCCATCACCAAAGGCTTGTGGCTCGTACTTGCGGTTCAGCTTTTCCGGGTTGTATTGCAGGCTGATCATGCTCAGTGTTGCGCCGCTCTTGGCGTCGATGAGTACGATGCCGCCTTTGACGATCTTGGGGGAGTTGGGGTAGGTGGTCATTATTTTATGCCCGATTACCAAGTTGAATTGCCAATACTGCCCGGTTGCATATCTTTGACTTCATTCCATACTGAAAGGGCGCCTCGCGCCTGATTTTCATCATTGTTTCGCGGATCATCTGTATCGAGATCTGACAGGCCTAAATGATATGCTGCAAGCCATGCTGGGCCCCATCGATTGCCACCGATACGCGTTACATGTTGTTCTGTTGCCATTAAAAACTCAGCACGAGTTCGAGTGTCGGGGGCCCGAAAGGCTGGCTGGGATGATCTGCGCTCTTCTCCAGTTACAGTGATATTCCACATGATATCCAAAATGCCATAGCCCATACTGCCATTCATGCGAATGATTTTTGGAATGCCTATTTCCTTGAGGGGGCGTCCTGAAAGTCTACTTCTTATGGTCGAGTTAGATCCTTCTCCCACTAGGTTGCCATCAGAAATACGGAAGCTTCCTTTGTGTGGATATCGGCTTGCAAGTTCAATCTGGAGAACCCCGGGTCTTGCTCCGAGTCCTATGCTTGTGGTTTGCATGGCGAACCAAACGTCGGTCATCTTGTTGTATTGTGAATCGTATGCGCTACTGAGGCCTTCTTGGAAGGCGCTGTACAAGGCATTCATAACAGCCCATTCATCTTCTGTTCCTTCAGTTTCAAATAGTTCGGAAAGATGCATATGGATAGCGCGTGTCTGTGCGCGGCCGATTTCAGTTAACGCATGTTCTTGAGCCGCACGAAATTTCAGGGCAGGTGTGGGGGCATCTCCGGCGCTGCCATTAAAGGATGCGGTGACGGCTGTGCTGATCTTTGATTTTCCTGCCGCAGTCATTGCGTCAATGGCGCTGTCAAGAGAGGAGCGCATTGAACTTCTGACTTGAGAAGAGTCGACAGCGGTGTTGAAGGTTGCGCGCGTTGCTGCAAGGAGTGCCGGTCGTAAAGCTCTTCGGCCGATGGCTTTCAAGGTTGTGCCAATCGAGCCAAGTGCTGCGCCAAGAGCAAGATTTATTGCTCCTATGAGTATTTGTTCTGAGACAGAAGGAGGGTCATCCACTTGAACGGCATCTGTGAAGTCATTAACAGCCTGCTTCTGGCGAGCGATGACGCCGGATTCTCCATCGTATGCCGATATAAGTTCACTAAGACCAATAGTCAAATTATTGTTTACGTCTTCCTGTAAAGTTAGTTGAGGTACTGCTGATACAACATCGCTGCTGTTGGTGTTCTCTTTGTTATCAAAAACAGAGCCTGAGATATCGGTGTGCTCTCGTTTTTGCAGTGATTTTTTTCCCATTACATCAGCTTCATTCTCAAGGGATCGGTCATCATTGACCGGGATACCATTTTTGCGTGTCGTAGGGTTAACGCGGCCTTGTAATTGCTGGACAGTATGCCATGCCTCATGCGCAAGATGTTTTTCTTCTCCGGGCGCAAGATGAATATCGGTTCCGAGAGCATATGCCAGTGCATTTAGTTTTTCCGGCTCCGGGGAGTTTTTGTACACGCGAACCATGGAAAGATCTGTTCCCGAGATACTTTCAATGCTGGTTCTTAAATGTGCTGGCAGAGGGCTTGGGGCTATATTTGTGACGCTGGGGGCATATGAGCTCGACAGGGATCTTTGGCCGGATCGTAGCTGTGCGGTTTTTTGTTTGTGGTTGGTCGAAGCTTTTGTTTGTAGTGCTTTTCTGTTCATCGTTTTATAGCTTGCGAAATGTGGTTTCCGATTTGGCGTCCCAGTCTGTTGATCTTAGAGGGTGTGCTTTGATGTGGTGTAATTTTTCTTGTTTGTGTGGCTTTATGATCTTGATAAATCTTGCTCTGTATTTGCTGCATTAGGTTTTCTTTCACAGTTTGAGAGATTATGTTTTCTAATATGTTTTTTTCTTGCAAAGAGATGCGTGAATCAATGAGTGATAGCTTCTCAATGTGGATGCTTATTTTCATACCGCTATCCCCGTATTATCGGACCAGGAAAAATCCGACGCCTTGGCCGGCCGTTCCAGTTTTTTGTATTCATCCCGTGCGGCGCTGAGTATCAGCGGCATGGTCACGGCTGTACCGTTTTGTGCGGCGAGGAAGGCGGCGTTGAGCGCCACGTTGTGGATATTGCCGCCGGCGAGGTTGAGCTTGGCCAGTCGTTGGCTGTCGAAGTCTTCGCCGAGGGGGGTTTCGGCGGGGAAGACCTTGCGCCAGATTTCCGCGCGTTCCTCGCTGCCGGGGAAGGGGAAGTCGACGATGAAACGCAGGCGGCGCACGAAGGCCTTGTCCAGTGCGGATTTCATGTTGGAGGCGAGGATCGCCAGGCCGCGATAGGATTCCATGCGTTGCAACAAGTAGTTGATTTCGATGTTGGCGTAGCGGTCATGGCTGTCCTTGACTTCGCTGCGTTTGCCGAACAGGGCGTCGGCCTCGTCGAAGAACAGAATGGCGCCGCTGTCTTCCGCGGTGTCGAAGAGTTTACGCAGGTTCTTTTCGGTTTCGCCGATGTATTTGCTCACTACCGATGACAGGTCGATGCGGTAGAGATCCAGTTGCAGGGTGTTGGCGATGACCTCGGCGGCCATGGTCTTGCCGGTGCCGCTTTCGCCGCAGAACAGGGCGCTGATGCCCAGGCCGCGGTTCATGCGCTGGCGGAAGCCCCAGTCTTCATACACCCGGCCGCGCCAGGCCACCTGCTGGGTGATGTGTTGCAGCAGGTCTTTCTGTTCCTTGGGCAGCACCAGTTGATCCCAGTGGGCCTTGGCGTCGATCCGCCGGGCCAGTTGTTCCATGCCGGCGCGGGCGGCGTTGCGGCAGCTTTGCCACAGGCTGTCGCTTTCCGCCGGGGTATCGTTCCTGGGAACGTTCACCGCGAGGCGGGCGAGGGTGTGGATTTGCTGGGGGTTGAAGGAGAACTGCTGGGCCAGGCGTTGTGGGTAGTCGCCGGCCTGTTCCTGCAGGGCGTCGGCCCACAGCTGTTGTTGTTCTTCGACGGTGGGCTTGTGGATGTCCACGGCCAGGCGTTCGCGTTGCAGGCCGGGGATGGCGTCGCTCACGTCGAGAAAGATGACGTTGCCGCTGCGTTCCAGCAGGCGGGTGAGGGCCAGGGTGTTGCTGTCGTCGAGGCCGTCCACGTCGATCAGCAGGGCCAGGGGCATGAGCAGGCATTCGCGTTGCCAGAGACGGATGAAGCTGTCCAGCTCGCCCACGGCGGTGGGCAGGGACTTGAGCTGCAGGTGCTGCAGGTGCAGGCCGTGGCGGCGGCAGACCTCGCCGGCCAGCAGGTGTTTGCTCAGCGTGTCGTGGCCCAGCAGTTCGATGAGGGGTGGGGTGGTATTTTGCTCTCCGGCCTGTTGCAAGTGGGTGCTGATGTGTTCCGCCTGTTGTTGCAGGGAAGGGGGCAGCATGGCCTGACGGCTTGCGCGATCCATGGGCAGGCCGTGGAGGAAGGGTGACAGGCGGTCATCCAGGTGATTGAGCCCCTTGAGAAAGTTGAGGATGCGTTCGTCGATGCTCAACGCCGCCGCCGTAAGGGGCTGGGTACCGGCTTGATGGATGTCCACCAACCGCCAGTGGCGCAGGGGGGCGTGGGGGGGCATGGCGCCCCAGTCGGGGTCGTCGAACAGGGCGAAGGCCAGGGCGAAGCTGGGATAGGGCTTGCCGGGGTCATCCTGGGCCTGGGCGCAGAGGGCGGCGGTGCGGGTGTGCAATTCCATGGCGGCGCAGAGCAGCAGCAGATTGCGCTCGAAGTCGGACAGGCCGAGGGTTTCGCCCAGCATTTCCAGTGCGGGGATGAAGCTGTCGTCTTGGGTCAGCGTGTGCAGGGCGTGGTGAGCCTTGTTGACGGCCTCGGCCTGGGTCGGGTCGTCGGGGTGGGCCAGTTGTGCCAGGCGGGCGTGGATCCACGCCACGCCGGCGGCGAGGTACTGGTTGTTGCGTTCCAGCCAGTTGTTTTGCGGGGTCATGTGATGCTCACCTGTTGGTTGCTGGCGAACTGCGGTTCGCTGCCGCTGAAATCCACGGGGATGCTGTCCACGCCGTCCACCCGCAGACGCAGCACGTAGGGAGTGGTGCGGGCCGCGGCGTCCTCCACGGTGAAGGTGAGAGTGCTGTTGGCCGTGGGATCGGCGGGGGTGTTGATGTTGCCGGGGGTGATGCTGCGATCACCGAACAACAGAGTGACTTGTTGCCCCTCCTTTATCTGCGGCAGGCATTCGAGGGTCAGGCTCACGTCGCCGGCGGGGGCGCTGGTGGGGCTGATGGACTCGATGCGGGGGGCCAGGGGCAGGGCCACGGCATTACTGAGCCAGGCCGGTGCGCCACTGCGTTGGGTGCGCAGGCTGACGGTGTAAAAGCCTGCCGGCCATTGGGCGCCCAGGCTGGGATCGTCGGCCTGTGTTGGCAGGATGACGTTCATTTCGCTGCGCTTGCCGGTGATCTCCGGGGATAATTCAAGCGGTGTGTCCAGCATGGGGTGGGCGAAGCGCACCGTGGTGTCGTCACTGCTCAGTTGCACGCCCAGCAGGGTCACGGTGTCGCCGTATTCGGCGGCGGGCTTTTGCCGGGGCAGGCGCAGGCCGGTGAGGGTGGGCGAGTTCCCGGCGATGACCGTGGCGCCCTGGTCGTTGGCGCCGCGTTTCAATACCGGCAGCGGCGTGCGGCTGGGGCGGGTGCTGTCGATGAGTATCACCGAGACTTCGTAGCCGGTGGACAGCCGGTATTCCGCGGACTGGAAGCTGGACCAGAGCTTGGACATGTCGTCCAGCGAGAGCGTGTCCGGGGTGATGCGCACCCGCTCCACCTGTTGTTGCAGCTCGGAGTCCGGGGTGACGCCGGTGATGTCCGTGGGCCCCAGCAGGGGGTGGTCGTGGAGGATGCTCATGGCCCGGCCCATGACCTGCTGACCGGAGATGTCGTCGTCGTTGTTGCCGTAGGCGGTGAGCAGGTATTTCAGCACCAGTGGCAGGGGCGGTGGTGATGACTCGCCGCTGCGCCCCCGTCCCGGCAGGGGGGCGTTGCTGAAGGCGCTGTTGGTGTGGGTGCTGTAGAGAAAGATGTTGAGCTGTTCGCCGGTGCCGCTGCGCGCCGCGCTGGGGGGCTGGGTGGTCACCGTGGTGGCGACCCCCGACAACAGGTGTTGCAGGGTGGCGGTGACCGTGGCCAGGGCGGCGGGGCTGCTCATGAGCGTGCCTCGTTACGTTGTTGCAGGTAGTCCTGCAGGGTCATGACGCCCCTGGGTTTGTTTTCCTTGCGTGGCGCGGAGGCCGGGGGCTCGGGGCTGGCCTTGATCTCGATGCGACCGATGGTGACGTTGACCACCGGCTCTTCGCGGGGGGGCGTTGTCGGCTCCGGCCCATGGGTTTGCAGGCTGGACTGTAGTTTCGACAGTTCCGCCAGCCAGGCGGGGGCTAGCAGGGTGGCGTTGCCGGATTCGGGCAGGGGCAGGCCCAGTGCGGGATCCTGTGCCGGGCGAAGGTTGGCGTCGAGATGGTCTGTAATGCCAGCCGAGGTTTCGCGACTCACCGGGGCGGGCATCACCCGGCGATCCGTTTTGCCACGGGTTGGGGTTTGGTCACTGGACGGGATTTCGCCCGTGGGCTCGCCGCGGGACGGCCTGTGACCGGGAGGCGTCGAAGGCATGGTCATCGATGCGGCGGGCCCGGTGTCGGGGGGCTGGGGCGTGGCATGTGGCGCCAGCGCATCCAGTATCCGTTGCGTCCGCAGGGTGGCGCTGTTCCCGGCGATTGGAGAGTGTGGCGCCTCGTTCTCGGGTCGTGGTTCTGGTTCCTGCGGGTGCAGCGGCGCGGTGGCCGCCTGTGCCTCCTCCCGCCGGGGCGGGATTGTTTGTGGCCCGATGGGGTGTTCGACAGGTTGCCCGGTGGTTTGTGTGTCCGGGGCGGGTTGAAGGAGTGCGGAGGGCGTTTCGGGAATCAGGGAGCCGGTTGCCATGGCTGCAGAAGGTCGGGCTCCTGCATCGCCATGGGGTGAAGCCACGGGCGCGGCCGGGTCCGCGGTGGTTTCTTCCGGGCTCATGGGGAACCCGGCCTGGGCCATGCCCGGCTCTTCGAATCGCGCCCGGGGCCGTGGCTGCACGAGGTGGCCGGCGGTGGCCATGCCGTCGGGCCGGTGGCGCTGGATGAGTTGCTGCAGGCGCTGGTTCATGGGTTCAGCATGCCCAGGTAGAGTTGGCGGCGCAGCGGGCTGAGGGCGAGGATGTCGCGCTCGCTCCAGCCATAGGCAGTGGCCAGCCGGTACACGCTTTGCAGCAGGCCTTGCGCCCAGTCGTGTAGTTCCGCCCAGAGAAAACGAGGGATGTCGAACTGGGCCTCCCACTGGTGCCGGCAGGCGGGACAGTCCAGCTGGATGCGGATATCCGCCAGCGGATCCAGTTGCTCGATCTGTTCGCTGAAGGCGTCCACCACGTCCTGCGGGAAGTGCGGGGATTCGGCCGCGGGGGTGTCGTCTTCCAGCAGGCAGCGGGTGAGCAGGTTTTGCAGGATGTGTTCCGGATCATCGGCCGTGGCGATGGCCGCCATGTCCAGGCTGTTGGGCAGGCGGAAATGCAGTGCGGTGTCGGCGTGGTGGACGGCGAAACGGTTCGTGGCGCTGTCATCCCCGTCGGGGCCGGCGGTGAAGTCCGAGGTCTGGCTGACCCATTCCAGGCGTTCATCACACTGTGGGCATTGGGCGGTGTTCTGCAGCCGTGAACCAAACAACTGTTCGCGCAGGCGCAACAACAGCCTGTCGCGCTGGCCGATGCTCAACTGCATGAGCGCCTCGGGGGTCTGCCCGGGATGGGCCACCGCCAGCAGGATCAGCGCCCGCTGCAGCGGCGGCTGGTTGAGCCCCTGTTCCCAGGCGTTGAGCAGGTCTGCGCTGCCGATACCGCTCATGACGCGTTAGCCCGCGGGCTCGGTGAACTCGGGCTCGGTGGGCTCGCTGACTTCGTAGTCTCGCTCCCAGCCCTCGTTTTCCAGCTTGAGTGTCTGGATGGCCACCGCGCTGGCGCTGGCGTCCAGGTCGGGCAGGGCCTGGTATTCCGACACCCAACAACGGTAGACCTTGTAGGCGATGGCCAGTTGTCCCGCCTCGTTGTACACCTCAATGATGAGATCCTTGCGGAAATCCTTGAGCGAGACTTCGGCGCCCAGGCCGGAGCCGAAATTCCAGATCTTGTTGGCCCACTGCTCGAACTCGGGGTCGTGGGTCACGCCCCGCTCCAGGGTGATGGCCTCGAACTTGGTCTGCCCCGGGGATTTGCGTTCGGTGCTGGGATCGCCGCCTTCGCGATGGGTCACCGGCTCGGTGGTGCGTTTGAGAGCGCCCACCTTGGAAATGCCGGCGACGTAGCGGCCGTCCCATTTGACGCGGAATTTGAAATTCTTGTACGGATCGAAGCGCTGTGGATTGACACTGAATTGAGCCATGATTCACTCCCTATGCTTCCGCCTGGGCGGCGATTTGTTGAAGTTTGATGACGACGAATTCCGCGGGCTTGAGTGGCGCGAAACCCACCAGGATGTTGACGATGCCGTTGTCGATGTCGGTCTGCGTGGTGGTTTCGCCGTCGCATTTCACGAAGTAGGCGTCCTTGGGGCTGGCACCCTGGAAGGCCCCCTGGCGGAACAGGTTCTGCATGAAGGCGCCGACGTTGAGGCGGATCTGCGCCCACAGTGGCGCGTCGTTGGGCTCGAACACCACCCACTGGGTGCCGCGGTAGAGGCTTTCCTCGATATACAGGGCGGTGCGGCGCACCGGCAGGTATTTCCATTCCGAGGACAATTGGTCGGCTCCCACCAGGGTGCGGCTGCCCCAGACAATGCGGCCATTCACCGGGAAGGCGCGCAGGCAGTTCACCGCCAGCGGATTAAGCTTGCCGTTGTCGCCATCGGTGAGCTTCTCCGATAAAGCCACCACTCCTTTAAGGGTGGCGTCCAGCCCGGCGGGGGCCTTCCAGATTCCGCGCGTGGCATCGGTGCGGGCGATGATGCCGGCGATGACACCACAGGGGGCAAAGGTGGCCAGGCGGCCTTCCTGCAGTGGGTTGGGTTGCACCACGCGGGGGAAATACAACGCGGTATTGGCGTTGCGGCTTAGCCCCCAGGTGGCGCTGTCCAGGCCGGTTGCTGGGTCAGTGATGTCACTGGGCTCGTCCCAGTCGCGCAGGGGATCGGCGATGAAAATGGCGCGACGCTGCAGACAATAGGCGGCAGCTTCGGTGCGCGTCTGGCTGCTGATGTCACCGGTGTCCAGGGCAAAGGGGGGGATGCACAAGAGGTTGAAAATGTCAGCTTTTTCCAGCGCCCAGATGCCTTTGCGCGGATCCTTGAGAGAGGCGTCGGAGACCTCGGCATCGGTGATGGTGCCGCCATCGTCGCCATCGGCGTTGAAGGCCACATCACTGGCCTCTGTGGGCCGGGGGCTGGCCGTCAGGCTGCCATCGATGCGCACCAGCTTGGATTGTTGTTCCAGGATGGTGGTGGCGTAGCGGGGATTGTCCGGCAGGGAGGAGATATTGTTGAAGGTTTCCACAGCGCCCGTGCCGGTATCGGTGATGGTCAGGTTGAACAGCTCGTTGGCCGCGGCATCGGGGTTGATGGCGGGGTCGGGATGGCTGATGGTGACCTTCAGTTTTTCGCCCCAGTCGCCACTGCTGGCCGCCTTCAAGGACAGGGTGCCAGCGGTGACCGTGGCCGCCACGCCGCCATTACTGACCCGCACGATCAGAGCATCACGCCCCCCATTGAGAAAGAACTGGTTGACGGCAAAGCCCATGGGGTGACTGCGCGACAGGTCGCCAAAGGTGCGGGTGTATTCCGCAAAGCTCTGCACCAGGATGGGCTCGTTTTCTTCGCCGCGCAGGGCACTGCCGATAAAGGCGGTGATGGATGTGGCGACGCCCGTAATACTGCGTACGCCGCTGGGAATCTCTTCGATATAGACACCGGGGTAAGTCAGTGGAACGCTCATAGCTCTCCCTCCATGTTGGCAATTGACGGCCCTCACGAGCGATATGAGGCGCCCAGTAAATTGCAGTGTTGTTGTCGTGTTTTCTGCCGCTCAAGGGTTCTTGCAGCGGGCACTCAAATAGCGTGACCCGTCCCATCGGAACTCGCCGATGTGCGGTGGAACAAGCCCCGGTGGTGAACGTCAGCGGGGCTTAGGGTGTTGCATCGCGGGCAACAAAAATGCTCACGGTGGCGTCGTCGCCACCTGAGGCCAGGGTGAACTTGATCTGCGTCGGCTTCACACCCACGGCTCCAAGATTGCCGGCGGAATAACTGTGTGGCCCATCCAGCGTCAGAGTGTCGGCGGCGTCACTGCTGCCATCACTGAAAACGTAGGTTAGGTTCGAGGAATAGTGAGTTGACGAGATCATCAACACATGGATCTGACTGGCTGCACTGGGCTGAATGTCTACGGTGACGGTGGAATCATCGGCCGTCAGGTCGACATCGATTTGGCCGGTGGCTTCGGCGTCAATGACACCGGAAGAGGCGCTGAAGGTTTGTCCGCCGGCGATGGCCGCCGTTAAAGTGACGGTGACTCTGGACATAGAGTTCCTCCCTGGAAAATAACGATGGAAATTATTCTGATGTATCTGTACTTACTGTTTACGAGTGCTTACCTTCTTACGACTGCTTACGACGAGCATGATTCACGAGAAAATATTTATGTTGTTGTTGTGAATCTAGGTTTAGAGTCTGCAATAACGATCTAACAAAGTCTAGTGATTATTTCACAGGAAGTGGTTTGTTTTTTTATTCATTTCGCACTGCAAAGTATAGTGCTGATGCTTATCTTATCAAGCGTATTTTTTTGTGCATTCGGCACTGTGTGACTGATATGTGATTGGTTGTTTTATGGCTGTATTTATAGAGTATTTCGTATTTCTTTAACGATAGTTGTCGAGAATATTCGTCGGTTAAATTATCTGCATGGCGATATTGTTGTCTGTCAGAAATTTCCTACGTAAATACCCGGTGTATTGTGGTATTTCGACCGCTTCTTTGCACAGTGACAGCAAAAAATAACGGGTGCGAGATAACTGAACGTTTGATGATCAAAAAGGATTGACGGTTGGTGCGCAAAACTGATGTTTTGGCGGTAATTTTGAAAAGATTTCGGAAGAATATTACTTTTACCATATGTTCGATTATTCAGTCGGGTATAACATTGATTAGTGGTTTTCCTCCTATGTCGGGATGAAGGCGATAGAGGAGGTTCGTTTCTGGCGCAATTGGCGAAGGGGTTGCATACAGGTTGCTTCCTCGGTCAATAACAAGGCTTCTCATTAAATCCACCCTAACCACGATACGCAAAAAAATACCCCGTAAGCGGGGCATTGTTTTACGTATGGCGGAGGCCACTCTCGCACATCCCTGTGCTTCGTGGCGCCGGTGCATCGATGCACAATGAGGGAGGGATTGATTCAGATGCTGCGCACCTTCACCCCTGCGGGGCGCCTACGCTGTGCTGCGGCGTCCCAAATCACTTCATGATTTGGTCGAACTGGGATTCTCATCCAAATCTCCCTCACCGAAAAACTAAAAAGGCCGCCCAAAATACGGACGGCCTTTTTAGTTTTTGGCGGAGAGGGAGGGATTACTCAGGCCTGCGGCCTTCGCCCTACGGGCTGTCGCGAACAACGCGACGTTCTCCTTCGCTGCGCTCAGTCCTCGAACAAAGGCTTCTCATCAAATCCACCCTAATCACAATACGCAAAAAAAAACCCCGGCAAGCGGGGCATTGTTTTGCGTATGGCGGAGAGGGAGGGATTGATTCAGGTGCTTCGCACCTTCACCCCTTCGGGGCGCCTACGCTGTGCTTCGGCGTCCCGATTGCTGATGCAATCGGTCGAACAGGGGTTTTCATCCAGAATCCCATCACCTGAATACTAAAAAAGGCCACTCAAAAGCGAGTGGCCTTTTTTAGTATTGGCGGAGAGGGAGGGATTCGAACCCTCGATACGGGGTTACCGTATACACACTTTCCAGGCGTGCTCCTTCAGCCGCTCGGACACCTCTCCAAAGAATGCTTTGTACACCTTGCCGGTGAAAAAACAGCGCGCAAGGTTAAACCAGAACGGGCCCGGGCGCAAACTGAATGGCTGTTTTTTGCCCAGATATTGAGAAGCCAATGGTTTTCAAAGGGTTTTCGCCGTGACGCTCAAGCTGACCGGTTTTCTGCCGATAGATTTTGCGGTCAATACACTGTCTGTAAATACGAATCCTATGAAATTTATTATCGGCGTTATCACTGTTTTGGGTTGTGTGGCGGGGGGCTATGTCCTGTCCCACGGTAATCTTGCGGCGTTGTGGCAGCCTTTTGAGTTGCTGATCATTGGTGGTGCGGCCTTTGGCGCCTTTGTAATTTCCAATCCGGGTACGGTGATCAAGGGGGCCTTGGGTTCCATTGGTACATTGTTGAAGGGGTCCAAGCACAATAAAAAGAGTTACATGGAAGTGCTGGCGCTGATGTATGACCTGTTTACCAAGGCACGCAAGGAGGGGTTGATGGCGCTGGAGGCGGATATCGATGAGCCGGAAAACAGCCCCATTTTCCAGAAATACCCCAGTATTCTCAAAAACCATCACGTCCTGGATTTCATTGCCGATTATTTGCGCCTGATGGTGGGTGGCAATATGAATCCCTTTGAGCTGGAAAATCTTATGGATGTGGAGCTGGAAACTCACCATGCCGAGGCGCACAAGGTGCCGGCGGCTATTACGGCCGTATCAGATGCCCTGCCCGGTTTTGGTATTGTGGCAGCGGTATTGGGTATCGTGATCACCATGGGTTCCATCGGTGGGCCCATCGAGGAGCTGGGTGCGCACGTCGCGGCGGCGTTGGTGGGCACGTTTTTGGGTATTTTGCTGGCCTATGGCTTTGTGGGGCCCATGGCTACGAGTTTGAGCGGCATCCTCGATGAGGAGGGCAAGGTGTTCGAGTGCATTAAGGTGTGTCTGCTGGCCTCGCTCAATGGCTATGCCCCGCAGATTGCCGTGGAGTTCGGCCGTAAGGCGCTGGAATCCCATGTGCGGCCTGGTTTCCAGGAGCTGGAAGATTTCGTCAAGGGCAAGACCGAATAATGGCTCTTCATTAATCCCCGGTCTGGACACGATCCCCCATGGAAAACCAGACGATTATCGTCAAAAAAATCAAGAAGGCTGGGCACGGCCACCATGGTGGCGCCTGGAAGGTGGCCTTCGCGGATTTTGTGACTGCGATGATGGCCTTCTTTCTGTTGCTGTGGCTGCTGGCGGCCACCACCAAGGAAGAGAAGGCCGGCCTGTCGGAGTATTTCAGTCCCACCACCACCGGGCTTGCCGAGGGGAGTGGAAAGAGTGAGGACATCATCGATATGGGCGGTGGGCAGAAGATTTCCCAGGGAGATATTTCCTCGGAAAATGCCCGCGAGGCGCGCGCCCCCACGGAAGAGGAAATCCAGGCGGCGGCGGTGGCCGAGAAGGAACGCCTGGAGTCTCTCATGGAGGAATTGAAAAAATCCATCGAGGCCAGTCAGGCATTGAAGCCCTTCAAGGATCAATTGTTACTGGACATTACTCCCGAGGGTCTGCGTATCCAGATCGTGGATAAGGAAAACCGGCCCATGTTCGACAGCGGCAGTGCCGAGCTCAAGGGCTACACCAAGGAGATCCTCCACGAACTGGCCAAGACCATCAATACGGTGCCCAATCGGGTGAGTCTCACTGGTCATACCGATGCGGCGCGTTTCGTGGGCCGGGACGATTACAGCAACTGGGAGCTGTCGGCGGACCGCGCCAATGCCTCGCGCCGTGAGTTGATTGCCGGCGGCCTCAAAGAAGACAAGATCGCCAAGGTCATGGGCCTGGCGTCCATGGTGCCCTTTGACAAGACCAACCCCCGTAGCCCCATCAACCGGCGCATTGCCATCATCGTTATGAACAAGGCGGCGGAGGATGCCCTGCTGCATGAGTCCACGCCGGTGTCTTCGGCGGATGAGGGTGAGCGGCTGATCAGGGAGGGTGAGCGGCCCAAGAGTCTCTCCGGATCCATTGCCGGGCAACTGCAAAAATCGCCAGCCAAGCCCGCCGTGGCCGCAAAACCCCAGGCCAAGGCACCGGCGGCGGTCCGACCGAAACCCAAGCCCAAGCCCAAGCCCAAGCCCAAGGCAAAAGCCTCAGCCAAGGCAGAACTGCCACCGGCAAAGAAGAAAGAAAAAAATTTCATCAACCTGCCAGAGCCCATCGCGCCCATCAATCCCATCCAAGTGCCCGGTCAGTAACACACCTGCATACTGAAGCCGGCCATGAGGGAGTCATTCCTGCTACAATGGCCGCCATGTCAGGAAACAGTTTCGGAAAACTCTTTACCGTCACCTCGTTTGGTGAAAGCCACGGCCCCGCCATCGGTTGCGTCGTCGACGGCTGCCCACCCGGTCTGGCACTGAGCGAGGCGGATCTGCAGGGCGACCTGGACCTGCGCAAGCCGGGCACCTCGCGCCACACCACCCAGCGCCGCGAGGCCGACCAGGTGCAAATCCTCTCCGGGGTGTTCGAGGGCAGGACCACCGGCACACCCATCGGCCTGATCATCCACAACACCGATCAGCGTTCCAAGGACTATTCCGAGATCATGGACCGCTTCCGCCCCGGACATGCCGACTACACCTATCAGCAGAAGTACGGTGTGCGCGACTACCGTGGGGGCGGGCGCTCCTCGGCGCGGGAGACCGCCATGCGCGTGGCCGCCGGCGGTATCGCCAAGAAATACCTGCGGGACAACTACGGAATCACTATTCGTGGTTATCTCAAGCAGCTCGGCCCCATCGTCGCCGAGACCCTGGACTGGGACGAGGTGCACAACAACCCCTTCTTTTGTCCCGATGCGTCCAAGGTCAAAGAGCTGGAAGACTATATGGATGCCCTGCGCAAGTCCGGCGACTCCATCGGCGCGCGCATCAACGTGGTGGCCAGCGGGGTGATGCCGGGGCTGGGCGAGCCCATCTTCGATCGCCTCGATGCCGACATCGCCCACGCCATGATGAGCATCAACGCGGTGAAGGGCGTGGAGATCGGCGCCGGTTTCGAATCCGTGGTGCAAAAGGGCACCGAGCACCGCGACGAGATCACCCCCGAGGGTTTTCTCTCCAACCACGCCGGCGGCACCCTGGGCGGTATTTCCTCCGGCCAGGACATCCTGGTGAGCATGGCACTCAAACCCACCTCCAGCCTGCGCCTGCCGGGCAAGAGCGTAAATCTCAAGGGCGAGCCGGTGGAGGTGATCACCAAGGGCCGCCACGACCCCTGTGTGGGCATCCGCGCCACGCCCATCGCCGAGGCCATGCTGGCCATCGTGCTGATGGACCACCTGCTGCGCCATCGTGCGCAGAATGCGGATGTGGTGAGTGGTACCCCCGTCATTCCCGCCATTCCCGCCAGTCCCAAGGGCTGAGTGGTGGATCGGGAAGTAGAGCAAAGGGGAAAGATAAAAGAGGAAAGGGAATGCCAGCGCCTGTGGCGCAGCTATTGTTGTTTTTACAAATTTCCTTCCCGCCGGATGCAGGCGATGTCTTTTCTCTTTACCCTTTACTCTTTCCTCTGAAGTCATGCCCTACTGGCGCCTGTCCGGTTTCTATTTTTTCTACTTCGCCTCCATCGGCGCGCTGATCCCCTACTGGTCGCTGTATCTCAAACAACTGGGTTTTTCCCCCCGCGACATTGGCACCCTCATGGCCTTGGTGATGGCCACCAAGATCGTTTCGCCCAATGTGTGGGGCTGGGTGGCAGATCACACCGGCCAGCGCATGACCATCGTGCGTGTGGGTTGCCTGCTGGGCATGGTGTGCTTTGCCGGTGTGTTTCTCCATAGCAGCTACGGGTGGCTGGCGGCGGTGATGCTAGCCTTCAGTTTTTTCTGGAACGCCACCCTGCCACAGTTCGAGGCCACCACCTTCAATTACCTGGGCAAGCACAGCCACCGATACAGCGGTATCCGCCTGTGGGGCTCCATTGGTTTCATCGTCGCCGTTGCCGCCTTGGGGCCGGTACTGGATGACCGGGGGACGGCCATCCTGCCGGTGATCATTATGGTGTTGTTTGCGGGCATCTGGCTGTCCAGCCTGCTGGTGCCGGAACAGGCGGCGCATCATCTGCCGCTCACCCATGAACCCATCCTCAACGTGATCCGCCGCCCGGAGGTATTGTCACTGCTGGTCGTGTGTTTTTTGATGCAGGCCAGCCACGGTCCCTATTACACTTTTTATACCTTGTACATGGAGGCTCATGATTACTCGCGCTCGCTCATCGGCCAGTTGTGGGCCCTGGGGGTGGTGGCGGAGGTGGGGGTATTTTTGATGATGCACCGCTGGGTACCGCGCTTCGGATTGAGAACCCTGTTACTGACAAGCCTGGGGCTGACGGTGTTACGCTGGGGCCTCATCGGCCAGTTCCCGGAGTTCCTGACGGTGATGATCTTTGCCCAGACCCTGCATGCCGCCAGTTTTGGTATTTATCATGCTGTGGCCATTCAACTGATTCACCGTTACTTCACCGGCCGCAACCAGGGCCGTGGCCAGGCCCTGTACAGCAGCATGAGTTTTGGCGCCGGTGGGGCGGTGGGCAGCTTCGCCAGTGGCCTGGGTTGGGAAACCATGGGCCCCGCCAGCGTCTATTGGATGGCGGCCCTGCTGGCCCTGCTGGCTTTATTGGTGGCGGCGGTGTGGATCCGGCCAGCAGACGAGACAGACTAAAACAGACAGGGAACCGTGATGCGATTCGGACATTTCAATCTTTTACTCATGCTGCTTGGGCTGCTGCTGGCGTCGCCGGTGCAGGCCGAGGATGCCGCCCAGCAGGCCTACGACAATGGTCAGTACGGGCAGGCGGTCACACTCTGGCGCAAGCGCGCCGCGGCCGGTGATACCGTGGCACAGAACCGCCTGGGTGAAATGTATCGCAAGGGCCACGGTGTCGAGCGTAACTATAAAAAGGCGGCGCAATGGTTCACAAGAGCGGCCCAACAGGGAGACCCCGAGGCACAGTTCAACCTGGGCGCTCTGTACCGTGCCGGCAAGGGGGTCAGCAAGGATCCCAAAATGGCGGCGCAATGGTTTGAACGCGCCGCAAGGCAGGGGCATGCCAAGGCGCAGTTCAGTTTCGGCCTGATGCTGGAATATGGACGCGGAGTGGTGCATGACCATGCCGCGGCCCGCGCCTGGTATGTGAAGGCCGCTGCGCAGGGAAACCGCAAGGCCGCCAGGCGCCTGAAAACGCTCAAGCAGGCATCCGATAAAACCGTTGTCGGAGACCCGGCCAGGGCCCTGCTTAAGGCCGCCCGCACCGGCGACCTGGACACCCTGCGCCGCCTGAAGCAATACGTCAACACGGCGACTACGGAGAAGGGGGACACGCCCCTGATGCTGGCGGCGGAAAAGGACCAGTTTGCCGCCGTGGAGATGCTGCTCGATGCGGGGGCCAAGATACATGCCCGCAATCAACAAAAAGAAACCGCCCTGTTGCTGGCCAGCAAGGCTGGCGCGCTGAAAACCGTGCAACGCTTGTTGCAGGCGGGTGCACGACTGGCTGATGCCGACAGTTTCAAGCGCACCCCGCTGATGGTGGCGGTGGACAAGGGACATACTAAGGTGGTGAAACGCCTGTTGGCAGGCAGGGCAAATCCCAATCGCCAGGACAAGCGCGGTGAATCGGCCTTGAGTCGCGCAGTGAAACAGGGCCGGCCGGGATTGGTGACCTTGCTGCTGAAACATGGCGCCCGGGTCGATCAACGCGATGCCAGTGGCCTGTCCTTGCTGATGGCGGCCATCAAGCAACGGTATGCCAGGATTGTAGAATTACTGTTAGGCGCCGGCGCCGATGTGTCAGCTGCCGACGATGATGGCCGCACAGCATTGCTTAATGCCGCAGAGCAGGGTTTTGCCCAGGGGGTGTCCTTGTTGTTGCAGCACGGCGCGCCGGTCGGGCAAAAGGATCGGCGCGGCTGGACAGCGCTAATGCTGGCGGCCCGACAGGGACACGTTGCTGTGCTGGACGCCTTGTTGCAACACTCTGCGCCGCTCGATGCGCAAAATGAATACGGTGACACGGCGCTGATGATCGCCAGCAATCAGGGCCGGGACGAGATCGTCAAGCATCTGCTGCGGGCCGGTGCCGATGTGCGCCGTCGCAACAAACAGGGCTGGACGGCACTGATGTTTGCCGCCGCCAAGGGGCGTTTGGCCATCGTGGCCGGACTCATCGCGGCCCAGGCCAGGGTGGATGTACGCAATCGTATGGACGAAACCCCCCTGATGTTTGCCGCGGAGCAGGGGCATCTGAAAACGACCCGCTATCTGCTGGACAAGGGGGCCGGGATCAATCTGCGCAACCGTGCCGGGCATTCGGCCCTGAGCCTGGCGCAACAGGCGAAAAAGACCGCCGTGGTGGCGCTGCTCAGACAGCGCGGTGCACAGCAACATGCCATGCCGGCTGCACCCAAATTCAAGTCCGGCAAGAAGCAACGTCAATTATACGAAGGCTGGACGCCACTGATGGTGGCGGCCTGGGAGGGGCGGCTGCAGGCGGTGAAACAACGACTGGCCAGCGGGGATCCCTTGCAGCAGCGTGGTCCTCAGGGTGAGACAGCACTGGCGCTGGCCGCACAGCAGGGGCATCTGGAGGTGGTGCGCTTTCTGTTGGGCCGAGGCGCCAAGCCCGGCGTCGCCGATCGACAGGGCAACACACCGCTGATGCTGGCGGCGCGTGAGGGGCATCCCCGAACCGTACAATTGTTGTTAGATGCGAGTGCGCCTATCGATGCGCGCAACAAGCGGGGTTACACGGCACTGATGCTGGCGATCCGTGCCGGGCGGGGTGCTGTGGCCAAGGGTCTGTTGGCGCGCGGTGCGGCCCTGGAGGTGTCTGGCAAGGACGGTAATACGGCCCTGAGCCTGGCCCTGTCCCAGGCGCAGGATGGACTGGCGGTGCAATTGCTCCAGCGGGCGGCATCACTCGACTGGCAGGACAAGGAACGACACAATCTGTTGTGGCTGGCGGCGCGCTTTGGTAATCAACGCAGCGTGGCACGTCTGTTGCAAACACCGTCTGTTGCCGGCGCTGCCGGGCGCGATGCGGCCTTCAGGGCGGCGATTCGTTATGGGCACGAGGCGGTGGTCAGCCAGTTGTTACAGGCGGGCGCGGATGTCATGGCGCGCAGTGCGGAAGGCAATACACCCCTGCATGTGGCCGCCGGTGTGGGGGCGGTCGGGGTGCTGGATGTGTTGCTGGCCCATGGGGCAGACGTGAATGCCGAGAATACCTTGCGCAACACGCCGTTGCTGATGGCCGTCAAGGCCGGGCATGTGGCGGCGGCTCGGCGCCTGCTGGAGAAAGGCGCCGATTGGCAGGTGAAAAACAAGATGAAGGAAACCGCCCTGTCCGCCGCGCAGGCGGGAAAGAATCCCGCGCTCATCAAACTTCTGCAGGAACATGCGCAAAAGAACAAGGGCTTGTTTGGGGTGTTTTATTGAGGCTCACAAAATAGGTTTCACAGATATCGGCGGGCATTCACCACCTTGTGAAAGCCTGAAGGGTCAGTCAACGAATGCAAGCCTATTCAACCGTTCACTTATGCGATGTCAAATACCGTGGGAGCGCCTTTCCAGGCGCGATTCGCGCCTGGAAAGGCGCTCCTACATGGAGGTAATAACACGGTTGTCATTATTTTGAGACACTAATAATCGCGACTTTTGTTGGTTTCAGACTGATACCTGCTGCTAATGGGGTGTAAAGCCTGTCAGGTCTTCTGTCAGTTGTTGCCTGATGGTGGTGACCTCCTGAGGTGCATAGTCGCGACGCTGGGACGTACCCCACACCACGCCCGGCCAGCAGGTATCATCGTGGCGCCGGCCGATGATGTGGATGTGCAGCTGCGAAACCACATTGCCGATGCTGGCGATGTTGATCTTGTCCGGGGCAAACCGGGTTTCGATAAAGCGGGCAATGGCGTTGATGTGTTGCTGGGTGCGCTGCTGATGTTCGGGTCCGAGTTTGTGATATTCGATTTCAGGAGTGTCGGGCACCAGGATAAACCAGGGAAACAGGGCATTTTTTGCCAGCAGCAACAGGCTGTCGTCCATCTGGCCCAGGATATGGCTGTCTGCCGCCAGGCGTGGATCCAGTGCTGGGCTTGTCATGCGGTACCCCGCTTGGTCTCCACGCTGATGCCCAGTTCCTTCAACATGCCCGTGGGCAGGATGCCGCCGGCGCTGACGATCACCGCATCGTTGTCGATCTCGATTTGTTCGCCGTTCTGTTCGAGGACCACCTTGTCCGGGGTGATTTCCTTGGTGTTGGATTTCATCAGCACGGTGAGCGTGCCCCGGGCCTCGGCGTCCGCCACCTTTTGCCGGTTCTTTTCCTTGGCGCGGGAGAAGGCCTCGCTGCGGTAGGAGAGGGTGACATGGCTGCCGGGTTGGGCGGCGATACTGGTGGCGGCCTCCAGGGCGCTGTCGCCGCCACCCACCACCAGCACCTTCTGGCCACGATACTGCTCCGGGTCGATGAGCCGGTAGACCACCTTGGGCAACTCCTCGCCGGGCACCCCCAGCTTGCGCGGTGTGCCGCGGCGGCCGATGCTGAGCAGGATATTCCGGGTCTTGTAACTGGATTTAGGTGTCGTCACCACGTAGCCCTCGGCGTCGGCCTCGATCTTGCTCATGGGTTCGCCGCAGTTGACCTTGAGGCCGGTGTCGGCCACCACCTTTTCCCAGAAGGCCATGAGTTCCTCCTTGGTGGTTTCGCGAAAGCGTACCTTGCCCACCAGGGGCAGTTCGGCGGGCTGGGTCATCACCACCTTGCCGCGGGGATAGTGGGAGACGGTTCCGCCGAGGGTCTCCTGTTCCAGGGTGACGAACTTCAGCTTGTGTTTCATGGCCCCCAGGGAGGCCGAGAATCCGGCGGGACCGGCGCCGATGATCACCACGTCGAGCCGCCCGGGATCCCTGCTGCGTTCCTTTTTGGCGATGGAGTCCATGGCCTGGCGGCCCTGGGTGATGGCGTTGCGGATCAGTCCCATGCCCCCCAGCTCGCCGGCGATGAAGATGCCGGGGACGTTGGTCTCAAAGCTGGGGCTGACGTGGGGGATATCCACGCCGCGTTTCTCCGTGCCAAACACCAGAGTGATGGCGTCCACCGGGCAGGCCTTTTTGCAGGCGCCGTGGCCGATGCAGTGGGTGGGGTTTATGAGTTCCACCTTGTCGTGGATGATGGCCAGCACGTCGTGCTCCGGACAGGCCTTGGCGCAGGCGTTGCAGGCGATGCACAAGTCACGGTTGATCAGCGGGTGCAGGGAGGCGGGTTCGGTGAGCCCGGCCTGCTGGGTTTCGCGCAGGGCTTCGCGGTGACGGCGGGTGGCGGCACGGGCGTGGCGGGTGCGCCACCACCAGATCAGCGCCACTGGCGCCAGATAGACCAGCAGGATGGCGTATTGGCCGAGATTATTGGGTGTTTCCATGGATTTAAGGAACGATTTCTGTGCCGATTTCGTTAAGACTTGAGTGATTTTTCTCGATTTTATGACCGATGACCTGTGGAAAAGGGTCTGTTTCGCCGATGTTCTCACATAGAATGGGCCCGCGCATAAAACTTTTCCACAGAATTTGGGTTTTCACGGCATGAGCAGTAGTGCAAGCATAGAAGTGACCCCCTCCGCCGAGAGCTCCAGCAAGCCAGTGCAGACACACGACGTCCGCCAGCTCGCCCGCCGTGGCGAGCTGTTTTTCGCCCTGGGGCTGATTCTCTTCATGGCAGCCTTGTTTGTCCTGGGGCGTCTCTACTGGGACGAACGCTACTACGTGCCGGAGGAGGGCCTGGGCTACTGGCTGGGTCTGGTGGGTGGGGTGATGATGCTGCTGGCCATGGTCTATGGCCTGTTCAAGCACGTGGCGGCGTTGCGTAGCCTGGGCTGGATGAAACGCTGGCTGTGGCTGCACATCGTGTTCGGTATTTCCGGGCCGGTGCTGGTGCTGATCCATTCCACCTTCCGCCTGGGCTCCCTCAATGGCGCGGTGGCGCTGGTTTCCATGATCCTGGTGTTTCTCAGCGGGGTCATGGGACGCTTTCTCTATTCCAAGATTCACTACGGCCTGGGTGGCAGCAAGGCACAGCTGGCGGAGGTGCAGTCCAGCCTGGTGACGGCGGGCAAGCGCATCAAGTCGCGCCGCCTGGATGAATTTGCCGACTCGGTGATGTCTCATCCCGGCAGCCTGCTCAATGCCGGGCTGGATCTGCTGGCCTTTGGCTGGCGCAGTCGCTGGCTCGCCTTCCAGTTGCGTCGTGATATGCGGCGGCATCTGAAACAGATGGCACAACAGGAAGGCTGGACGGCGGCGGAATTGCGCCGCCAGCGCCGGGCCTTCAATCACCAATTGCGTACCTACATGTTTACCCTGCGCAAGGTGGCCCTGTTCAGCGTTTACGAGCGTTTCTTCGCCTTCTGGCGGCATGCCCATGTGCCCCTGCTGTATCTGCTCTTGTTCAGCGGTGTGGTGCACGTGATTGCCGTGCACATGTACTGAACATGTCCTTGCGCCACTGGACGGCAGGCGCCTGCGCTGCGCTGTTTTTATTGCACCTGGGAGGTGCCCGCGCGGGCATGCTGGATGCCATGGAAAAGTCGCTCATGCCCGGTGAGTTGTCCGCGGCCCATGCCAGGTTCGAGGACAGTTGTACGGACTGCCACAAGTTTTTCGGTCAGGAACACCAGAACAAACTATGCCTGGATTGCCATGACCACAAAAACGTGGCCGACGACATCAACAAGGGCAAGGGCTATCACGGGCGAATTCCCGGAGTGAAAGAAAAACCCTGTCGCTTCTGTCATTCGGAACACAAGGGGCGGAAGCATTCCATCGTCCTGCTGGACAAGCAGACCTTCGATCATCGGCTCACGGACTTTCCCCTTCGCGGCCGGCACGGCGATGCCCCCTGTCAGGCCTGTCACAATAAGGACAAAAAGACCGGTAAGGCAAGGCCTTATCACGCGGCGCCGCGTCAGTGTGTGAAGTGCCACAAGGAGGATGATGCCCACGACGGCCGCCTGGGCAAGCAGTGCGGCAGTTGCCATGCGCAAACCCGTTGGCAGGATTTCCGTTTTGATCACTCGGTTACCAAGTTCAAGCTGGCGGGCAAGCACAAGGGGGTGACCTGTCGCTTGTGTCACCCCCAGGATCGCTATGGCGGCGTGCCCAAACAATGTGTGGCCTGCCACAAGGGCGATGACAAGCACAAGGGACAATTCGGCAAGAAATGCCAGGACTGTCACAGTGAGTCGGGCTGGAGCAGCCAGCAATTTGATCACAACAAGGACACGGATTTTTCACTGAAGGCGCGTCACAAGGCCGTGGCCTGCCAGCAATGCCACCGCAGTGAGGGTTATAAAAAGAACGCAAAGAAGAAGATCAAAAAGCTCAATACCCGCTGTTATGCCTGTCATCGCCTGCAGGACGAGCACAAGGGGCGCTATGGCAGGAAGTGCCGCTCCTGCCACACGGTGAAGGGTTGGCAAAAGGTGATCTTCAAGCACCAAAAGACCGACTTTCCCCTCAAGGGGCGGCATAAGAAGGTGGCCTGTGATGATTGTCACCCGGGGATTCTCTACAAGGAGGAACTGAAGACCGACTGTTTCTCCTGTCACCGTGAAGATGACGTGCACCGGGAAAAACAGGGCAAGAATTGTCAGGATTGTCATAACGAAAAGGGCTGGCAGCACAAGGTGGCCTTTGATCACAACCTGGCAAAATTCCCCCTGTTGGGCGCCCATGCGGCCCTGGCCTGTGAAGAATGTCACGATTCCGGCACATTCAGGGACACCAAAGCGGCCTGTGCAGCGTGTCATAGGGACGACGATGTGCATGAGCGTTCCCTGGGGCCGAAATGTGCACGCTGTCACTATGTGGGTGACTGGAAGGCATGGAGCTTCGATCACGACAAACAGACAGACTTTGAACTGACGGGCAAGCACAAGGGCATCACCTGCAAGGCCTGTCATCGCGAGCCGGTGGAGGACGAAATGGATATGCCCAATGACTGTCAGGATTGTCACTTGCAGGACGACGCCCACGATGGGGAGTTTGGACGGCGTTGCCAACGCTGTCACAACACAGAATCATTCGCCGAGGTCAGAATGGGCCTGATACGCTAACGGAAAGTAGTAGGAACGGCGAAGGTTAAGGTAATTTTTTGTGAGGACGCGAGGGATGGGCAAAATGGAAGGCAGGGGTAATGCAATGAAAACAAGAATCTTTTTACCATGGTATGCGCTGATCGTTTTGATGCTCGCGCTATTGCCGGGTGTGGCGGCAGCGGCCCCTGAACGGGATTTCGATCACTTCGAGACGGGTTTCCCCCTTTCCGGTCAGCACCAGGGGGTACCCTGTGCCGCCTGTCATCTGCGCGGTGTGTTCAAGGGTACGCCGCTCACCTGTAATGGTTGCCACAATGGCTCCATCGCCCCTGGCAAGCCGGCGGGGCACGTGGCCAGCACGGCGGCCTGTGATAATTGCCATACCATTTTCAGCTGGCAGGCTGCAGCAATGGATCATAGCTCTGTGATGGGCGCCTGTATCCAGTGCCACAGTGACACCATGCCGGCACAACACATACAGACCCGCGCTTCCTGTGACGACTGCCATGGAACGGTGGGCTGGTCGCCGGCACGGTTTTCCCACGATGGCGTTTCACAGATCTGCAGCAGTTGCCACAATGGTGTGCAGGCCACGGGCAAACCCGGAGGGCATGTACAGACCACGGCCGAGTGCGGCACCTGTCATCTCACGCGAGCCTGGTCACCGGCGCAGTTTTCCCACAACAATGTCAGCGGCCCCTGCAGCAGTTGTCACAATGGGGTGCAGGCCACGGGCAAGAGTAGTAATCATCTACAGACCACTTCGGATTGCATCGATTGTCACAGCACCAACGGTTGGCTGCCCGCCAACTTTTCCCATACGAATATCAGCGGCGCCTGCAGCAGTTGTCACAACGGGTCAACGGCAACGGGCAAGACAGGCGATCACATTCAAACCGGCAGCGATTGCGATGTGTGCCACAGTACCAACGCCTGGACACCCTCCAGTTTCGATCACAGCGGAGCCAGTGGTCCATGCAGCAGTTGCCACAATGGCGTGACGGCCACCGGCAAGTCGGCAAACCATGTGCAGACCTCCGGTGAATGTGATGTGTGTCACAACAACAATGCCTGGGTGCCCGCCAATTTTGATCACAACTCGGCCACGGGCTCCTGTAGCAGCTGCCATAATGGGATAACGGCCACCGGCAAGTCGGCCGGGCATATTCAAACCAGTGGAGAGTGCGATGCCTGCCATAGCAATACCGCCTGGCTGCCGGCCAAGTTCACTCACGATAACATCACTGGCAACTGTGCCACTTGCCACAACGGGGTGCAGGCCACGGGTAAACCCGGTGGGCATTTACGAACCACGTCGGATTGCGTCGATTGCCACAGCACCAATGCCTGGTTGCCGGCGAATTTCTCCCATGCCAATATCACCGGTGCCTGCAGCTCCTGCCATGATGGCGGCGTGGCCACGGGCAAGCCGGGTAATCATATCCAGACCACCGGGGATTGTGATGCCTGCCACAATACTAATGCCTGGCTACCGGCAAGCTTCGATCACAGCACGGTGAGCGGTTCCTGCAGCACTTGCCACGATGGCAACACCGCCACCGGCAAGCCCAATGGACACGTCACCACCTCGGGTGAATGCGACGTGTGTCATACCACTGTGGCCTGGCTGCCGGCGACCTTTGATCACAGTTCATCCAGTGGTATTTGCAGCAGCTGTCACGATGGCATCACGGCCACGGGCAAGACCAGCAACCATTTCATTACCTCCAGACAGTGCGATGCCTGTCATACCACGCAAAGCTGGACATCGGTGAGCTACGATCATGTCACCGCGGGCTACCCAGGCGGCCACAGAGGCTTTACATGCACGCGCTGCCATACTGGGAATAGTGAAACTTCGGTGTGGGAGACAACGGCCTACAAGCCGGATTGTGCAGGTTGCCATGCGGATAACTGGAAACGGGGTCCGCATAAAAAAACCGACAAACCCAATACCATTTATTACACTGTAAGTGAGTTGCGCGATTGTGCCGGATCATGTCACATGTATACCGATAGCAGCTTTACCACGATCAAAAAGACGCGCAACCGGGAGCACAGTCCCAATGGGGGGGATTTCTAGGTTGTCACCGGTTGTTGTTAGAAATTATCAATGAGAGGTTTGCGTTTCTGGTTCCAGGTGCTGGGAGGGTGTGTGCTGGTTTTCTCCCGGGCCTGGGCCCTGCCCAGCCAGTCTCTAGAGAGTATTGAATACCTGACTTATGGTGGACAGGCCGCCATTGAGATCGGTTTTGCCCAGCCAGTAAATGTGCTCTCACAGTTTCCCCTGGAAATGGGCGCCACCCTGCAGATATTCATTGGTCCGCGTACGGCGGTGGATGCCGAGGTGGACAAGCTGCCCTATGCGCAGGCCATGCGCGCACCGGATTCCAGGGAGATCCCTCTGTCCCAGGTGACTTTCCGCATCAACGAGGCCGGGGAATCATCAGTGGTGGTGGATTTCAAACGGGTCGTGGAATTCAGCGTGAAGGCGGGGCGCAGCGCCAACAGCCTGATGATTCTATTGCGGGGACTGAAGGTCTCGCAGACGGTGCAGACCAAGGACGCCCGGGTGACCCAGGTGACGGACAGCAAGGCCTTCAAACTACTGGTGCTGGGACGCAAGGCTCTCAAGCAGGGTCAAAATAAAAAGGCGATTCGTATCTTTACAAAGATGCTGGGTCTGCCCGACAGCCCGGAGCGCCAAGAGGCCCTGGAGTTACTGGGCGTGGCTAGGTTGCGCAATGGCCAGTTGGCCCATGCCAAGGCCATGTTCCGCGAATATCTCAAGCAATATCCCAAGAGCGAAGGCGCGGCGCGGGTCAAGCAACGCCTGCAGGATTTGTTGCGCGGCCAGTTGAAACCGCGGGCAAGACTGAAGGCGCCGGAAAAGAGCAAAAACAAAAAGACCAGCTCACGCATCTATGGCAGCTTTGCCCAGTATTATTACCGTGGTGAAAATAGTGTAGAGAATGCCGGCAGCTCGGTGGATCAATCCCTGTTGCTGAACCAGCTATCGGTGAACTGGCGTATCCGCAGCAGCGATTACGATGTGCGCAACTTTGTCTATGCCAGCCAGAGCCATGACTTCGCCAGCGACAGCGGCAAGGCCGTGACCCTGGAAACCGCGTACAGCCAGTTCAAGAACAGCCGCTGGGGCTTTTCCGGGCGTGCCGGTCGGCAGACCGGTTCCGGGGGTGGTGTGCTGGGCAAATTCGATGGTCTGCGCGCCAGCTATGATGTCACCCGCAGACTGGCTATTAACGCCGTAGCGGGATATCCGGTGGACATCAGTGACAAGCGGGGTATCCAGACAGAAAGGCCCTTTTGGGGCATTGGCGCCGAACTGGATGGCGAAGGCAGAGATGTAGACATACTGCCCTATTATATTCGTCAGGAGGTGGATGGCATCATTGATCGTGAGGCCATAGGTAGTGAATTTCGTTTCTTCCACAAACTGGGGAATTTCTATGGCCTCATCGATTATGACATCCACTACACGGATCTGAATATTTATCTGTTTCGTGGCCAGTACAACTGGCGCAAGAACACCAGCTTCAATCTGAATTTCGATTACCGTAACAGCCCGCTGCTGTTTACCAGTGACGCATTGATAGGCCACCCCGATGTGTCCGGTATCGACGAGTTGTTGAAAATTCGCGGTGAGCAGCGTGTTTATGAACTGGCGGAGAATCGCGTGGGGGATTCCCGCAGTCTGTCGCTTGGCATCAGTCACACTATCAGTACACGTTATCAGCTTAATGCCGATCTCACCTACGCCAAACAGAACTTTGTCATCGATGGCGCTACTCTCGGCGAACTGACTTCGGACAGTGATCAGCAAATCTATCTTTCCAGTCAATTGATCGCCTACAAGTGGCTGAACGAACGTGATACCACGGTATTGGGCGCCCGGCTTTCCATGACCAGCATTTATGATGAAGTTTCCCTGTCCGCCTCCAATCGGTTACCGCTGAAAAACCACTGGCAGTTCGATACGCGCATGCGGGTTGATGTGCGCAAGAATGATTCCGGCGAAGACCTCACCAAGTACCGGCCTTCGGTAAAATGGAATTATCGCCAGAATCAGACCATGTACTACGAGGCGGAGCTAGGTGTGGAATGGTGGCGTTATGGCGGCAATACCAATAATGCCAATTTCCGGCGTCTGTTCGCCAACCTGGGGTATCGCTGGAATTTCTGAGCATATTTCCCTGTTGAAACAACTGTCGCAGCGTGAAGCCCTTCGCACTCTTTTCAAAGTTTTTGCATTGAAAAAAATTCAATCTGCAGGTCTAAAGCCCGTGCAGGGTGGGACGATAACGGGATTACTGGTGGCGCACATTCGCGCCATGACCAAACGCG
>Ga0256832_1000043_pt1 | contig 76308 bp, 71 predicted proteins | sample 134614metaG_FD_190534 | JGI IMG/M metagenome (GOLD analysis project Ga0256832, IMG submission 190534) | Hydrothermal vent microbial communities from Lau Basin, Pacific Ocean - 134-614 | ecosystem: Environmental > Aquatic > Marine > Hydrothermal vents | place: Pacific Ocean: Lau Basin | collected...
TGTTTATCTCAGTCAAAAACCAAGCCGTAGGGTGGGCACGTTTTTTGTGCCCACGCGAAAAGACATTGGCCGCTGGGGAAGAAAACCAGCCTTTGCTAACCCCTTCCCCCCCCTCACCCTAACCCTCTCCCCCAAGGGGGAGAGGGAATAGTCCGTAGGGTGGGCACGTTTTCTGTGCCCACGCGGCAGTCAATGTATTCTCGCGTGGGCACAAAAAACGTGCCCACCCTACGCACTCAACACGTCTAACCCACCCATGTACGGCCGCAACACCTCCGGCACCGTCACGCTGCCATCGGCCTGCTGATGATTCTCCAGCACCGCCACCAGGGTGCGCCCCACGGCCAGGCCGGAGCCATTGAGGGTGTGCACCAGCACCGGCTTGCCGCCCTCGGCGGGGCGATAGCGGGCCAGCATGCGCCGCGCCTGGAAATCCTCGAAATTGGAGCAGGAGGAGATCTCGCGATAGGTGTTCTGCCCCGGCAGCCAGACCTCCAGATCATAGGTCTTGGCGCTGGAGAAGCCCATATCCCCGGTGCACAGGGTCATCACTCGATAGGGTAGGTCCAGGGCCTGGAGAATTTTTTCCGCGTGGCCGGTGAGGGCCTCCAGGGCCTCGTAGGATTCCTCGGGACGCACCACCTGCACCAGTTCCACCTTCTCGAACTGGTGCTGGCGGATCAGGCCGCGGGTGTCCTTGCCGTAGGCCCCGGCCTCGCTGCGAAAACAGGGCGTGTGGGCGACGAATTTACGTGGCAGGTCGGCCTCGTCAATGATCTCGTCACGCACGATATTGGTGAGCGGCACCTCGGCGGTGGGGATCAGGTAATAGCCGCTCTCGTCCATCTGAAACAGGTCTTCCTCGAACTTGGGCAACTGGCCTGTGCCGCGCAGGCTGTCGGCATTGACCAGATAGGGCACGTAGGTTTCCCGGTAACCGTGCTCGCCGGTGTGGGTGTCTAACATGAACTGGATGAGGGCGCGGTGCAGCCGCGCCACGCCGCCGCTGAGCAGGCTGAAGCGGCTGCCGGCGATCTTCGCCGCGGCCTCGAAATCCATGCCGTTGAGCTGCGCACCCAGATCGACATGATCCTTCGCATCAAAATCAAACGTCCTGGGCTCGCCCCAGCGGCGCACTTCCCGGTTATCGTTTTCATCGATGCCGATGGGTACACTGTCGTGCGGCAGGTTGGGTACGCCCATGAGGATGTCGTCCAGTTCCTGTTGGACTTCGCGCAGCTCGGCCTCGGCATCGGCCAGCTTGTCACCCATGTCCGCCACCGCCGCCAGCAGCGGCGCGGTGTCTTCGCCGCTGGCCTTGGCCTTGCCGATGGCCTTGGCACTGTTGTTGCGCAGACGTTGCAAGTCCTGGGTGCGCACCTGCAATTCCTTGCGCTTCTCTTCCAGGGCCGAGACTTTTTCCACGTCCAGGGTGAAGCCGCGATTGGCCAGTTTTTTTGCTACCGCATCCAGTTCGGTGCGTATCAGCTTGGGGTCCAGCATAATCTTTCCTGTGGTTGTTTATTACTATTTATAGTTAGCTATTTATGGTTATTGTCATTCGTCTTTGGCGATCGCCAGGCCCGCCGGCCAGCTGACGATGTGCCCCGGCCCTACCACGCCGTAGAGATAGTCGATCATTTCCGCAGCCTTATCCGGCTCGTCGAAGAACTCGATCACCACCGGCAGGTCCAGGGACAGGTCCAGCAGCGACGAGGAATGAATGGTGCCCGACTTGCCGAAACCGGCGATGCCACGGAACACGGTGACACCGCGCACCCGGTGCTGGTCATTCAAATGTTTCAACAGGGACGCCAGGTGCGCCTCGGCCTCGCTGAGATACACCCGCACTACGGTAACGTCGATGGTTTTCATAATGACCTCCCAGCCAGCACACCCACCCAGGCGGCGCCGAGACACAGCACCACGCTGAACAAAACATTGAATAACGCCTTGATGGCCTCACCCTCTTCCAGCAAGTTGAGGGTCTCGATGGAAAAGGTGGAAAAGGTGGTGAAGGCGCCCAGCAGGCCAATCAGCAGAGCGGCCCGCCACTGCGGTCCCAGCACCAGTTTGTCCACCAGCAGCACGTACAATACGCCCATCAACAGAGAGCCTAGCACGTTGACCGCCAATGTCCCGTAGGGAAAGCCGCGGCCCAGCAACGCATAAATGCCGTTAGATACCCAGAAACGCAACAGGGCGCCCACGGCGCCGCCGGCGGCGATGGCCAGGGCCTGCATATCAGTGATGTTTCCCGTCGTTGCTTGTCATGATTTTCCGGCATCCCGGTTCAACTTGCGCAAATAGGCCAGGCGTTCGCCGATCTTGATTTCCAGCCCACGTTCAACCGGCTGATAGTATACCCGCTCCCCCAGGGCCTCCGGGAAGTATTTCTCGCCGGCGGCAAAGGCGTCCGCCTCGTCGTGGGCATAACGATACTCTTTACCGTAGTCCAGTTCCTTCATCAGTTTGGTCGGCGCATTGCGCAGGTGCAGGGGCACCTCCTGCGAGCCTTCGTTGCGCGCGTCGCGCATCGCATGGTTGAAGGCCGCGTACACCGCATTGCTCTTGGGCGCACAGGCGAGATAGACCACCGCCTGGGCCAGGGCCAGTTCGCCCTCGGGGCTGCCAAGGCGCTCCTGCACGTCCCAGGCGTTGAGCGCCAGTTGCAGGCCGCGGGGGTCGGCGTTGCCGATGTCCTCCGAGGCCATGCGCACGATGCGCCGGGCGAGGTACAGGGGATCGCAACCGCCGTCCAGCATGCGCGTCATCCAGTACAGGGCGGCGTCGGGATTGGAGCCGCGCACGGACTTGTGCATGGCGGAGATCTGGTCGTAAAAGGCCTCGCCGCCCTTGTCGAAACGCCGCAGGCCGCCGGCCAGCACCTCGGCCAGCAAGGTCTGGTCGATGCGCTCCACGCCCTGTTCGTCGGCCTCGGCGAGATCGGCGGCGATCTCCAGCAGGTTCAGCGCACGCCGCGCGTCGCCGTCGGCGGCCTGGGCCAGGGCATCCCGCGCGGTCTCGTCCATGTGCAGTTGGCGCGCTCCCAGGCCGCGCTCGGCGTCCGTCAACGCGCGGTCGATCACCGCGCGGATTTCTTCGCCGGTCAGCGCTTTGAGCACGTAGACCCGGGCCCGCGACAGCAGGGCGTTGTTCAGCTCGAAGGAGGGATTCTCGGTGGTGGCGCCGATGAAGGTCACCGTGCCGTCCTCCACGAAGGGCAGGAAGGCATCCTGCTGGGACTTGTTGAAGCGATGCACCTCGTCGACGAACAACACCGTGGCCCGGCCCTGTTCGTTGCGCAGGCGTTGCGCGCTGTCGATGGCCGCACGGATGTCCTTCACCCCGGAAAGCACCGCCGAGAGGCTGATGAATTCCGCCGCGGCGCGGCGCGCGATCATCCGCGCCAGGGTGGTCTTGCCCGTGCCCGGCGGGCCCCAGAAGACCATGGAATGCAGCCGGTCCTGTTCGATGGCCAGGCGCAGCGGCTTGCCCTCACCCAGCAGGTGGGACTGGCCGCAGTACTCCGCCAGCACCCGCGGGCGCATGCGGTCGGCCAGCGGGTGGCTGAGGGGATCGTCGGTTTGGGAGAACAAATCAGTCATGGAACTGCCGCTGTCCGGTGGACGTCTCACGCGGTTCCGGTGCAGGCCGGAATGACGGAAATGAGAACGCACGGGTACCTATTCATCGGCTGTGGAATGACGCAAGGCTGATCTCTTTCATCTTTCATCTTTCATCTTTCATCTTTCATCTTTCATCTTTTCCCTGCCTATAACATCCACCCCCTTGGGCGGCACGAACACGAAGCTATCCGCCGGGAGTTTGATCCCCGTCTGCACATTGGCGAAGGCCAGTCTGGTCACTTGATCGAAGCCATCCACCAGCTCCATGCTGCGCAGGGACGTTTTGTCGAAGCCCAGGCGCACGGCCTTGAAGCCGGTGTCCGCCTGTTTGGGCAGCAGTTCCACCCACAGCAGGCCGTCATTGCGATCCGTCAGTTCATTGATATCAAAACGCTGCGCCAGGTCGCCATCGCCACTCAACAACAGGGCCGGGGTGTCGCCCAGGGCCTGATCCAGGGGCTTGACCACCACCTGTTCCAGGTCCACGTCGTAGATCCACAGGCGCTTGCCATCGGCGACGATCTGCTGCTCGTAGGGCTGGGTGTAATCCCAGCGGAACTTGCCGGGGCGCTGCATCAACAGGGTGCCGCGGGATTCCTCAGGCTGGGCAAAGGCCGCACCCTGCACGGTCTGCACGAACTCGGCGCGCAGCGCACCCTGTTGGGCGAAGAAGGCATTGAGGCGGTCTATGGCGGGACCGGCATGTGCGGGCAGGGTCAGTAGCAGGAGCACGGCACCGGCTGCGCATTTGAGTGTCGTCATCATGTCTCTCATCATCGGCGCATCATACCGCGTCCGGCCGCTGCCGGGCATTGCCCGCCAGCCACAACCATAAATAGCCGCCCAGCCCTGCCAGCAGCGAAGCGGCGAGGATGCCGGTCTTGGCCATCAGCAGCAGCTCCGGCTGGCCGACAAAACCCAGCTCGGCGATGAAAATGGACATGGTGAAACCAATGCCCCCCAGCAGGGCCACCCCGGCGATCTGGCTCAGGGAGGTACCTGCCGGCAGTTGGCCGAAACCCAGTTTCAGGGCCAGCCAGCTCACTCCGGCGATGCCAATGAACTTGCCCAGCACCAGGCCCAGCATCACGCCGAGGGTCACCGGGTGGGACAGGGTCTCACCCAGGGCGCCCATCTCCAACGGGATACCGGCATTGAAAAAGGCGAATATGGGAATCACCAGAAAGGCCACGGGCAGATGCATGGAATGCTCCAGGCGCTGCAGCGGCGTCTCCACCATTTTCACGCCGTTTTCCAGGGTCTGCACGATGGCGCGCTGTTCCTCGTTGTTCATGATGCTCATGCCCGGGCGATAACTTTTATCGAAACGTCCAATCAACTCTTTTACCCGTTGACTGAACACGTCCGGGTCATACTTGGGCCGCGCGGGAATAGTCAGCGCGGTGAGCACCCCGGCGAGGGTGGCGTGCACCCCGGACTTGAGCAGGGCCAGCCACAACAGGATGCCGATGAGAAAATAGGGTAGCGGCCGGCGGATACCCACATAATTGAAACTCACCAACAGGCCCAGCAGTCCGGCGGCAATGGCCAGCATGGACCAGTCGATCTGCTCGGTGTAGAACAGGGCGATGACGACCACCGCCCCCAGGTCATCGACGATGGCCAGGGCCACCAGGAAGGTGATCAGCGCCTTGGGCACGCGATGGGCCAGCAGCACCAGGGCGCCGATGGCGAAGGCGATGTCCGTGGCCATGGGGATGCCCCAGCCGCGAACGCCCTCCCCGCCGCTATTCACCGCGTAATAAATCAACGCGGGCACCACCATGCCACCGATGGCCGCCACCACCGGCAGCAGGGCCTGGCGCACTTCCGCCAGTTCTCCCACCAGGATCTCGCGCTTCAGTTCCAGGCCCACCACAAAGAAGAACAAGGCCATCAGTCCATCGTTCACCCAGTGCTGCAGGGATTTTTCCAGCACCCAGCCACCAATGGTTATGCCGATAGACACGTGGCTGAGATCCAGATAACTCTGTGCAAAACCACTGTTGGCCAGCACCAGGGCCAGCACCGCAAAGGCCATGAGCAAAAAGCCACTGGTGGTCTGCCGGTGAATGAACTCCTCGAAGGGGGTGAACACCTTGTCGAAGGTCTTTTCCCACGGCGCGTAGTGAATCTTTTTATCGCTGCCGGGCGGGTTGTGTTGTTCCATAGAGAGATCCTGTGTGAATTATTTTTTGGGTATCGAAAGTGAACAGTGAACAAGAGAGTCTGACAGGGGTCGGCCCCGCCAATTCATCGATTCGGCGGAAAAAACAGCATTGCGGAAAACCTGACCATGCCCGTACCGTGTATTGGATGCAGCCAGGGCCGCAGCAATCACCCGCGCATTTTACACGTTTCCCATCACCGCGCCCCATGGACTCGGTTTCCCCCTCATCGCGGAATGGGCACCGGCCGCTGCTGCATAATTGGCATGGGCGTGGACGTATGTCCCGGCCCATGCGGCCCTGGCCTGGGGCCGTTCCGTGAGGCATCTCGTCATACCGCCGCGCCCCTCACGCCCCACCATGCGCTGAGCCCTAACTCAGTACAGATCAAGGGGGCGTCCCGCGACGTCCCCGTTTATACTCGGTCTACAACCGACAACAGGAGCACCTGCCATGACAACTCTCACACGTCACACCAACCGCACCGTTCCCGCCTGTGTACTGGGCCTGCTGACCGGCCTCATCGGCCCGCCCACCTTTGCAGAAGGCTCTCCCAGTGTTTCGCTCGGCTATGAATACACCACAGGCAAATACGGACAAAACGTGGACACGAGCATCGTCAGCATACCGGTTACCATGAATATCATCCGCGATGCCTGGCGATATACCCTCACGGTGCCGTACATCAGCGTCACCGGCAACGGAACGGTAATCCCCGGCACCGGCGGCGCAATGACCTTTGAAAACTTTAGCGGTGGATTTTTTGGTGGAGGCGGCGGAGGCGGCATGATGGGTTCATCGACCCAAACCGTCACCAATTCAGGACTGGGTGACGTGGTTGCCAGCGCGGCCTACGGTTTCTTTCCTGAACAGGCATTTTACGAGGTTTCCGCCAAGATCAAATTTGCCACGGCCGATGCCGACAAGGGCCTGGGTACCGGTGAAAACGACTACTACTTTCAGTTGGACGGCCTCGTTGGCACGGATACGGCGCAACCTTTCTTCACCCTGGGCTACGTGATCACCGGCGATCCCGCGGGCTTCAGTTTCAAGGACGTGCCTTATGGCAGCCTCGGCCTAATGATCAAAACCGGTGCCAGCTCCTCACTTGGCCTGAGCTACGACTACCGCCAGTCCAGCGTCAGCGGCAGTGACGATGTCAGCCAGGCCAGTGTGTTCATCGACTGGGAAACCTCCACCCGGATATCCCTGGGCCTTAGCGCCACCACCGGCTTCAGCGATAGCTCTCCCGATGCCGGTTTCGGGCTGAATCTGTCTAGGCGGTTCTGAAACAAGGTACATACCGCCTCACACCTGCATGACGATGAATCTGGCCTGGCATCAAGAGTGGAATATCTGAGTGAAATATCAAATGTGGCGGACGATCACCCCGACAACATGAGGCACTCATCGAAATTCTTGAAATCCCGGCCGCAAGCAACGCCCACTCAATCCGCCGGTGGTGGCGGCGCAATCACCTCCCGCGAGCCATTGGCCTGCAACGGCCCCACCACCCCGGCGCGTTCCATTTCCTCCACCATGCGCGCGGCGCGGTTGTAGCCGATGCGCAGGCGGCGCTGCACGCCGGAGATGGAGGCCTTGCGGGTCTCGGTGACGATACGCACCGCCTCGTCGTAGAGGGCATCCTGCTCGGCGCTCTCCTCCCCTTCGCCGGGCATGCCGCCCATGTCGGCGCCGGCGGCGGGGCCTTCGAGCACCTCGTCGATGTACTGCGGTTCGCCGCGTTTCTGCCAGTCCGCCACCACGCGGTGCACCTCGGCGTCGGAGACAAAGGCGCCGTGCACGCGGGTGGGGATGCTGGTGCCCGGCGGCAGGTAGAGCATGTCGCCGTGGCCCAGCAGTTGCTCGGCGCCGCCCTGGTCGAGGATGGTGCGCGAGTCCACCTTGGCGGACACCTGGAAGGCGATGCGCGTGGGGATGTTGGCCTTGATCAGCCCGGTAAGCACGTCCACCGAGGGCCGCTGGGTGGCGAGAATCAGGTGCATGCCGGCGGCGCGGGCCTTTTGCGCCAGGCGGGCGATGAGTTCCTCCACCTTCTTGCCCACGGTCATCATCATGTCCGCCAGTTCGTCCACCACCACCACGATCTGCGGCAGGGGTTCGAGGTAGCGCTCCTCGCCTTCCTCCTCTTCCGAGAGGGTGACGGGCTTGTAGAAGGGATCCTTCACCGGCTCGCCGGCCTCGTTGGCCTCGTTGATCTTGCGATTGAAGCCGGCCACGTTGCGCACCCCCAGGTGGGCCATGAGCTTGTAGCGCCGTTCCATCTCCGCCACGCACCAGCGCAGGGCGTTGGCGGCTTCTTTCATGTCGGTGACCACCGGCGCCAGCAGGTGGGGGATGCCCTCGTACACCGACAGCTCCAGCATCTTCGGGTCGATCATGATCATGCGCACGTCGTCGGGCGTGGCATTGTAGAGCATGGACAGCACCATGGCGTTGAGGCCCACGGACTTGCCCGAGCCCGTGGTGCCCGCCACCAGCAGGTGGGGCATCTTCGCCAGGTCGGCCACCACCGGCTGGCCGGAGATGTCCACCCCCAGGGCCAGGGTCAAGGGTGAACGGGACTTCTCGTAGGCCTCGGACTTGATGATCTCGGACAGGCGCACGATCTCGCGGTGTTCGTTGGGCAGCTCCAGGCCGATGGTGGACTTGCCGGGGATCACCTCCACGATGCGCACGCTGATGGCGGACAGCGAGCGCGCCAGGTCCTTGGACAGGTTGCTGATGCGGCTCACCTTCACCCCGGGGGCCAGATCCAGTTCGTAGCGGGTCACCACCGGGCCGGGATGCACCTCCACCACCTGCACCTCCACGCCGAAGTCTGCCAGCTTGAGTTCCACCTGGCGGGAGATGGCCTCCAGCGCGGCGCTGGAGACATCGCCCTTGCGCGCCTCGGCCGGATCCAGCAGGGACAGGGCGGGCAGGTCGCCTTCCACCGGGGTGTCGAACAGCGGCACCTGGCGCTCCTTCTCCTCCCGCGCCGAGACCTTGGCCGCGGGCTTGATCACCGGCTCGATGCGCGGCGGCGGACGCTTGGCGGTCTTGGTCTTCACCGCCTTGGCGGCGGCCTCCCGCTGCAGGCGGGCACGGCGTCCGGCGATCTCGTCACGCAGGTTGTAGAAACCCTCGCGCAGCCGGGCCAGGGTCTCCAGGGTGATGCGCCCGGTGGCGTCCATCAGCCACAGCCAGGACAGACTGGTGAGCAGGGTCACCCCGGTGAGAAACAGGGCCAGCAGGAACAACGTGGCGCCCAGGGGATTGACCACGCTCACCAGACTGCCGCCCACCACGTCCCCCAGCACCCCGCCGGGGCCCTCGGGCAGGTGGGCGAAATCGGCAAAGTGCAGGGTGGCCAGGCCCGTGCCCGCCCCCAGGGTGAGGACGAAGCCGAGAAAACGCAGGGCGCCATGGCGCATGTCCACCGGCCCCTCCCGCTTGCGGCCCACGAACAGCAGCCAGCCCCAGTAGGCCACGCCCACCGGCACCAGGTAGGCGAGATAACCGAACAGCAAGAGGAACACATCGGCGAACCAGGCCCCCAGCACACCGCCGGCATTGGCGATGTGGCTGGTGGTCTCGCTGTGCGACCAGGCAGGATCGGCGGGATCGTAGCTGGCCAGGGAGACCAGCAGGTACACCGCCGTGGTGCCGAAGATGATCAACGCACCCTCGCGCAGGCCGCGGATCATGTGCGCCGCCAGGGGGGTGCCGGTCTTTTGCTTTTGCTTTGCGATGGAGGCTTTTGCTTGGGCCAAGTCGTTGTTCCGGGTGGTGGCTTTGAATGGCGCTATGTTAACTCTTTCAGCGCGGGATGCACTATGTTCCCGGCTTCGACATTGATCCCCCGGCGCAGTTCATCGGACGCCCGCCAGTCCGGCTGGGCGAGGCGCGACACATAGGGGATCAGCGCCGCCGACAGGGCCTGGGAGGCGGTGCGCGGCACCGCGCCGGGCATGTTGGTGACGCCGAAGTGGATCACCCCGTCCACCACGAAGGTGGGAGCGGTGTAGTCCGTGGGCCGGGTGGTCTCGATGCAGCCGCCCTGGTCCACGGAGATGTCGATAATGGCGCTGCCCTCGCGCATCTGCGCCACGGTCTTGGCGCTCACCAGGTGCGGTGCCCGCTCGCCGACGATCAGCACCGCGCCGATGAGCAGGTCCGCCGCCACCACCGCCTCGTGCAGGGCATCGGGATAGGGATGCAGGGCGGTGACGTTGTTGCCCAAGCTGCGCATGCGCGCCAGCTTGTCGCGGTTGCGGTCGAATACCGTCACCTCGGCGCCCATGGCCGCCGCCAGTAGGGTGGCATTGCCGCCGGCGGTACCGGCGCCCAGCACCACCACCCGGCCACGCTCCGCCGCGGGCACGCCGCCCAGCAAAATCCCCCGCCCACCCTGGGGCTGGTGCAGCAGGTGGGCGCCCACCTGCACCGCCACGCGCCCGGCGATGTCGCTCATGGGGGCCAGCAGGGGCAATTGATGGCGCTGGGTCTCCACGGTCTCGAAGGCCACGGCGGTGACCCCGCTGTCTTGCAGGCCGCGCATCAGCTCCGGCTCGGCGGCCAGATGCAGGTAGGAGAACAGCATCTGTCCCTCGCGCAGCAGGGCCACCTCCACCGGCTGGGGCTCCTTCACCTTGACCACCAGTTCCGCCTGGCCGTAGATCTCCTCTGCCGTGGCCACCACGCTCACGCCCGCGGCGCGGTAGTCGTCATCCGCATAACCGGAAAGCACACCCGCGCCCTGCTCCACCAGTACCCGATGTCCTTCCCGCACCAACTGACCGGCCGCCGCGGGCACCAGTGCCACACGCCCTTCCAAGGCCCGGATCTCCCGGGGGATACCAATGATCATACTGCCGCCTCCCTGTTTGCGCTTCTACTCTTCAACACAGTATACCCGGTAAACACTCACACCCAAGCATTCCCCCCCCAGGCTTGCCGCATAATTCACTATTCCATGTTATGCCTGTAACGGCTGCGCGGTGAGTCTGCTGTGCTATGGTCTTGTAATCCATTGCTTGCATCCCAACATGCACAAACATCACGAAACGGAAAAGGATTGACCATGTCCCAACCCGCGCAAACCCTGGCACCAAGCACAAAATCCGATTATCTCGTGGTGTTCCTGGCCACCCTGGGCATCGGCGCTTTGGCCCTGCTGTTGCAGGACGCCTTCAACACCCGCCAGTCCCTGCTGTTTCTCATCGGCGTGGGCCTGGGGATCTCCCTGCTGCATGCCTCGTTTGGGTTTTCCAGCGTGTGGCGCAACTTCATCCGCAAGCGGGAGAGCGTCGGGGTGCGCGCACAACTGCTGTTGTTCATGCTCACCACCCTGGTGTTTTTCCCCCTGCTGGGCCAGGCCTTTCCCGAATTGCAGGTGAGCGCGGCCCTGGGGCCGGTGGGTATCTCGGTGCTGGTGGGGGCCTTCCTGTTCGGCATCGGCATGGAACTGGGCAGCGGCTGTGGTTCCGGCACCCTGTTCACCGTGGGTGGCGGCCACGTCAATATGCTGGTGACCCTGACATTTTTCATCGTTGGCTCCCTCATCGGCACCGCCCACCTGCCCTGGTGGACCAGTCTGCCCAATGTGGGGCGGATCTCGGTCATTGACAGCCTGGGCGGCTGGCTGCCCGCCGCCGTGGTACAGATCGTGGTGCTGGCGGGGCTGTACCTGCTGGTGCGCCACCTGGAACAGCGGCGTCACGGCCGCATCAAGCCCCTCGCCGAGGAGGACCAACGCCCCTTCAGCGAACGCCTCATTTTTGGCCCCTGGCCCTGGAGCTGGGGCGTACTGGGCCTGGCCCTGTTTGCCACTCTCACCCTGCTGGTGGCGGGCTATCCCTGGTCCATCACCTTCGCCTTCGGTCTGTGGGGCGCCAAGATGGCCACCGCCCTGGGCCTGGACGTGAGCAGCTGGAGCTACTGGAGCGGCGGCTACCCTGCCAAAGCGTTGCACAACAGCGTGCTGGCCGACGCCACCTCGGTGATGGACTTCGGCATCATCCTCGGCGCCCTGCTGGCCGCCGCCCTGGCGGGCAGCTTCGCCCCGGCCAAGCGCATCGACGGCAGACTGCTGCTGGCCTCGGTGGTGGGCGGCCTGCTGCTGGGCTACGGCGCACGCCTGGCCTTCGGCTGCAATATTGGCGGCATGTTCGCCGGCATCGCCAGCGGCAGCCTGCACGGCTGGCTGTGGCTGGTGGCGGGTTTTCTGGGCGCCATGGCCGGTTCCCGCATCCGCCTCCTGACGGGGCTGGACAAATAACAGTGGACAAGCCATGAGCGAACACCGCCTGAAACGCCAGCAAAGCAAACTGATCATGGGCTCGGCCATCGGCCTGGCTACCATACTGGTGGCCATCGACCATACACGCCACAGCCTGCCCACGCCCGAGCCGGCGGCCATCAGCGACAGCACCGGTGAGGAGGAGATGCCCTGCGGTCTGGACAGCGAATCCCCCTGCGGCATGGATGCCGAAACACCCTGTGGCCTGGATGCCCCCTGCAGCATGGATAGCGAATCCCCCTGTGGCATGGGCGAGGACGAGACCCCCTGTGGCCTCGACTAGTCCCTATGCCCCACCCGTAGCGGCCGCTGCCAGCCTGCTTCAAAGTCTGCAGGCCATGGGCGAGGCCCGCAGCAATGCGGTGTTGGAATTGCTGGGCGACCCGCCGGTGATCCAGCAGGGCCAGCGCTATCCCGCGGACAAGCTGCGCTTCGGCGCAGACTGGTTACGCGCCTACTACCACTGTCATGCCGAGCCCTGGCCACGGGAAGGCGAGCACGGCCATTTCCATTTTTTTCTGCCGCTCGGCGATAAAGACAAGCAGCCACAATGGGCGCACCTGGCGGCCCTGAGCATAAACGATGAAGGTCAGCCCCAGCGCTGGTTCACGGTCAACAACTGGGTCACCGGCGGCCCCTGGCTTGGACGGCAGGATCTCTCGGCTGCCCTGACCCGTGCCCTGACACAACGCCCACAGACCCTGCTGGAACAATGGCTGTTGGCCATGCTCGGCATGTACGCGCCGGACCTTGCCAGCCTGCTCCAACAGCGCGACCAGGACTTGCACAGGGCCGCCCAAGGCCAACCATTGGGCGAGGTACACCAGGATCGCGACATCTACACCCTGGCAACGCAAGACATCCACCTGGCCACAGACTTGCAAAACCTGCTCACCGCGCCCACTACTAAAAGAGAAGCCATTAACTGCTGAAGATTTTTGTCGTATTTCTGAAAAGACAACCCGAACATCTGCACAGGAGGAACCCATCATGAAATCCCTGCAACGCATGACCGCTCTAGCCCTGGGCCTGTTCGCCCTTGGCGCCCAGGCCGGCTTCACCCCTGGCCCATTGGTGGACAGCACCTGGCTGGCGGCCAACAAGGACAAGGTCACCATCCTCGCCCTGCGCGCCGACCTGAAAAGTTTTACCAGCAAACCCCTGTTCACAAAGGATAGGAAAACCGGCAAACAAAAATTGGCACGGGTGGGCGGACATATCCCAGGCGCCCTGCTGGTGAATTACAAAAAGGTGCGCGGCGCCCGCACAATCGCCGGTAAAACGGTGAAAAAAATGCTGCCGGCCAAGGCGGACTTCGAGGCCATCATGCAAAAGGTGGGACTCAACAAGGATCGCCCCGTTGTCATCACCACCAAGGGCTTGAGCAGCGCTAACATGACCATGGCCACCCGTCTCTACTGGCAACTCAAATACTACGGCGTGGATGACATGGCCATCCTCGATGGCGGCCTGGCGGGGTGGATCCTTGATGGCCACGAGGTCAGCTCCACGCCGGCCAGAGCGCCCAAAGGCAACTGGGTGGCCAGTGCCGAACGCCGCGAGATCCTTGCCACCAGCGAGGACGTGGATCAGGCCCGGCGCACCGGTAGTGCGCAGCTGGTGGACAACCGGACCCTGGATCAATATCTGGGGGTATGGCGCAAATCCTATGTCTATGCCGCAGGTCATATCCCCGGCGCACGCATCTTTTCCAACACCCTGATGACCCTACCCAGGGCGCCGGCCACATTCCTGCCGGTGGACAAGCTGACCAGGCTGGCCAAGGGCCTGGGCCTCGACCCGGCCAAGCCCACCATCACCTACTGCAACAGCGGCCACCTGGCTTCCGGCGGCTGGTTCATCCTGCATGAGCTGATGGGCAACAAACAGACCAAACTCTACGACGGCTCCATGCACGAATGGACCCTGGAGAAGCGTCCCGTCACGGCCCTGGTGTTGGAAAAATAATCCCCGGTCCCGGCGCCGGCGGAACACCGGTCCGGACTTGGACTTGACCGGAGCCATCTCGTACACTACGGCGACTTTTTTGCGCCAACGCGCTTCGTCCGAATCAGATTTCAGGAGCCATCTCCATGAGCGACCCCAAACACTGCCCGCTGTTGATCCTCGGTTCCGGCCCCGCCGGCTATTCCGCCGCGGTCTATGCCGCCCGCGCCAACCTCAAGCCCGTCCTGGTCACCGGACTGGAACAAGGCGGCCAGCTGATGACCACCACCGAGGTGGACAACTGGCCCGGCGATCACGAAGGCGTACAGGGCCCGGAACTCATGGAACGCATGCGCAAGCACGCCGAACGCTTCCATACCGAGATCGTCTTCGACACCATTAACAAGGCCGACCTCGGCCAGCGCCCCTTCACCCTCACCGGCGACTCCGGGGTGTACACCTGCGACGCACTGATCATCGCCACTGGCGCCTCGGCCATGTACCTGGGACTGGAATCGGAAGAGGCCTTCAAGGGCCGCGGCGTATCCGGTTGTGCCACCTGCGATGGCTTTTTTTACAAGGACAAGCCGGTGGCGGTGATCGGCGGCGGCAACACCGCAGTGGAAGAGGCCCTGTACCTGGCCAACATCGCCTCTCATGTCACCGTGGTGCATCGCCGCGACCGTTTCAAATGCGAAAAGATTCTCGCCGACCAGATCCTGGAAAAGGCCAAAAACGGCAACATCGATATCCAATGGAATCACACCCTTGACGAGGTACTGGGCGACGACATGGGCGTCACCGGCATGCGCATCAAAAGCACCGAGGATGGCAGCACGAAAGAGATCAAGGTGGACGGCATCTTCATCGCCATCGGTCACAAGCCCAACACCAGCCTGTTCGAGGGCCAGTTGGAGATGGAACACGGTTATCTGAAAGTACAAAGCGGCACCCAGGGCAATGCCACCGCCTGCAGCATCGAAGGTGTGTTTGCCGCCGGCGACGTGGCAGACCACATCTACCGCCAGGCCATTACCTCCGCCGGCACCGGCTGCATGGCGGCGCTGGATGCTGAGCGCTTCTTGGATAACCAATAGCTGGATAACCAAACGGCGGGCAATCAGGAAGGCTGAACAGCAAAACCCAAGGAATTACTCATTGCGTCATTCCGGACTTGATCCGGAATCCAGGAACGTTGCCAAAACCACTGGACTCCGGCATGCGCCGGAGTGACGGTTTCGTTTTGTATGTGTAATTCCCAAAAAAACCCCTGAAGGTAAATTTGGTTCAATCTTCACCCCGCGCAATGCGCTGGTAGACAAAGGCGTGCAACAACACCGACTGCGCACGGTCGGCCACCCGCAACTCAACTCCATGGTGAAAATGCCGCTGTCCCGCTTTTTCGCCCCGCTCGGCGCGAACATTGCGCACGATGGCGGGTAAGGCGATATCGTCCGTGCTATCCGCCACATCGAGACGCAAGGAAATGATAATGTGCTGCCCCTCTTCCGCCAGGCGCTTGTCGGCGATCAACAAGGCGCCGCTGGTGCTCATATCCTGAATCGTCACCGCCGTGGCTTCCATCGCGGGATCAATATCCGTGCTGTCGGCAAGACAGGGACGCACAGAGGCGGTCATGTCCAGTTCCACACGTAGCGCCTTACGCACGGTAACGGCCTGGACATTCTTGGGAAAACTCAAATGCAGATGAGGATAGGGACGCACACTCACGGCGATAACATTCACGCTGAAACCGACAATCTTGTTGCCTGACATCAATCTTACAATAGCCTCCTTGCCTTCACTGACCGGCATGGCGCGCCCCGCCACTTTGGGCGTGGTGACCACCAGGCTCTTGCCCGCCAGATAACCTACCACCTTGGCGGAATAGCGCGTCTCATCATCCCCCGCAAACTGCAGGAGCAGATTATCACCAATCTCCAGGGCCAATTCTTTTGCGGGCATTTGCTCACCTGCCAACGAATCAATAGTGTAAAGTGCCGGAATGCACAGCATCATTATCGGCAGCTTGAAAGAAGTTTCAAGGGATGCGTGGAATTCATTACAAGGCACACAGTCACCTTTTTTATGTTATGAATTTCTCCGCGCCCTGGAAGATCACCACTGTGTGGGGCCCGCCAGGGGCTGGCTTCCTCAGCATATTCTCCTTTATGACAAGCAAACCCTGGTGGGGGCCGTCCCACAATACCTGAAAACCAATTCCTACGGCGAGCTGGTTTTTGACTGGGCCTGGGCGGAAGCCTATGAACGCAGCGGCCTGGATTACTATCCCAAGTTAGTGGTCGCCATTCCCTACACCCCCGCCACGGGGCCGCGGCTGTTGATCGCGCCACAGGCAGGTCGTGAGAAAATTGCCAGGCAACTGATTCAGTGTGCGCTGGACCATGCCCGGCAACAAAACGTCTCCTCGCTGCACTGGTTGTTCCCACACGCAGAGGACATGCAGCACCTCACCGAACAAGGCCTGCTGCCCCGTCTCGGTTGCCAATTTCACTGGCATAATCTGCCTGGCGAACAACACTACCGTGACTTCGAGGATTACCTCGGTTATTTCACCGCGAAAAAACGCAAACAGATCCGCCGCGAGCGTCGCGCGGTGCGCGAGACCGGTGTCACCGTGAAACGGCTCCATGGTGAAGAGCTCAACGATGCGCAATGGCGGGCCGTGCACCGGCACTATAGCAGCACCTTCGCACGGCTCGGCGGCTTCGCCACCCTGAGTCTGGATTTTTTCCTCGAGGTCAGCCGCACCCTGCCGCAACAACTTATCGTTATGCTTGCCGAACATAACCGGCAATGTGTGGCCAGCGCCATTTGCTTTCGTGACCACGACACACTCTACGGCCGTCACTGGGGCTGCGACGCACATTTCGACAAGCTGCACTTTGAGCTGTGTTATTACCAGGGCCTGGAATACTGTATCGAGCATCGCCTGCAGCGCTTCGACCCCGGTGCCCAGGGCGAACACAAGATCAGCCGCGGCTTTCTGCCCACCCCCACATGGTCGGCCCACTGGATCGCCGAGCCCCGGTTTCGCGCCGCCATTGCCGATTTTCTTCAACGTGAAATCCAGGGCATGGAGCGTTACATCGCTTCACTCAAGGCGCATTCGCCCTTCAAGCGAGTAGACTGAAACCTCGCAATAACCACACTAATCACGACGGAAGTTGTTTTCCCTGACTGGCCCCGCCTGTTGATTTGCGTATACTGGTTGTGCTCAATAGCACTCAATGAGAATCATTCGCGACCTACCGGTCTCACAAAATGGCAGGCGCGGCATTTATATTAGGGGGAGGAAGTTCCATGAAAACACCATTGCACCGGCGCGTGTGTGCGCCACTGATTGTTACTGGCCTTTTTTCATTGTTGACGCTTGGCGCCTATGCCGCCAAGCCCGAGGTATCGGACAATTTCCTGTTCTCCGCCAACCAGGCGGCGCATTCCCTGAATGCCTATCGGGTGAATGGCCGCACCGGCATGCTCACCGAGCTGCCGGGCTCGCCCTTTCACATGGGGCGGTATCCGGTGGCGCTGAGTCTGTCGCCGGATAGCGAATACCTGTACGTCACCAACCAGGGCTCCAACTCGGTCACCGAGCTACGCCTTGATGCCCGGCATGCCCAACTGGAGCCCGTGACCAATATTGCAGCCGGCGAATATCCCGATTCCATCACCATCTCACCGGATGGCCGTTTTGCCTATGTCACCAATGAAGATGAAAACCAGGTGCATGTGTTCCGCCGCGATATCGACACCGGGGCCCTGCACAAGACCGATCTTCACGCCGCCACGGGCGATCACCCTATCTCAGTCATCCTTTCACCCAATGGCCGCTTCGCCTATGTCTCCAATTTTTATGGCAATAGCGTCAGCACCTATCGCGTAAACCCACAAACCGGCGCCCTCAGCACCACCGGCACTGCAGTACCCACCGACGACAATCCCATCTATATCCGTCTGTCGCCGGACAACCGCTTCGCCTTCGTTGCCAACTATGGCTCCACCACGGTCTCCGCCTTCGTCGTCAACGCTGGTGACGGCACCCTAAGCCCGGTGCCTGGCTCACCCTTTTTGGCCGGGGCAAAGCCCTATTCGGTGACTGTGGATCCCACCCAGCACTTCGTCTACGTGGCCAACTGGGGGAGTCATGATGTCTCCGGCTTCCGACTGGACAACGCCACGGGCAAGCTGCATGAAATCAAGGGCTCGCCCTACAAGGCGGACTGGTTCCCCTATGCGGTCATCGTGGATCCCAGCGCCCACTTTGCCTACGTGGCCAACAACGGTGCGGGCAACATCAGTGGCTACCGCATCGACGCCCAGACCGGCGCCCTGCAGGAACTGCCAGGATCACCCTTTGTCTCTGACCTGGGTCCCTACGGCCTGGCCATCAGTCATTTTTCGCCCTGATTTTAGATACTTGCTGGACTACAATTCAGCCTGTGCGCCGCTGAGCCGGCGCACAGGCTGAATACCCCACAATAGATGGAATCTGCGCATGCGTGGCCTGGCACCCTACTGGATTGACCCCCGTGGCAACCGCTTCGAATTCCCGGATGTAAGTCTCGCCCTGGAAGAGCCAGACGGCCTGCTGGCCATCGGCGGCGACCTCAAGCCCCAGCGCCTGCTCAGTGCCTATCGCCAGGGAATCTTCCCCTGGTACAACGAGGGCCAGCCCATCCTCTGGTGGGCGCCCAATCCCCGCGCTGTGCTGTTTCCCAGCAAACTCAAGATCTCCCGCAGCCTGGCCAAAACCCTGCGCAACAAGGCCTTCAAGGTGACTCTCGATCAGGCCTTTGAAATGGTAATTGAGGCCTGCAGCCAGCCCCGTGACCACGAGACCCACCCGGGCACCTGGATCACCCATGAAATGAAACAGGCCTACCTGAAACTTCACCAGCAAGGGGCAGCCCATTCCGCGGAATGCTGGCTCGATGGCAAGCTGGTAGGCGGGTTGTACGGTGTGAGCATCGGCCGGGCGTTCTTTGGCGAATCCATGTTCACCCAGCGACGCGACGCCTCCAAGGTGGCCTTTGTCACCCTGGTACAGCAACTGGCGCAGTGGAAGTTCGGCTTGGTGGACTGTCAGATTCACTCACAGCACCTGAAGAGCCTGGGAGCGGAAAATATCGACCGTGAGGAATTCCGCGAGCTGCTGGACATCTTCTGCGAACAACCGGAACCGGAGTGGCGACTCGAACCCAGCAACCCCAGATGAACGCAAACAAGCCCGGGCAGACCGACTCCGCCCCCTCCCTTCGCCTGCCGACCGAGCTGGCTTTTTATGCCAGCGCCCCTCACGACTGCGGCTACCTGCCGGACAAAACCGCCATCACAGTATTTGCCGACCCCGAGGCCCCCATGGACATGTCGGCCTACAGTGCCCTGGTGGAGTTGGGTTTTCGCCGCAGCGGCAGCCATGTCTACACCCCCCATTGCCCGCACTGCTCGGCCTGCCTACCGGCGCGCCTGCCGGTGGCCCGGTTCGCGCCCAATCGCAACCAGCGGCGCAACTTCGACCGGGGCACGGATATCACCGTGCACATCACCGAGGACGGCGACAGCGACGAGGCCTTCGCCCTCTACCGGCGTTACCTCGGCCAGCGTCACCCCGGCGGTGGCATGGACGATCCCAGCCCGGAAAAATACCGGGAATTCCTCTCCAGCCCCTGGGCGCACACCGAATTCGTGCACTTTCGCAGGCAGGGGCGGCTCATCGCCGTGGCGGTGCAGGACGTACTCAGCCGCGGCCTGTCCTCGGTGTACACCTTCTTCGACCCGGATCTCACCGGCCTCAGCCTCGGCCGCTACGCCCTGCTCTGGCAAATCCACGAGACCCGGCGCCGCGGCCTGCCCTGGCTGTTTCTCGGCTACTGGATCGCCGCCAGCCCGAAAATGGCCTACAAGCAGGAATACCGGCCCATTGAGCTGTTCCACCAGGGTCGCTGGCAGAGTTATTCTCGTGGCCAGGCCCTGCCCGGGCAAACTTGTGCACCCCCAACGAAAAAAACTGTTTAGCGATTCCCCCCCCGGACGATAACCCCCAGTAAGAGCAACTGCGGCATGGGACCGGGTTTTACCCGGCCGCAGATAAACGAAACGGGGCTGGTGGTAATGGTTCCTTTTTCCACCACTTATCCCAAACAAGGGGAACATCATGTTGAGCTTTATCTACAATGTCAGCCAGCAGTTTGAGAAGGAACACGGGTACAGCCCGAACACCCTATACATGAACTACGCCCACCTGGAATGCCTGAAGCAGCAACTGGACAATCCCAACGACTTCGAGGCCGTCACCTCCCTGCTGGGCATGGAACTGGTGATCTCCCCGAACTCGGTGCACCCCCACGTGGCCTGGTATTCCGAGCCCTGGAAACAGGCGGTGAATTCCTGAGAATACTTTATTCCACCGCAATTTCCTTCCATACCCATGGAAAGCAATGCAACAGGGGCCTCGTGCCCCTGTTTTTTTTGCCACCCCAAAAGCGTTTATTTTTTGAATCTTGACCGGTTTTAGGGCATTATGCCGCGTGGATTTGGCACGTCCCCACCGGGGACGTACAGGATTCAGTCCAAAAACATCGTCAAGAGTACCGCAACAGAATGGCAAAAGAAGAAAGCATCGAAATGGAGGGCACGGTCATCGAGACCCTGCCCAACACCATGTTCCGCGTGGAGCTGGAAAACGGCCACGTGGTCACCGCGCACATCTCCGGCAAGATGCGCAAGCATTACATCCGCATCCTCACCGGCGACAAGGTCACTGTGCAACTGACCCCCTACGATCTCTCCAAGGGCCGCATCACCTTCCGCGCCCGTTAGGCCCCAAGCCCCGCCAATCCACAAGCCAGAAAAAAACGGCCCGCAGGCCGCTTTTCTCTCTATTGAACTATTGAACGCTATTGACCGCTCGGTGTTCCCTGTCGCGGTTACGACACCTCTTCGGCGGTGCGCTGGTCTTCGTTGATGCTGAAGGTCAGCCCCTGGTCGTCGGTGGAGACCGTGACCCGGCCACCATCGGCGAGACGACCGAACAGTAACTCCTCGGCCAGCGGCTTCTTGATGCGTTCCTGGATCACCCGGGTCATGGGACGGGCGCCCATCTTCTCGTCGTAGCCGTGTTCGGCCAGCCAGGCCCGCGCACCCCCATCGACAACCAATTCCACCTTCTTGTCTTCCAGCTGGGTCTCCAGTTCGAAAAGGAACTTGTCCACCACGTGGGAGATGGTGACATGATCCAGGGGTTTGAATGGAATCACCGCATCCAGCCGGTTGCGGAACTCCGGCGTGAAGGTGCGCTTGATGGCCTCCAGGCTGTCGGTGGAGTGATCCTGCTGGGTGAAGCCGATGCTGGGCCGGCTCATGGCATCGGCGCCGGCATTGGTGGTCATGATGAGGATCACGTTGCGGAAGTCCGCCTTGCGGCCGTTGGTATCGGTGAGCGAACCATGATCCATCACCTGCAGCAACAGGTTGAACACGTCCGGATGAGCCTTTTCGATCTCGTCCAGCAGCACCACGGCATGTGGATGCTTGTTGATCTCCTCGGTGAGCAGGCCGCCCTGGTCGAAACCCACGTAGCCGGGAGGCGCGCCAATGAGCCGCGACACGGTGTGCCGCTCCATGTACTCGGACATGTCGAAGCGAATCAGCTCGATGCCCATGATCTTCGCCAGCTGGCGGGTGACCTCGGTCTTGCCCACGCCGGTGGGCCCGGCGAACAGGAAGCTGCCGATGGGCTTGTCGGTATTGCCCAGCCCGGCACGGGACATCTTGATGGCCGCGGAGAGCGTGTCCACCGCCTCGTTCTGGCCATAGACCACCAGCTTGAGATCGCGGTCCAGGTTGCGCAGCCCTTCCTTGTCCGAGGTGGACACCTGCTTGGGCGGGATGCGCGCCATCTTCGATACCACCGCCTCGATGTCCTTCACGCCCACGGTCTTCTTGCGCTTGGACGGCACCGCCAGGCGCTGGATGGCGCCGGCCTCGTCGATCACGTCGATGGCCTTGTCCGGCAGGTGGCGTTCGTTGATGTAGCGCTCGGCCAGCTCCGAGGCGGTGCGCAGGGCCTGATGAGTGAAGCGCACCTCATGATGTTCCTCAAAGCGTGTCTTGAGACCTTCCAGGATCTGCACGGTCTCTTCCATGGTGGGTTCGGGTACGTCGATCTTCTGGAAGCGCCGTGCAAGGGCACGGTCTTTTTCAAAGATGCCGCGGTACTCCTGGTAGGTGGTGGAGCCGATGCACTTGAGATCGCCCGAGGCCAGCACCGGCTTGATCAGATTGGAGGCGTCCATGGCACCACCCGAGGCCGCACCGGCGCCGATGATGGTGTGAATCTCGTCGATGAAGAGGATGGCACCCTCTTCCTTTCTCAGTTGCGCCAGCACCGCCTTGAGGCGCTTCTCGAAATCACCGCGGTACTTGGTGCCCGCCAGCAGCGCGCCCAGATCCAGGGAATAGATCGTGGCGTTGGCGAGGATCTCCGGCACCTCACCATCGACGATCTGCTTGGCCAGGCCCTCGGCCAGGGCGGTCTTGCCCACGCCGGCTTCACCTACGAACAGGGGATTGTTCTTGCGCCGGCGGCACAGCACCTGCAGGGTGCGCTGGATCTCGTCCTTGCGGCCGATGAGCGGGTCCACCTTGCCGGCCATGGCCAGTTGATTGAGGTTGGTGGCATAGCTCTCCAAGGGGCTCTTGGCGGCGGACTCGCCCTCCTGCTCCTCGTCGGGACCGGACAGGGACTCGGCATCGCCTTCGTCGACCTTGGAAATGCCGTGGGCAATGTAATTCACCACGTCCAGGCGCGCCACATTCTGCTTGCTGAGAAAATACACCGCCTGGGATTCCTGCTCGGAATAGATGGCCACCAACACGTTGGCGCCGGTCACCTCCTTGCTGCCTGAGGACTGCACCTGGAACACGGCGCGCTGCAGCACGCGCTGGAAGCCCAGGGTGGGCTGAATCTCGCGCTCGTCGCCTTCGGGCAGCAGCGGCGTGGTTTCGTGGAGAAATTCGGTGAGGTCGCGCTTGAGTTCGTCAAGGTCGGCGCCACAGGCCTGCAGGGCACTGTTACTGGTGGGGTTGTCGATGAGGGCCAGCAACAGGTGTTCCACGGTCATGAATTCATGCCGCAAATCACGCGCTTCCTTGAAGGCGAGATTGAGGGTGACTTCTAATTCGTGGCTTAACATAACTGACCTCACTGGATACAACAAAAACGACTGGAAAAAGGCACGATGCTACTTTCTACTTCGGTCCAAACCAGCCTCACTTTAGGCCCTTTTTTACCCCGCTTGTTCCATTTCGCACAATAGAGGATGGTTGTGGGCGCGGGCGAATTCATTGACTTGGGCCACCTTGGTTTCGGCAATCTCCCGCACATAGGTGCCGCACAGGCCCTTACCCTGGGTATGTACCTGCAACATGATGCGGGTGGCCTCGGCACGCTCCTTGGCAAAAAAACGCTCCAGGATCATCACCACAAATTCCATGGGGGTGAAATCGTCGTTCAGCAGAACCACCTGATACATGGGTGGTTTTTTCAGTTTTGGCCGCGACTCCTGGACGACCAGGCCATCGTCGCGATGTGTTTCCTTGTTTCCCATAGACCCAATTCTAGTTCAAGCAAAAAGCGATTTCTTCAGTCAAGATGCGGGCAAATACAGCGTAATACAAGCCCGTCCTTTGCTTTGCCATTTACATATTTTCCACAACGGCATCGGCAAACCCGGAACAACTCACCAGGGTGGCGCCCTCCATCAGGCGCTCCAGGTCATAGGTCACGGTCTTTGCCTGGATGGCGCCGGACATGCCCTTGACGATGAGGTCGGCGGCCTCGGTCCAACCCATGTGGCGCAGCATCATCTCCGCCGAGAGGATCAGCGAACCGGGGTTCACCTGATTCTTGCCCGCGTACTTGGGCGCGGTGCCGTGGGTGGCCTCGAACATGGCCACGGTGTCGGACAGATTGGCTCCCGGCGCAATACCAATACCACCCACCTGCGCCGCCAGGGCATCAGACACATAATCACCATTGAGGTTCAGCGTAGCAATGACGTCGTACTCCGCCGGACGTAACAGGATTTGTTGCAAAAAGGCATCGGCGATCACGTCCTTGATGATGATTTCCCTGCCAGTAGTGGGGTTCTTGAAGGTACACCACGGCCCGTCATCGATCTCTTCGGCGCCGAATTCGGTCCTGGCCAGTTCATAGCCCCATTCCTTGAAGGCGCCCTCGGTGAACTTCATGATGTTGCCCTTGTGCACCAGAGTCAGCGAGGCACGGTCGTTATCGATGGTGTACTGGATGGCCTTGCGCACCAGGCGTTGGGTGCCCTCGCGGGACACGGGCTTGATACCGATGCCGGAACTCTGCGGGAAACGGATCTTGGTCACCTCCAGCTCGCTCTGCAGGAAGTCGATGAGCTTCTTCACCTCCGGCGTGCCCTCGGCCCATTCGATGCCCGCGTAGATGTCCTCGGAATTCTCGCGGAAGATCACCATGTCGGTGAGTTCGGGTTTTTTCAGCGGGCTGGGGGTGCCGGCGTAGTAGCGTACCGGGCGCAGACAGACGTACAGGTCCAGTTGCTGGCGCAGGGCCACGTTCAGCGAACGCATGCCACCGCCCACCGGCGTGGTCAGCGGGCCCTTGATGGACACCACGTAGTCCTTCACCGCCGCCAGGGTCTCCGCCGGCAGCCACTCGTCGCCGCCATAGAGATTGTTGGCCTTCTCGCCGGCATACACCTCCATCCAGGCGATGGAGCGCTCGCCGCCGTAGGCCTTGGCCAGCGCCGCATCCACCACGGTCTTCATGGCCGGGGTCACGTCCACGCCGATGCCATCGCCCTCGATAAACGGCACGATGGGCCGGCTGGGTACGTTGAGGCTGTTATCGGCATTGACGCTGATCTTGTCGCCGTCGGCTGGGACAGTGATTTTATCGAAAGACATGGGAACTCCGTGGTTGAGAATGACTGGGAATCACCCGGCGGACACACGAAACCCGCTGTGCACCACCCGGCAATGGCCGAAAAATGGCGTTAATATTAGCATGTTGTGATTTTGCCGGCGAACACCGCAATGTCATTCAGGATCAGAGTACCTGGATCAACCTTCCTTGAACGCACAACAAACATTTTGCTTTGGCCCTTGGGGCAGTGACATGGTGGGGCATGACTTTTAACTTCCGGGATCAGTCCCGGACCCATTCCATTTCACCAGGTGCAGCAGATTTCTGTCGAAAAACTTTACATTCCCCATTGCTCGCCTCTCACTGAAAACACTATCTTTTTGATATTTATTGTTTTTTTCACACGGGCACAAATCCTGCTTATTCAGGTTATCCGGATAAACATCAACGCCTTCAGCAAAAGTCTGGAAATGCAGGGAAGTCTAAAACACATTTTCTAAAATCAGGAGGGAATCATGAGGTACATAAAAACACTCTTATCAGCATCTATCGTCAGTATCAGCATGGGAATGAGCTTCAATGCCAACGCCGTTCCCGTGGATATCGCGTTTGTTGTCGATCAATCAGCTAGTATGGGTAGCGAATTTGGCTGGATCCCCAACGTGATCTCTTCTATTGATACCGCCCTGCAAGGCGAAGCGGTGGTCACGTCAACCCGCTACGGTATCGCCGGCTACATGGAAGGGGTGGGTAACGAAGTCGCTGGTGCTTCCACCGGTTTCACTGATGAATATCATGACCTTGCATATGTGGATTTAACCCCCAATGTTGCTACGGTCAGCGGCGCTGCAACATTAGCGGGAAGCGATCTGCGAGCATTTACGGAGCGGGGCTATCATGCGGCCGATTGGTCGCGCAGCGGTTTTAGCTGGGCAGCCGATGCCGTGAAGGTCATGATTCTCATCACGGATGAGGCCGCCGACCAGGGCAGCACCATTGCCGATGTGGGCATGGGATCAGACGAAGCCAACCTGGGCAAATTACTCAGCGATGACAACATACTACTCAATGTAATCACCAATCGGTCGCTCTTCAGCCAGTGGGATCAGGCCGTCTTCGATCAATCGGGCACGTACAAAGGCTTGTTCGATCTGGGCTTCTTGCGTTCCAATCCGGCTGACTTCACCACCCAGTTTGTCGCGGCAAAGGTTGGGGAAATCACGGGAACCGTCACCACCGTGCCAAACCCACCCACACTGTTGCTGGTGATAGCGGGCTTACTGGGAATGAGGCGCTTCCAGAAAGCCCAGACCTAGCCCCACTGAAACGCGCTGTCTGTACCAGCTTTACAAGTTTAGGGCGCGTAAAGTTAACAACATCAAGAAAAAAGGTGTCGCTACGTCCACTGATAAGTGGCGTGGCGACACCTTTTTCATTGGTCCTTCCACATCCGTGCGCCCTAATATTTACCCGACAACACTGCTGTCCCGTTAACTTGCCTCTTGTTTTGGCACAGTCGTTGAAACAACTGGAAAACAGCGAGCCATGCGGCATTGGAGACATGAATATCGCTGGTCTTTTTCCGTCATTCCGGCGAAGGCCGGAATCCAGTGGTTTCTGCAAGTTACTGGATCCCGGCCTTCGCCGGGATGACGAATCTGAAGTTAATGGGACAGCAGTGACCCGACAATATTTATTGCCGGGTTAATAAAACAGTCCCAAACTCGCCAGGGTGCCCGAACGCTTCAACGTGATCCGTCCATCCGGCCCGGGCCGGCCCAGGGAACGCAGGGCACGCTCGAGATCCGGGGCGTTACGCGCGGCGAGGCTGCCGCTGAAGGTATACTTGCCTTCGGCGTCCACGATGAGCAAGCCATCCAGCGACAATGGTCCACCACCGTCACTGAGCACGCCTTTCACACCCTCTTCCGTGGTCTCCAGGGTCAGCGACTGATCTCCCAGGGCAATGGGCTTGAGCAGGCTGATGCCGGCATCATTCCACACCACCCGGCCCACGGCAGAGCGCAGGGTCTTGCCGTCCCATTGCACGTCGTGCAGGTTGAGATTCACCGTACCCGTGGGCCGCAGGGCGGCGGCTCGAGCCAGGCGCGCGATCATCGCCGCGGGCAGGCGCGCCTCCAGGGTGTCGAAGCTGATGCTGCCGTCCAGTCCCAGTGCACTGTCGGCCTGGGCGTAACCCCCAGCCTCGGGCAATTGGACGCGCCAGCCCAGACCCACCTCGCCGAACAACACGGACCACGGTCGTAAGTGCCATTCGAGATTCTCCAGTGGCTGGCCATTGATCAGTGCCAGGGCCGCGCGGCCGGACCAGACACTGCCGCTAATCCCGGAGAGGGCTACACTGTCACTGGCCTGTTCGCTGGCCCGCCAGTGGGCGTAGGCGCGCTGGGCGGGAAAACTGATCACCAGCGCCACCAGGTAGGCCAGCAGGCCAAACACCAGCAGGGGCAGGTAAGAAGTTCGAGAGAAAAACGTCATGGCATACCTTGTAGAACGGCTTTATAAAGTAAAGGTGAAAACGCCGGTTCATCTACCTGAACTAGCGCCGAGTGGTAAACGCAGAGGTCGCAGAGGCGCAAAGGACGCAGAGTTTTTTTATTTAAAAAATGCACTGTGGGTAGAATGAAGCCGAGATAGTTTTTGTCCGCTGTGCTCTGATCAATTATTTTCTTTGCGCACTCTACGCCTCTGCGACCTCTGCGTTAAATATACGGAGCAAATAAAGACCACCCTACACAACTGGTACATACGACAACCCTTATTAAGTGTCTCAAAATAATTGCAACGGGGTTATTGCCCCGTGTGGGAGCACCTTTCCAGGCGCGAATCGCGCCTGGAAAGGCGCTCCCACAGCAGAGTCTCAGCCACCCGCCGTGAACACCAACCGCGCATCCACTTTACCGGGCGCCTCCAGTGCCTGAAACACGCTGCTCTCCACATGCACGCCATGGCGGGTTTCCAGTGTCGCCAGCCAGCGCACCAGGTCGTCGAAGCTGGCGGCCTCCAGCCACACGCGCACCTTTTGATCGCCGTCGGGCTGGACCCGCTTGAGGGCCCCGCCCAGGCGGCCCGACCTGGCGGTGCGATCCACCAGGCTCAACAGCGAGCCGCCGCTGGCAGGTATTGCCGTGGAGCCAGCGCGACCACGCAACTGCTTCACCTCCTGCGCTGCGCTGCGCATCCAGGCCAGCAGGGCGGTCTGCTCGGCGGTGCTGGCGCGCAGGGTCGCCACCTTGTTGCTCAGCGGCTCCCAGATACCCACGTACAGCAACATCACCAGCAACAGTGTGCCGCCACCCAGCAGCATGCGCCGCTCGTTGGTCTCCAGGGCCATGAACCAGTCCTTCATTGGCCACCTCCCGCTGCCTGCAGGGACAGCCGGCTCTCCACCTTGCCCTCGCGGGAGGAGGCGGAGACGATCTCCACCTTCAGCCTGGCATCATCGATGAGGCGCTGCTTGAGGGTGTCCAGGCTTTGCAGGTCAGGCATGTTCACGTCCAGGTCCAGTCGGTTGTTCTTGAAGCGCAGGGTACGCAGGCTGGCCCCCGGGGTGTCCTTGAGCACCGCGCCGGCCTGGGCCAGCAGGGGCAGCAGGCCGGTATTCCGAGCACCGCCGCCACGCAGTTTTTCCAGGCCGCGCTGCATCTGCACCCGGGGATTGACGATATTTTTCGCTTGCGGGAAGGCCTCGCGGTACACCGCCTCTATTTGCCCCTTCAGTTCCTGGCTTTGGTTAGCCAGACGATTGTATTCCAGGCCAAGTCCGCCCACCTGCAGCAACAGCCAGAGGCCGGCGAGGGCCAGGGCCGGTTTCCAGGGGCGCAGCAGTTTTTCCAGTTGTTGCTTGCGACTGTAGTCGCCCTGCAGCAGGTTGATGGCATGTTGTTCGTCGAAGCCACGGGCCAGCAGCACGCTGCGCTCGGCATCCTCGGTGTCTAACGACAAGTCGATGCCCCGCGCCTGGCACAGGGCTGCCAGTGCCTGGTGTTGCGCGGAACCACTGAAGCCGTCGTCGCCGCACAGCTTGATGCGCAGCCCGGTGGGGAGTGTGTCGCCGGCATCGTCGAGGCAAGCCTGTAATACCAGCAACAGGTTGTCCCGCTCGAAGGCCAGGCCGGTCTGCGGGCCGGTACGCAACAGGCTGCTGTCGCCATCGAGGAGCATGGACCAGTGGCGAGGTTCGTCGTTGGCCGCCGTCCATTGCAGGCCGAACATCTCCGGGGTCATCACGTCCGGCTGCAGGCCCACGGCTTTGAGCTGGGCCAGCCAGGCCTCCAGCCGCTCGCGGGAGACCACGGCATTGGCCACCTTGCCGGCGGCGTCGCGCTGGCCCATGGCCACGTGCACCTCGTCCACGTCGTCGATGAGCTGTTCTTCCAGGGCATAGGGCACGGCGCGGGCCAGGCGCTGGGCCTTCATGGCGGGCAGCTCCACCTGGGCCAGCAATACGTCCACGCCGGGCACCAGCACGCTGACCCGCGCCCCCGTGGCCTGCTCCGCGGCCTCCTCCAGCCTGCCGTGGAACAACGCGCCGCTGGGGCGCTCGTCGTCGCGCAGCACCCAGGACGCAGGCAGCGCGGCTACATCGCCGGTCGCCACGGCGGCGGCCTGCTGGGCCGAGAGCTGAATGAAGAGTTGTTTACGCATATTTTTCGTTACGTAGCCTGTTCATGGAAAACGCTTCCGTTCTCGGTTCACCGTGTATTCGCCTCTCACCCCGGCCCTCTCTCCTGAGGGGAGAGGGAGTAAAACTTCGGTGCTCAGTATGCACATCAAAAAGCACCGCTGCCACGGCTCAGCACATGGATCCCATTGTCCTTCCTTGCCAGCAGACTGTACAGGCGCAGGCTGGTGCGGCCAATACTGGCGTCGCTGCTCACCAGAAAATACTCGCTGCTGACGCTCACCAGCGTCGGGTCCAGGGTGATCTCGTAATCATCCTTCAGTTTCTTCACAAAGGCATCCGCCGTTTCAAACGGGCTTTCCAGGCGCAATTCCGCCAGTTCGTTGGCGATGCGCGGGGTGATCTCCTCGTGCAGGCTCAGCAGAACCATCTCCGGCGCCGTGTTGATATTGATGGCCGTGGGCTCGGGCAGGGCCGCCACGAAGGGCATCAGTGCGCTCACCTCTTCCAGGGACAGCCCCAGCACCGCGGCCAGCTCGCTGGGGCTGGCCATCGGTCGATTGGCCGCGCGGTAGGGCACTTCCAGTCCCAGATAATCCAGATCTTCGGCACCATCGGCCAAAGAGTTGAGGTCGGCGTCGATCCAGTCGGTGATGCGGTTGGCCAGGAAGGGGGACAGATTGAGCTTTTCCTGCGCCACGCTGATCTGGTTCAGCAGGCGCTGGAGAATCTTCACCTGGACCTGATCCGGCTTGCCGGCGTCCTTGCCGCCACTGATCACCAGGTTGTTGAGATTGAAGCGGCCCTGCAGGTCTTCCATGCCACCGCCGATGCTGCCTCCCTCCACCAGGGTGGGCGGCAGGGGCTGGGCCCAGACATCCTGCAGGGAGTCGGTCTGGGTGAGTTTCTTGTCCTCCTTGAGCACCTGCGCCGCCAGGGTCTCGGCGCCCAGGGCGTACAGGTAGGCCTGGTCCGCCTCCAGCATGTTGCCGGTGCGGCGGATGTCCAGCTGCTGGCGCGAGACCATGGCCACCGCCGCCACGGTCACCAGGGCGGCGATGAGCAGGGCGGTGATCAGCGCCACGCCCCGCTGCCGGTGTTGGGGAGGCGGACGGTTCATCCGGCGGCTACCCGGAACAGGCGCGTGATGCGGCCCTCGGCCTGGGTCTCCAGGGTGACCTCCACGGCGCGGGGCGGAGTGAGGCTGGGGGCGCCACCCAGTTGACCACGGGGCCAACTGTCCTGCCACTGGCCCTTGTCATTGAGGAAACGCAGCTCCAGTTTGTCCACTCCATCCAGCAGCTCGCTCTCCAAGGGCTGGCTGTCCTGGGCGCGGTCCAGCACGTTCCAGTAGGCGCGGATGAGCTTGCCTTCGCGCAGGCCATAGGCCACCCGTTGCAGATTGCTGCGCTTGCGCCCCGCCGGGTTGCGCCAGCCGGTGCGGGTCAGTTCCAGCTGATAACGGCCGGTCTCCACCCCCAGCAGGGCGGGCTTGATCTCGGCGTATTCGTCACGGATGGAACGGTCCACCGCCTGCTCGATGTCCCGGCCTAACCATAAAAAGGCCATCTGCAACTGGCTGAGGCGCTCGGCGTGTTCGGTGGTGATCTGGCGGGCGGTCATCACGCTGTTCAGGCCGCCGTAGGCCATGGCTGCCAGCAGGGCGAAGATGCCCAGAGCCACCAGCAGCTCCAGCAGGGTGAAGCCGTGTTGCCATTTACAGTTAGGCGTCTTGCGCAACATCACGGTCGCCCCACGTAGCCGGTCAGCGTCACCAGCGGCGATTCATCGTCTTCTGCGGCGCGCACCATCACGTCCACCCGTCGCAACAAATCCTTTTTGTCCGGGGTCTTGCTCACCTTGATGGTCCAGAACCATTCGTGGCGGGCCAGCAGGCTGCTGCCCCGGGTGCTGCGGATGGCGGGCCATTTTTTATCGATCTGCAGCTCGGCCAGCTTGTTCATAGCCACCCAGTGGGCATAGGTACGCTGTTGCAGGCCGGAGGCGTTGCGCGTGTTGTTGGTGACGGTGCTGGCCGCCGCGGCCAGGGCGAAGGCGATCACCGCCAGGGCGACGATCACCTCCAGCAGGGTGAAGCCGCGGCAACGGCATGACGTTGGAAAGCTCCGATGCATGATTTTTCCATCATTCCGGCGCACGACTCCATGGATGGAGGATGTAGAGTGACGCAGGATGCCAAAGCCGAGGCCGGAATCCAGTGGTTTCAACGGCGTTCTAGATTCCGGCCTGCGCCGGAATGACGGAAGTAGACAATACTCAGTTTTCATCGTCATCTTCCGCCCGGCTCAATACCAGTTTGCCGTTGATGAAACCTTGCAGTGAATATTCCTCGCCTTCGTCGTTCTTCAGGGTCAGCTCGAAGGGGGTGAGTTCACCGCTGGAGAGAATAAAAATCTTTGGCAGGTTCTTTTTATCTTCAAAACTGGCGGGCAGGCCTTCCAGAACCAGCTCCAGTTCCACTGCCTCGGGCAGCGCCCGTTCGCGAAACATGGCGTCACCCTCCACCGGCTGCCAGGCCTCGGCACCCAGTTCGAGAAAGCGGTATTGGTCACGGGCGAATTCCAGGGCCAGGTCGCGGCCCTGCAACACGGCCTCCTCGCTGGCCAGCTGGATCAGGCCGTGCAGGCGCTCGGCCTCGTCCTCCACGATGCGACTGGTGTTCTGGCCGATGGACAGGGTGGCGAAGCTGATGACGATACCGATAATCAGCAGCACCGCCAGGAGTTCCAGCAGGGTGAAGCCCCTGACCTTCGGTGAGCAATTCAGTGGGCGAGTGGAGTAGACCTGTGATATCGACGCTAACGGCATGACCCGCCCCATGGGCATGGAAGTCGGCGGGACTATTGCAGGTCCCAGTTGCCGATGTCGGCATTGACGCCCTCACCGCCGGGCTGGCCATCGGCACCCAGGGAAAAGACGTCGACATCGCCCTTCACCCCGGGTGACAAATACTGATAGTCGTTGCCCCAGGGATCCTTGGGCAGGCGGTCCATGTACTGTTTCCAGTTACGCGGCTCGGGGGTGCCGGCGGGCTTGCTCACCAGGGCCTGCAAACCTTGATCGGTGGTGGGATAGACGAAGTTGTCCAGCTTGTAGAGGTTCAGCGCGCTTTCCAGGGCGCGGATATCCTGCTTGGCCTTGGTGATGCGGGCGGCGTCGGGGCGGTCCATGACCCGCGGCACCACGATGGCCGCCAGGATACCGAGGATGACCACCACCACCATCACCTCGATGAGGGTAAAACCGGCGTGTCGCGCCGCTACGAATTTATGAGTTTGCACGTCTGTCTCCATTCTTTACACTGCCTTCAATATGCTGCGATTTTTCAATGACCTGAAGTCTACCACTGATCGGCACACAGGTTGTGCGCCTGAAGCCACGTGATGCCTGCCAGCCTGCGCCCCTGGTACCTGCCCTTGGGTCTGTCCCTGCTTGTGACGCTCTTGGCCCTGGGAGGTTCCGAGCTGGCGACCCAATTGCGCTTCGATCGCGCGGCCCTGGGCCAGGGCCAGTGGTGGCGCCTGTTCAGCGCCCATCTGGTACACCTGGGCGGGTCGCACACGGCGCTGAACGTGGCCGGGCTGGCACTGATCTGGGGGCTGGTGGGCGGGGCCTTCGACGAGCGCCAGTGGCTGGGGATCATGGCCGGGCTGATGCTGGGCATCAGTCTCGGCCTGTGGCTGTTCAATCCCCAGCTGGGCTGGTACGTGGGGCTGTCCGGGGTGTTGCACGGCATGCTGGCGGCCGGTGCCCTGGCCCAACTGCGCCGTGGCGAGAGGCAGGCCATGGTGCTGTTGCTGCTGGTGGGGGCGAAGCTGGTCTGGGAGCAATTATCCGGCCCCCTGCCCGGTTCCGAGGCCACGGCGGGCGGAGCGGTGATCGTGGACGCCCATCTCTACGGCGGGATCATCGGCCTGCTGCCGGGGGCTCTGTTACGACCTGCCACGCCAGCTTCAGCCACTTGAGCTATTTCACCACGCGCAACTATTTTAGGTGCGTAGTTATTTCTTTAGGTGCGTAGTTATTTCACGAGGCGTAACTATTTCACGACGCGTAGCTTGGGTCCCGTGGATTTTTCCCGCGGCGGCTCATCGGGCCCCTGGTCTTCCTCGTCGTTGAACACCATGCCGCGGCCGTTCTCGCGGGCGTAGATGGCCAGGGCGGCAGCAATGGGTACGCTGACGTGCATGGGCTTGCCACTGAAGCGGGCGTTGAAACTCAGTTCCTCATTGGCCATATCCAGACCCTGCACTGCCTCGGGGGCAATGTTGAGAATGATCTTGCCATTGTTGACGTGTTCCACCGGCACCACCACATGGGGGTGCTCGGCGTTGACCAGCAGATACGGCGTCATGCCGTTATCCACAATCCATTCATAGATGGCGCGCAACAAATAAGGACGACTGGAATTCATCGTTCACATCTCGCCGGGCAACAGGCTCAGGCCTCGCGCATTTCCCGTTCTTTGTCGGAAAGACTGGCCTGGAAGGACTCCAGGGCGAACAGGCGCTGGGCATAGTCTTCCAGCGGCTTGGCGGCGGCGGGTAGGGTGATGCCGTATTCCGGCAGACGCCAGAGGATGGGTGCCACGGCGCAATCCAGCAAGGACAGCTCATCGCTCATGAAAAAGGGTTTCTGCTCGAAGATGGGGGCGATGACGGTGAGGCTGTCGCACAAGTCCTTTGCCACCTTGGACTTGTCGCGGCTGTTTTGCAGCTTGTTCACCAGGCTGTCCCAGTCCTGCTGGATGCGGCTGAGGGTCATGCGGCTTTGCGCGCGGGACACGGGATCCACGGGCATCAGCGGTGGATGGGGGAAACGCTCGTCCAGGTATTCCATGATCACCTGGGCGTCGTAGAGTACCAGATCGCGGTCCACCAGGGTGGGCACCTTACCATAGGGATTGAGCTCCATCAGGTCTTCCGGCGGATGGGCGATATCGACATCCACGCCTTCATAATTGATGCCTTTCTCGGCCAGAACGATGCGCACGCGATGACTGTACAAATCGCTGGCGCCGGAAAAGAGGTTCATGATGGATTTTCGATTGGCGACGACTGCCATTATTGTTTCTCCAACTGCTACTGTCTTGAGGAAATGTGATCTTGCAAGCCGGACAATTATACCCGAAGAATTGAAAAACCCCTGAAATCCGCCCTAAGGCAATGATTTATCAGGGGTTCGTTATTTCGCAGGATCTCGAAAAAAGCGCTCTGCCCGCCAGTGAGAATGAAAAAAACTCAGTGCACGTCCCGCCAGTATTCCTTTTTCAACAGATAGACCAGGACAAAGAATACCGCAAGGAATAACAGCACCCACTTGCCCAGGGCCAGGCGTTGTAGTTTGCTGGGCTCACTCAGGTAGGCGAGGAAGGTTACCAAGTCATGCACCGTGGCATCGTATTCCGCCGGATCCAGTTTACCCTTCTGGATCAGCTTGAAGCCTGTGATCACCTCGGTCTCGTTGCCCTCCGCATCCTTGTGGGTCTCGATGATGGGCTCCTGCAGCCCCTGCAGTTCCCACAGCACATGGGGCATACCCACGTCTTTGAAAACCGTGTTATTGACGCCCCACGGGCGGGAGTCGTCACGGTAAAACGAGCGCAGATAGGTGTACAGCCAGTCCACCCCTCTGGCCCGGGCTATCACCGAGAGATCCGGCACCGCGGTGCCGAACCAGCGTTTGGCATCCTGCGGCGCGATGCTCACCCTCATGAGATCCCCCACCTTGGCGCCGGTTTTGATAAGCTGGTTGCCCAGCTCTTCATTACTCATCTCCAAATCCTGACCGATGCGACTGTAGCGCATAAGGGAGGCGGAATGACAGTTCAGACAGTAATTAACAAACAGTTTGGCGCCCCGCTTAATGGCCTCGCGGTCGTCTAACTGAATATTGGCGGCATCCAGCTTGAGGTTTCCGCCACTGGCCAGAACCTGTACGGGCAAGAAAACAACAAAGAACATAACCAGGATTAGTGGTCTCATTTCACAGTCACCCTCTCCGGTACAGGCTTGGTTTTATCCCACCTGCTGTAAAACGGCATGAGCAGGAAAAAGGCGAAATACAATATACTGAAGACACGCGAAAACAGGGTGGCGACCGGGGTCGCCGGCACGGTACCCAGATAGGCCAGCCCGATGAAACTGACCACAAAGACGGTGAGCGCGGACTTGAACCAGATGCCGCGATAGCGGATTGACTTTACCGGGCTGCGATCCAGCCAGGGCAGCAGGAACAACATGACAATGGCGGCACCCATGGCCACCACGCCCAGGAACTTGTCCGGCACCGCACGCAGAATGGCGTAGAACGGCGTGAAGTACCACAGCGGCGCAATATGCTCGGGAGTCTTCAGCGGATCTGCTGGAACGAAGTTGTCCTTCTCCAGGAACCAGCCACCCATTTCCGGGGCGTAAAAAATCACCGTGGCAAAGACCATCAGAAACGCCACCACGCCCACGATGTCCTTCACTGTGTAATATGGATGGAAAGGGATGCCATCCAGGGGCACGCCATTTTCGTCTTTGAGCTTCTTGATTTCGATACCATCCGGGTTGTTGGAACCCACCGAGTGCAGGGCAATAAGGTGAAACATCACCAGACCGATGAGCAACAGCGGCACAGCGATCACATGGAAGGCAAAGAAACGATTGAGGGTAGCGTCGGCCACCACATAGTCGCCGCGGATCCACAATGACAGATCATCACCAATATAGGGAATCGCACCAAACAGGGAGATGATTACCTGTGCCCCCCAGAAAGACATCTGCCCCCAGGGCAACAGATAGCCCATGAAGGCCTCGGCCATGAGAAGCACGAAGAGGAACATGCCAAACAGCCACAACAGCTCACGCGGTCCGCGATAGGAGCCGTACAACAGGGCGCGGAACATGTGCAGATAGATCACGACAAAGAAAAACGAGGCGCCTGTGGAATGCATGTAGCGGATCAACCAACCCCAGTTGACGTCGCGCATGATGTATTCCACCGAGGCAAAGGCGGTACCCGCAGTGGGCTTGTAGTTCATGGTGAGGAAGATGCCGGTCAATATCTGGATCACCAGCACCAACATGGCAAGCGAACCAAAGTAATACCAGAAATTAAAATTCTTTGGCGCGTAATATTTGCTGAGATGCGCCTGCCAGAACTCCATGACCGGGAAACGCTCGTCGGCCCAATCCCGCAAATCCACCAGACGGTGCGTGATTTTTTCGAACATTATACGGCCTCCGGGTCAACGCCCACCAGCAGGCGGGTGGCCGAGACAAAATGGTAAGGGGGAACGACGAGGTTCGATGGTGCTGGCACACCTTTGTACACTCGGCCCGCGAGATCGTATGTCGAGCCGTGGCAGGGACAAAAGAATCCGCCTTTCCAGTCTGGCCCAAGATCCGGTGGCGCAAATTCGGGACGATAGGTGGGGGAGCAGCCGAGGTGCGTACAGATCCCGATCATCACCATGAATTCAGGGTTGATGGAACGATGAGGGTTCTTTGCATAGGCTGGCTGCTGAGATAGTTCATCGGAATTGGGATCCCGCAATAATGGATCAAGCTCGGGCAGGGTCTTGAGCATCTGTTCATTACGGCGTAAAACCCACACCGGTTTACCTCGCCATTCCACCGTCATCAGCTGTCCGGGCTCGAGCTTGCTGATGTCCACATCGATGGGGGCGCCGGCCGCCTTGGCCTTGGCACTGGGATCCATGGACAACACGAAAGGTGTGGCCACGTAGGCGGCACCGACGCTTCCCATGGCAACGGTCGCCGCAAGTAGCATACGGCGCCGACCTAGATCTATTTCATCTGCGCTCACAAAACACCCCTGGGTTCAATTAACCCGACATAAAGCCACGGCACCCGTTCACGCACGGTTTCCGAGATGGCACTGCGATTATTTTGCCGTGGAGCATAGCAGAGATTTCCTGCATGGGGACATTGTTTATTTTAATATAATTATAAGCTAATGCTAATAAAGGGCAGAGACGCGTGCTTATTCATCGCCTCAAAATAAGCCCATGTGGGAGCGCCTTCCCAGGCGCGATCGCGCCTGGAAAGGCGCTCCCACAGTACTTGCCATTGTAACTAGTGAATACTCCACCGGCTAAAGCCGCTGGCTTCGTGTTACTGCTAAAAGCCGGATTGATCGGCCGTACGGCCGATTGTCCCCTCTCCCAAGACTGGGAGGGTTAGGGTGAGAGTTCAAGTTTCAACCTAGGTGCATGATCACCCCTCACCCCATCCCCTCCCCTCAAGGGGAGTACCCTCTGGGGCATAAAAGGATGTAAAAGCAATGATGCCGCCTAAAGGCGTGGGATTTACAGATTCCCTATCAAGGACATTAAACCAATTTTGAGATCCTTAATATTATCGGTAATCACCGCTACCGAGAGACGAAGGAAGCAGCGGTTCCAGAACAGCCTGTGATAAAAAAGGGCCCCAAAGGGCCCTTCTTTGTATTTCCTGTGGCGACGTATTTCCTGTGGCCACGCACAGAACGGGTCAGGCTCGCACCAGTCCGTACTTGGTCATCACCATGCGCATGGAGAACCAGGCTGCGGCGGCCACCACCAGAGTCACCACGATATCAAAGATGGAACTCATGGGAATATGATAATACTCGGGTGACACCGACCCTGAAATCCAGGTGTAACGTTCGATCCAGGTACCTAAAACAATGCTGAACGAAACAAACATAATGGCATTGGGACTGTGCCGATTGGGCGTCCAGGTGGCGAAGGTGACAAACGGGATAATGAACTTCAACACCAGGAAGGTCCACCACAAGGGGGCCAGGCCGTTGTTCATCATTGCAAAAAAGCGATCCATCTCGTAAGGCAGTCGGCCGTACCACATGATGAGGTATTGAGTGAAGTAGAAATAGGTCCAGAGTATGGTGAAGGCCAGCATCATCTGTGCAAGATAATTGAACACAAAGGGTTTGTACGGCTTGGCTACCTTGCCAGAACGATACAGCATGATGAGAACAATGGCGAAGAACGCCAGGAAGAAATGAAACATGCTGACAAACTGGTACACACCATAGCTCGCGCTATGCCAGCCCGGAATCATGGTCATCTCAAAATCCCAGGCAATCATAGTACCGTACAGCACGTACACACCGGGAATGGTCAGGGCGATGTTGCGGAACGTGCGATGCACTTTGGGATCGTCACTGACATCCGTCATGTGTTGATACTTGATGAACAATAAAAAGAAGCCTGATACCACCAGGAAGCCCAGTATCTGCCGCGCCACGAGGAATCCATAATCATGCCAGCCGTTCAAATGATGCTCACCCTCATGTGCATGGGATAACCATTGAAAGGTATTTTCACCACTGGACAACAAAATCAGGAGCAAGACACCGGCCAGCGGAAACAGGCCTGCCGTGGCAACAGCAAAGTACCGCACCTGGAATCGCCACTTGCCATTGGCCAGGTGGAGAATGGATGCGAAGGTCACACCCGCCAGCGCCAGATACAACACGACGAGGAAATTTGTGGTCAACACCGACCAGCTGCCAAAATTTTCCATTTATCCGATACCCCTTCTTTTATCTATGCTTATCGCCCAAGCGCCGTTGCGCTCATCGCATGTTATTTTGCTGCGACCTGGGATTCTTTCACCAGGCCATTCTTGACGTAATTGACCACATGCCAGCGCTCTTCCACAGAGAGATCATTAGATCCGCCCTGTTCGCCTGGTACGCCATAGGCCGGCATCACGAAACTGCCAAACGTAATGGTGCCCCACACCCAACCTTCGGTGAGGGTTTTCTGTACATAGTCATCCGTAAGATCGATAGCACCGATCTTACCGCTCACCGGGGAATCCGCCTTTCCAGACAGACCGTGGCAGGCTGCGCAGTATATACGGAACAGGGTGCGCCCCTTTTTCAGAGAAGCGGCACTGAGCGGAATCGGATTGACCAGATCCTTGGCCTCATCACGACTCGCCACCTTGGTGGGGATGCCCATCACCGGGACGGAACGATGTGGAAATGGTGTCATCACACCTTCCTGCGGCTTGATGCTGGGTTGGTTCATCATGTCCTGAGACCATGGCCACGCCATGACAGCAGATGGTAATGACAACGCGGTAAGTAATACTGCCACGCGTTTTATTGAATGATTGTTTGCGTGCATCTTCAAACGGCCTCTTCTCGAATTTCTAATACCCGGTGCTTTTGGAACAGGTTTTTCAGCGAATCAGAAATACTGTCATCGACTTCAACCATGATTGCAACCTGATCAAGACTGACCTTTTCACTGTACAACGTGGGACGCTTGCGTAGCAGACCCGATAGAAACAGGAAAGCAAAAAACGTGCACCACACACCGAAGAAAATCAGCATCTCGTACATCAGAACAAAATTGGAAGGCAAAGGTATCACTGGCTTGCCCCCCTGTGGCTGAACCAGGAATGTCGCCTGCGCACCGGACAAAAACAGAAAGCCGAAGGTCAGACCAAAGAGCGCGCCAAAGAGGGTGAACTTCTGGATATGCACGGGTCTGTCTCCCAGCACCTCTTCTACTTCCGGGTGCTCGATGGGGGACTTCATGGTGAGATCATCAACGGTCAGACCCGGTACCTCATTGCGGCGGATGTCTGCAATAGCGGCATGGGCTTCATCGAAGTCGCTGAACAATGCCATCATTCTTCTCTTACTCATTTATGTACCCTCCTGCGTCGCCGGTTTTGCGTGGTCGGTCATGCGCGCCACATCCTCTTCGCCCTGCGATCGTCTACGATGGAAAACCATTTCCTTGACTTCATACATGGAGACCGACGGGAACACCTTGACAAAAATCAGGAACAGCATGCCAAACCAGCCAAAGCTGCCGAAGACGATGGCCCATTCAACAATACTGCCCCACATAACATCCCATTGATGGGGCTCGTGGGCCATGGACAGGGTCGGCGCCACGATCATCCAGCGTTCGAAGAACATGCCAAGATTCAGTCCCAGAGAGACGATAAACATGGTCGGCATGTGCCGACGCAGGGATCGGAACGCCAGAGCGAACGGCAGCACGGAGCCACAGAAAATCATGGTCCAGAAGACCCAGGCATAGGGCCCGGTGGCCTTGGCGATCAGCAGTTCCTTGTTGTAGATATCATGGCCATACCAGACCGAGGCGAACTCGACGAGATTCAGATAGGTCCACACCATGGCAATGGCAAAGGTCAGCTTGCAGGTCTTTTCCATGATGGGCAGCGTCATGTATTCCTCGAAGCGGAAGAAATAACGCAGCAGAATGAACAAGGTGATAATGGCCGCACAACCGGAATACAAGGCACCAGCCACAAAGTACGGCGGGAAGGTGGTGATATGCCAGCCTGGCATGATGGACATGGCAAAGTCAGCTGACACGATGGAATGCACCGACACCGCCAGCGGAATCAGGAAACAGGCCATGAGCAGATATATCTTGCGGAAGTTGCGCCATTGCTGGTCACTGCCCACCCAGCCCAGAGACAACACGGTGTACAGCTTCTTGCGCCAGCCCGTGGTGTTATCCCGGCAAATGGCCAGATCCGGGATCATGCCCACAAACAGGAACAGCATGGAAGCGGACAAATAGGTGCTGATGGCAAAGGCGTCCCACACCAGGGGTGAACGGAAGTTCGGCCAGTGACCCCGGTCACTCACATAGGGCAGCACCCAGTACATGTTCCATACACGGCCCAGATGAATGATGGGAAACAGGCCGGCAGTCATCAGTGAGAACGTGGTCATGGCCTCGGCGAAGCGGTAGATCGGTTTTCGCCAGTCGGCGTGAATCAAATGCAAAATGGCCGAGAGCAACGTCCCGGAGTGGCTCATACCGATCCAGAACACGAATGTGGCAATGTACATATCCCACATGTGTGGATTGTTCAGATTGGCCGGCCCCATGCCCGTGGTGTACTGAATGTATTCAGCAATTACCGCCGTTGATATCATCGCCAAACATACAGCCAACGTCACCCAGTAGGCAGGACGCGGATTTTCCATACTCTTCAACACATCGGTGTTGATTTTGGCCCACGCTATCTGCTCGTTAATGTCTTTTTCTGTGACCATCGTCATTGTTATATCACCTTAATCTTTTTGACGGCTCTGCTTAAAAAGTCTGTTTCTCTTTGCAACAATCTCTTTGCAACAATCTCTCTGTGTCAACGGATTCACACGTCTTCGCGTACACGCTCGAGATACATTACCGATGGATCCACGTTAAGCTCTTCAAAGATGCGGTAGCCACGCAGGTCGGCATTCTTTTTCGCATGCCGGGTCTTCTGATACACACCGCGTTCCACCTGATGCTTCTTCCAGAGCTTAGCCACACGGCTGTTTTCATCCATTGTGTCGCCAAAAACAATGGCCGATGTGGGACAGGCCTGGGCACAGGCGGGGGTTACTTCACCATCTTCCACCTTGCGATCTTCCATGTAGGCCTTGTCCTTCACTGTGCGGATGCGCTGTACACAGAAGGTACACTTCTCCATAACACCTTTGTCACGCACCGACAGATCGGGATTGAGCTGTTGCTCCAACGGCTGCGGCCAGGAAGACTCGTAATAGGAATAGAAGTTGAAGTAGCGTACCCGGAATGGACAGTTATTGGAGCAATAACGGGAGCCGATACAACGGTTGTACACCTGTGCATTAAGGCCATCGGGAGTGTGGTAGGTGGCCGCCACCGGGCATACCGGTTCACAGGTGGCCGCGCCACACTGCTGACACATCATGGGTAGGAAACTGGCACCCTGCTCCGGATGTTCCAGCTCCTGCTGATCCCAATAGCGCTCGATGCGCATCCAGTGCATGGCCTGGCCCTTCTCGAACTTCTGCTTGCCCACCACGGCAAGGTTGTTCTCTGCGTAACAGGCCGTGGAGCAGGCATTGCAACCAATACACAGATCCAGATTGATGGCCATGGCCCAACGATGTTCGTAATCATGATGGCCGCCTTCTTCGGCGCCTTTACGATAGTCTGACCAGTGATTAAGAATATTGTCTAAGGACATGATTATGATCCCTCCGTACGACGCAACTGTTCAACAGGGATGGTGGCCACCAGCTTGCGTCCTGCCTGCGTATCACTGGCTCCCATGCGCACCAAGGAGACATCATCTGCCGGGCCTACCTTTTTGACGGTTACTTGCGTGCCATACATGGCCAACTCGCCCGTTTTCTTCTCTTTAATGGCATCCAGAATTTGTAACGGGTTGACGCCCAAATCCTTGGCGTATCGACCATAGTCTGTGTGCCCATTGCCCAACGGCACCGCAATGGCATCTGCATTCATGCCCTTGAGCAGCGTCACACGCAGAGTGATATTTCCCTGGGCAGAACTTACCTTGATCAGATCGCGATCATTGATACCCAGCTTTGCCGCAGTCGCCGGATGCATCTCTGCCCAGGAGTCCCATACCACCTTGCTGATCTGATCCGGCGCCTCTTGCAACCAGGGCAGATTGGCATGACGCCCATCGAACAGACCCAGGCGCGGAGAAGGTATCAGGGTAAGGCCAGCGCCACCCTCCGCAGGCGCGGCAAAGGACACCACCTTGGATGACAGCTGTCTGGCGCCGGACGCCACCTTGATCACGCCGGTTTGCAATGCCGTGTTCCAGAACTCGTTATTGTTCTTGGCGTTGTTTTTCACCCCGGCCGGCATTGCTGCAAAGGCGTTGCGCAGGTAGGCGTAATAGTCCTCGAACTGTGCGTACTCATCGTTCTTACGCTGCTTGAGCAGAGTCAGCAGAATATCGCCAAACCCCCTGGTGTCGGCATGCAGCTTTTCCATCAGGGGCTGCTGCACATGGATGGCGGCGTCCTCGCCCTGGTTCGCCGGCACCTGCGTGCCCCAATCTTCCAGATAGGAATTCACCGGCAATACCAGATCGGCAGCCATGCTAGTCTCATCCGGGAACTGGGCAATGGCCACCTTGAAACCGATACTCGCCATGGCTTCGCTCAAACCCAGACTGGCAGGAGCGGTAAACAACGGATTGCTGCCATGGAAGATCACCGCATCCAGCTTCTGGCTCTTCGCCGCCTCGGCAAAGGCCAGCAGGTCGGCGGTGCCACCCTGCCTGGCCATCAACTGCGGGAAGGGGAACTCGCCGGACGACTCGATGGTCTTGCCCACGTTGCCGAGAATGTGGTTGAGCATCATGATGGCCGCAACCGTGTCGTAACCCTGGGCCTGGCCCTCTGCGTTGGCACCTGGCAATACCAGGCTCGGTGAACGCTCGGTAAGCAATTGGGTGACTCGCTGAATGCGATGCCCGGCCACGCCGGTAATACGCGCCACCTTGGTGATGTCATGACTGTCGATCAGGCTGCGCACATCCGCCGGGATGCCTGCGTCACTCACCTTGATCTTGTTGAGCAACAGATTGGCCATCCCCAGCGCCAGCACCGCCTCGGTACCCGGCTTGATGGCCAGCCACAGGTCTGCACTGCCACCGGTGAGGGACATCTTGGGTTCCACCTGCACCAGCAGGCCACGCTCTTTATTGGTTCGGAACTTGGCGTACTGGCCGGCGTAATGCACCGGGGATACGCTGGCGCCCATGAAATCGGCGCCAAAGGAAACAATCATTTTCGCCTTGTCGAGGCGCAGCCGGGGATTGCTCTCACCCAGCATGTCCTGGTACACAGCACGGGAGACGGCGTTATTCACCACCTCATGCACATAATGGGTGCTGGAACCCATGGCTTCGAGATGATTATCCACCAGCGCCGCCTGATGGCCACTGATGGTGCCGGTAAACCAGGCAAAACGTTCGCCATTCACGGCGCCCAATTTCTCTTCCAGCAAGGCAAGGGCCTTGTCCCAACTCACCGGGGTCAGGTTTCCGCCACTGCGCATCAACGGAGAAGTGATGCGGTCGGGGTTGTAATGGCCCTGCACGCCGGCCTGCCCCATCATGCACAGCTTACCGTGATTCAGGGATGCATCCGGATTGCCTTCCAGCTTGAGCACGCGTCCTTCGCGCACCCGGCCATGGATGCCGCACGCCGCAGCACACTGGGTACAGGTTGAGGCGTACCACACACCCACCCCGGGAATGACATATTCTTCCGGCATTAGGTAGGAAACCACATCCTCCTTGCCTTCCTCCAAGGTGACGGTGGAAGGCAGGTCGCAACCCGCCAGGGTTGCCCCGGCCGTACTCCAGCCCATCACCTTCAGGAAACTTCTACGGTTCATTTTTCCGCTCATCGTTTCACTCATAATCGTTAGTCCAGTCTCTTCCGCTCAATTAAATCGGTAGCGTTTATCTTGCTTGCTACTTGTGGCACTTCCAGCAATCACCCGGCGCGCCGAGCTCCTTGTTCTTGATATGGCAGCGCACACAGAACCCCATGTTCAAGGGCTTGACCTTCTTGGCCACAGTCATGTTTTCCAGCTCACCATGACAAAAGGCGCACACTTCCTTGACGTTCTCCACAGGGAAGTCACGATCGAACACCAACTTTTTCAAATGTTTCTGATGGGTGAAGTGTACGAAGTCAGGTACGTCATGAACCTTCTTCCACACCGGCGGGGTCTTGTCTTCCCAGTATTTGGTCAGCTTCTGGATGCGCGGCTTGTCGGTGGCGATCACCTTATGGCAACCCATGCACTTGCTGGTCGGCGGAATACCGGCCACCTTGGAACGGCGCGCATAGGTATGGCAGTACATGCAGTTGATGCCATTTTCCTTGACATGTTTGTTGTGCGGAAACTCGATGGGCTGCGGCACATCCTCACCCTTGTAGGCACCACTGGGTGGCGCTACATCATACTTGGCAGCCATCGCCACGGAGGACATCAGCAAGAGCGCCAGACACAGCATCCCGGCAAATCCAGCCCTGGCAAAACCCGCACCCGGATTGATCAAACGGTTGTTCACTGCCATTTCTTTCCTCGACACATTGTTTATCAATTGTTGTTTTATTGGTGATTCGCCACCCAAAATGGTTGAACGCGAAAAACACCGCCCCTGCCAGCGTAAAGACTGGCAAAGCACTCTCGTTTCACAGCTCCCGCTGTGGCATGGAAATTTTTCAGACTTCTGCTAATTCAAGCCAGCCGAAGTAGCCGCTTGCTCTCCCTCAATTCTTTGCGGAGCCTCTCGGCATTTTATCCGCTTGTTATTATCTGCAGGCTAGTATTGCCAGCCCCTCATCGTCATCGTCGCAGTTTCTTATTCGCCTTCTTGGCTGCGCCCTGCCTACACACAATCAATTTGCGCGCGCCACGACGCAGAGTGAAGCGGGCCTTGCAGCCTGAACTGTTCGATCGAAACGTTGCTTTTATTCTTATCGGTTCTGACACGCCACTCATCGCGTATATCAGAATATTATTATTAATCCAATAAAATCAATTATCAGTTTTATCTATGGCCACCGATGCTAGACCAATCCTCGCGGACCTGTCAACGCAATTCTAAGAAAAAAGCTCGGGAAATAATTTGCAGTAGAAACACTGCCTTGCATTGGTGCAAGACATGATCGGGCGCCTTACCCTGGTGCCCGATTTGCCCCAGGCCTGTGCAGGCATCGTACACGCTATTCGCCAATACGCACCGTCAGCACATCACAGGGCGCATGATGCACCACTGCATTGGCCACCGACCCCAACAGCCGCGACAAACCATGGCGGCCATGACGACCAAGCACCAGCAGGTCAACGTTATTTTCTTCCGCATACAACACGATTTCCGACTTCACCGAACCCTGCACCACTTCGGTGTTCACCGGCAACGAAGCACTATGGGCCATTTCTTGCAGCGCCTTCTCCGCCTGTTTTACCAGCTGTTGTTCGATCTCCTGTTGCTGTGGTAACACCAGTTCATTGGCCAGGTCGATGGGTACATATTCCACAACGTGCAACAGGGTGAGTTGCGCCTGATCGTGTATTGCCAATGCCTGTGCGCGGGCAAATACCTCGGTATTCTCCTGCGTCAGATCTACCGCACACAAGATATGCTGATAGCCTTTCATGCCACCTCCTGAATTATTCGCCAACTAGTTATTTCGTCCGGGACTCAAGCCGTCAGGGCCAACATGCGCATCTTGGCTCCCTGCCATGTGTTCATCTGAGTCACACATCCCGCAATGCCTTCCCCGCACCCGCGAATATCCAGCCTATACCTTTGTCACACCATTGGCGAGTCTCGCCACTTTCTTGCGCAGAATCTTTAATTCAGAATCCTCTTGCGGATGCAATCGATCAAGGCGTTTCAACAACGCCAGCGAACGCTCACTGTCGGCGACTTTCACAGCCTTATCCAACAACTTGCGCACACGCTTTATTTCCTTGTCCTGTTGCTGGATGATCTGCCGCGCGGCATGAACCAACTGCGGTTGATCATTGATAGCGCCGTAATATGCCGCCAGAACACGCCACTGGGGCAGGCCGGGCGATACGCGTTGAATCAGAGCATGCAATGCGGTTCCCGCCTTTATCAGGTCCTTGCGCGCCAGCGCCGTGAGACGCCAGAGTTTTTCCCCATCGTACTTGGCGTTCAACGCGATCAGCTCATCATAACGCTCCTGTTCATACAACAAGCGAGCCGCCAGCGTTCTGCGAAGCCCCTCAAGCTGCACCTTCGGCACAATGGCCTGCGCCTCGGCAAAACGCTTTTGCTCCGCCAGGGCCAGGGCCTGTTGCATGTGCGTGCGATCCGGCCACTGTTCATGTTCCTGGTACAGCTTTTCGGCCTTGGCAAACTCAAAACGCACCCAGAGTTCCTCGTATTCGATCCCCCTGGCCTTGACCGGATCAAGATCACGCAACTGATCCGCCACATTTTGTGCTATGTCCAGCTCATCCCAGGTCGACAAATAGTAGGTACCCACCTGGTAGAGCCGCTCCACCACATCACGCGCAAAATAAGGCCGCACATGAAAGGTGTAGTGGTCTTTGAGAAAATTATAGGGGCTCTCCCTGCCGCTGGGATCGGCATCAAAGGCCGACAAGCGCACCTCGGAAAGGATGTTGGTATCGCTGTTGGCAGGCACCCCCAGCGAGGCCTCCAGCGCCTGCTCGCGCGACAGCGCAAAATACCAGAGCAAATCCCTGGGAGCGTAAATCTTGTGATAGTTCAACGCCGCCTTGATCTTGGGCTCGGCAAAGTGATGCTGCATGTCGGCAAAATCAAATACCAAAGGCTGATTGGAACCAAACATTATAAAATCGCCACTATCGAGATTGGCAAATGTCATTCCCTGGGGAAACACCTCATAAAAGGCGTGTAACAGAGACCTCAAGGTAGTGGCGTCCATATGGAAGAGGTTCACCCATTGGCCATAAATACCCCCTTCATTGAGCCGCGAGCGAACCAGCTCGAAAAATTCTTTGGTAAACACATTGGAGGCCCGCGCCAGCCAAGGGTGTGACGGCTGCGCCGCAATAATGTCATATGTCGTGCTTTCGGTGAGCAGCGTGTTGCGTGCATCGTTGATGGTCAGGGTCACGCGCGGATCCTGCAGGGCGGGAATCTCCCCCCCCACAATGGCCTGTCCGGCCTCGATCACCGCAGGCTCCAGCTCCACCACCCGAATGGATTCCAGCTTGGTGAAGGTCAGGGCCTTGGTGGTGATGCCTCCCCCAAAACCCACCACAAAAGCCGACTTGGGATCCTCATGCAGCATGTACGGCACCAGGCCCAGCAAGCTCTCCACCAGCAACACATTGTTTTCATCTTCAAGATCAATAAAAGACTCGTTCAGGCCATTGTTCTGCAGTTGTACGCGCCGGTCATCGTAGGTCACCATGCTGATCACGCCGGCCTTGCCCTCCTTGAGAAACAGATAGGTGGGCTTCTTGCCAAAAAAGGATTTTTCATCGTACTGCACCGCACTGATTAGATCCTTGTAATCAAGGTGTGGCAACAACCAACTGAGGGACACCGTCAACACCGTGAGCGAGGCAATGGCGACACGCGCAGCCTGGGTGCGCAACGCAGGCACAAACAAAAATGGTAATACCAGCAAAACCACCGCCATGGATGTCAGCAAAACATCGGTGCCGTAGTCAGGGATCAGCCAGAATCCCGCCATGATGGAACCAAAAATACTTGCCACCGTATTGACCGCATAGGCCTTGCCAATGCGTGCACGCACTCCCTGCAGATTGCCACAGTAAAGCCGCAGATTGAGAGGAAATAGAGCGCCAAACAAAAAGGTGGGAGGAAACAACAGCATAAATACAAACGCATATTTCACACCATGCTTCAGCCAAGGCTCCACCGGAAAATGATTGATGGCCTGGTAAATGGGCGGAACCCAGGTCAGGCCGGCACGTGTCAGCAACAAGGAGCCACCCAACAATACCAGACCAAAGGCCATCCATAACTCGGGACGCCGCATGCGCTCCAGGTGCGACCTGATGGCCCAGGACCCCGCAGCAATACCGATCAGGAAGATGGTGAGAATGGCGGCAAAACCATAAATAGTGGTTCCGGTGAAAATCGACAAATACTTGGTCCAGCCCACCTCGGTGGCAATGGCCACCAGGCCGGTGGCAAACAAAACCAGCAGCGCCCGGCCGCGCAACGGAGCCTCCTCGGCAATCGCAACCGCAGTGTCCCCCTCGTGCCCCGAGGTTGGCACAACGGCCTCCAGAGGAGGTAGCTCGATCTGCCGGTTCAGATACACGGCCAGCACTACAATCAGCAGATTCAGACTAAAGGCAATATATACCGCCCCGTCCAAGCCCCAATTGGGTACAAAGAAAAAACCGGCCAGCGCCGCACCCAGCACTGCCCCCGCTGTATTCAGGCTGTAAAGCTGACTGACACGCGCCCCCACCTCGTTTTTGCGGCGGATCAGAATCGACGCCATCACCGGGAAGGTGGCGCCCATGCACACCGTGGGTATCAACAACAAGGCAGTGGTCACCGCAAACTTGTTGGGGATGGTGGCACCCAAGGCCGGGGTAGCAGCCATGATGGCATCCAGATTCAGGAGAATGGGCAACAACACCAAGCCCGACACGCCAATAATCATCTCCAGCGCAATATATGGCTTGAGATCATTGATGCGGTTGCGGGTAATGCGTTCTGCCAGATAACTGCCCAGCGCAAGCCCGAGAAAGAAGGCTGCCAACACCGTGCTGATGGATGCACTGGTGGAGCCCATGCTCAAACCCAACAACCTGACCCATACCACCTGATAAGTGAGACTGGCAACGCCAGACAAAAGCAAAAAGGTTGCCGCAAGCATAAACATAAAACTCAATCCCTGGTTGTTGTTCGGCATGCAAGAAGGCGAAGCGCCCACATTGGCACATCGACGAGATTATGTCACAAATCTATCAGACAGGAATGGAAGGTTATTGGCAGGCAGGAGGCCAGCCACACCCCCCAACCCACTGCGCCAATTCACTTTCCAAGAAAACCTGATGCCAACAGCAGCCCGAAAAAAGACTATATATTGTTATATGTTATAACTAATCCAAGACTCGATGAATTTACTTCAAAATAGATCACTTTTTAACCATTTACCCTGATAAAGCCTCACAGAACTCCGCAAAAACCCTTGGTTTAGGCTCTTATCATCCTTTTTAATCAATAAGTTACAACGCTTATTGCACCTCGCGAATTGTTTATCGGAATTGACAAATAGTGACCACTTTGCTAGTTTTTTGTCCATCGTTGATATTGACGAGGGGGTATAAAAAAAACCACGTCGGTAACAACGATAGGCACCGGCCAATAACGGTTTTATTGGCCTACTCAGTGCTAGCATCATGTACTGTCGATACCTCCGTATCGTTGTACCTGCAGCTAGTCATCAATGTTTGGTTACTTAAACTCAGGAGGTCACTATGGGTGGCGGAATGGGTGGCGGTGGCGGCATGGGTGGCGGCGGCATGGGCGGCGGAATGGGTGGAATGGGCGGCGGCATGGGTGGCGGCATGGGTATGGGTGGCGGTATGGGTGGTATGGGCGGTGGTATGGGTGGAGGCATGGGTGGCGGCATGTAAGCCAACCCCAAGCTGAAACCGGTCTAGCCCTATAGACCATACTGTTACACAAACCTGTGTAGCTAACATCCGACAACGGATGTTGTTGCGTAAGCAACACCTGTGCAGCCTGCTGATCTGCTCCCGCAGTCATTGCAGCTTCACCAATGTGGCTAAACCCCACGTTAAAAATAGAAAGGAACACTATGCGAATAGTGTTCCTTTCTTGTTTCTGAAAGCTTGTTTCTGAAGAGCTTGTTTCGGGAGACCTTTCATTCTTTGTAGCACCAGGTATTAATCTGTCTGAGCTGTATTATTTCCAAGGTGCAATGAATTCACCCCTGTTCCAACCGCGAAACGTTGAAGAATGCGATGGATTTTTCCTGTATTTCAGGAATACCAGGTAAAAACCCCACTCTAACAGCCTGGAACACCTGTGAAACAAGTATTCCTACCCGTTATTTTATGTATCTTTATCTCGCACTGATCCCCCCCTGGTTTGCAGGAAAACCGGCCAAAATAGACAACATGTGTTTCTTCTGCTAGCTTTCATTCGTTGTCTTTGTTGTCGTCATTTGTTTTACCCGTTCAGACGCCCAACTCGGACAACAGGGGGTGCCCACTCACGTGGGCTACAAGGTATTGGTGAATGCATTGTATGAATTCATTAGCCGATGCACTTTTGCAGTAAACCATTCTGATTAAAGGAGAGTTATCATGGGACAAGGTCAAGGCATGGGACAAGGTCAAGGCATGGGCCAGGGTATGGGTCAAGGTATGGGCCAGGGCCAAGGAGGCATGGGCGGCGGAATGTAAGACGCCCCCGCTGCCACTGTTCCTCCTGCATGTGAAGGTATGGGCATAAGGATGAGCACCAAGGCAGCGGACTTACCCTGATGACGGTTAATCCCGCTTTTATCAGGGAGTAGCACAAGAAGCAGTACAGACAGAAAGGAACTCCGTGCAGGACAGGAGTTCCTTTCTTTTTTTCAGATCAGGTATTTTCTGATGACTCCAGCGATGCCCTGCAAAGGATAACTTGATCCCTTCTTTGGCATCGCCCGCCACTGCGCATCATTCAGGCAGTGCGCCAATCCAAATCATTTCTCGATGGCAATCTGACGGGATCGATAATATTCGGAGACCGGCAGGGTCACTGTCAGCACCCCACGCCGATACCTGGCCTTGGCATGGCTTTCATCCACGCCCTTGGGCAAGGGGATTGCCCTTTCAAAGCGCCCATAGGCACATTCGGTAATGTGGTAGCGGCCCTTCTTGTCATCCCGCTGCCATTGTTTTTCGCCGCGCACCACCAGGTAATCATCGACCACCTGAATGTCGAAATCATCTGCCTCCATGCCCGGTACCTCAAGACGCACAATGATGTCGTCGCCGGAATCCTTTACCTCTGCACTCAATACGCTCCAACTCGGGGAGGCCGCCGGCCACTCTGCAGCGTCCCCCGTCTGCTCTCGCTGCTGTTTGCCCGGGGTAAACCGGGTAACGGCATTCTTGGCCCGTGACCAGAGATTGCTCCAACCTTCTTCAAGATTCTCCAGCACCTGCGAGGCGCCTTGGCGTAACTGACTCAGTGTTGACATGATTCACCTCCTGTTTATTTGATAACCAAAAAGAGTGCCCCATTTCCACGTTGGATATTCAAGAGTATTCCACCCTTACCAGCCTTGGCGGCCTTGCGTACATCCTCCACAGATTTCACTGGTGTGCGATTGACCGAAACGATGATGTCACCCTTGCGCAACCCCGCGCGTGCCGCCGGACTGCCGGGTTCAACCTCGATCACCTCCACGCCTTCCACCTTACCGGCCAAGGGATGCCCCGGTTCGATGGCGCCCAGCACCGCGCCGGACAGGCGTTTGGTCAGTCCCGCCGCTTCTGCCTTGGTGCGCTTGGGTTCGGCAATGCGGGTATGCACGATGCGCGTCTTGCCATTGCGAATGACCTCCAGGCGCACCTTGGTGCCCACCCGCATCAGGCCCACGGCATTACGCAGATCCGCAGACCCCTTCACGGGCTTGCCATTGATGGCGATCACCACGTCGCCCACCTTCAGTCCGGCCTTTGCCGCCGCCGAGCCCTTCACCACCTGGGCGATCACTGCGCCATGGCGCTGCTTGATGCCAAAGGCCTTGGCCAGATCCGGCGTCACATCCTGCACCATCACACCCAATTGCCCGCGGCGCACCTCGCCATATTCGATGAGCTGCGCCATGATGGCCCTGGCCATGTTGCTGGGAATGGCGAAACCAATACCCACGTTGCCGCCGGAGGGGCCTAGAATGGCGGTGTTGATGCCCACCAGCTTGCCATTGAGATCCACCAACGCACCACCGGAATTACCGGGGTTGATGGAGGCATCGGTCTGGATGAAATTCTCATAACCCTCGATGCCCAGCCCGGAACGCCCGAGGGCGCTGATAATGCCCGAGGTCACCGTCTGGGTCAGACCAAAAGGATTACCGATAGCCACCACAAAATCCCCCACCTGCAGGGTGCTGGAATCGGCCATGTCGAGCTGGGTGAGATCATCGGCGTCGATACGCACCACCGCCAGATCCGCCGCCGGATCCTTGCCCACCACCTTGGCCTCGAACTGACGCTTGTCCTTCAGGGTCACGGTAATCTCATCGGCATTGGCGATGACGTGGTTGTTGGTCAGTATGTAGCCCTTTTTCGCATCCACGATCACCCCGGAGCCCAGGGCCTGACGCTCCTGTTGCTGGGGCAGATTAGGCAAATTGGGCAAATCAAAGAAGCGCCGGAAAAAAGGATCATTAAATAAGGGATTCTGACGAATACGCACGCGCGATTTGGTGGAAATATTCACCACCGCCGGCGTCACCCGCTGCAGCATGGGCGCCAGGGTGGGGCGCTCACCGCCATCATCCATCCATGGCAAACCCGCAAGGGACATGGGCGCCCAGAAGATCAGCAACAATGCAGCAAGGGCTACGGGATACAGTGTCTGCCGCACGCCAGTGCGAACAACCGCCGGGAGGCCGGCAAAAAACAAACCCCCGTCCCACACACCACCATTCCTGTTATCCATGACGAGACTCCTGTTCGAGTTATTGTTTGTATCTGCTTGAATGACTGCCCTTAACGTTTGGGCATGAAACATCATTTCCAACCCCACCAGCGATACAAAATTCTGGCTCGACAGGCCTGAATAAGAACCCGAATACAGACGCCACCCGGAAGCGGCCATCCGTCCGAATCCCCTTCCTCCATTCTCAGAGAATATCTGCGGCTCTTCTGCCAAGCCCACCGCGCTTGCTCAACCGGCATGTCATCTCTTGACAAAACAATATGACCGTCCTATTTTTTTCAGCGTACTTTAAGACGTTCGTCCTATTTTTTAATCGCAAGGAGCACTATCCAATGAGCACAGACCTGTTTTCCCCCATCACCGTTGGCGAACTCACATTCCCCAACCGCATCGTCATGGCGCCCATGACCCGTAACCGCGCCGCCGAAGGCAACGTCCCCACCCCGCTACACGTGGAGTATTACCGGCAGCGCGCCACAGCCGGGCTGATCATCACCGAGGCCACCCAGGTGTCGCCCCAGGGTATCGGCTACCCGGCCACCCCGGGGATTCATTCCGAGGAGCAGGTGGCGGCCTGGCGCCAGGTCACCGACGCCGTGCACACCGCGGGCGGGCGCATCTTCTGCCAGCTGTGGTACTGCGGACGCATCTCCCACCCCAGCCTGCTTGAGGGTGAAACCCCGGTCGCCCCCTCGGCCATCAAACCCGAGGGGGAGGCGATGACCTATGAGGGGCCGCAACCCTTCGTCATCCCACGCGCCCTGGAAGAAGCAGAAATCAGGGACATCGTGGGACAATATCAACACGCCGCCGCCTGCGCCCGACAGGCCGGTTTCGACGGTGTGGAAATCCATGCCGCCAACGGCTACCTCATCGACCAGTTCCTGCGCGACGGCAGTAACCGGCGTACGGACCAGTACGGCGGCTCGCTGGAAAACCGCAGCCGCTTCCTGCGCCAGGTCATCGACGCCGTCTCCCGGGAATTGCAGCCCAGCCAGATCGGCGTGCGCCTGTCGCCGGAAAACACTTTCAATTCCATGAGCGACTCGGACCCCGCAACCACCTTTGCCTATGTGGCCGAACAACTCAGCCCCCTTGGCCTCGCCTACCTGCACGTGCTCGAGGGGGACATGGCCAGTGACACCCGCGCGCTGGATTATCGTCACATCAGGGATATTTTCGGCGGCATCTACATGGCCAACAACGGCTATACCCGCGAGCGCGCCATGACGGCCATCACCAACGGCGACGCCGACCTGGTGGCCTTTGGCAGGCTCTACATCGCCAACCCGGACCTGGTGAAACGCTTTGCCGAAAACGCCCCACTCAACGCGTCGGATCCGGAAACCTTCTACGGCGGCGATGCCCATGGCTATACGGACTATCCCTTTTTACAGGAGGCAACTGCAGACGCATGAGCACACACAGTAACCATTTCAGGCGCCATCGCTTATAAACACACATGGGTACGAAAGGAGAACAATGCCGGCAGCGCATCATCGCTGCCGCGGACACACTATTTTATGAGCAGGGGTTCAATCACACCTCGTTCAGCGACATCGCCGATGCCGCCGGTATTGCGCGCGGCAACTTTTATTATCACTTCAAAACCAAGGACGAAATCCTCCAGGGCGTCATCGAAAAACGCCTGGAGGATTTCCGCGCGATGCTGGCTTATTGGGATGAAACCATCAGCGATCCCCGCAAGCGGCTGCGGCGCTACATTCAGATACTGACCCGGCAACAGCAAGACATCGAACACTACGGCTGCCCCATCGGCACACTGTGCAACGAACTGGCCAAACTGCAACACGCCCAGCTCAACGATGCCAACCAGATGTTCGAGATCTTCCGCCAATGGCTGGAAGCCCAGTTCCGCCAGCTGGGCCGGGGCAGGCAGGCCCGCCATCTCGCCCTGCATCTGCTGGCCTGGGCGCAGGGGGTGGCGACCATCACCAACGCCTACAGCGATCCGGCCTTTTTACGTCGTGAAGCCAAGCAAATCACGGCCTGGCTGGATGGGCTTTAGCGCTGCAAAAGCGTTTCGAAACGGGGAGTGTGGCTAAGCTGGTATGCCCATCCTTGGCTGTCGGCAGCAGGAACGCGGCCGCCAAGCCTGCAGAGACGTTTCACGGCGTCCCAAGTGTGGGTATACCGCCTTAGCGACCCGCCTTTGACGCCTTATCGCCTTCATCACCCTGCCCCGCCGTCTGCCACTCCACCGCCTCGCGATAGGCCGGGTGAGCCTCGAACAGTTCGTCGTGGCTCCCTACGCTCAGCGAACCATCGGTCTCGAAATAGATCACCCGGTGGGCATTGCGAATGGATGAAAAACGATGGGCGATCAACAGCGTGGTGCGCTGCGCCCGCAGGGCATCAAGGGCCTGCACGATCACCTGCTCGGACTGGCTGTCCAGCGCCGACGAGGCCTCGTCCAGGATCAGCATGGGCGCATCACGCAAAAAGGCCTGGGCGATGGCCAGGCGCTGTTTCTGCCCGCCAGACAGTTCCACGCCTCCCGCCCCCAGCTCGGTGTCCAGCCCCCCGGGCAGGGCGCTAATGAATTCCCAGGCATGGCTGCGCTGGCAGGCAGTGACGAGTTGCTCCTCGCTGGCCTCGGGCCTGGCCAGCAACAGGTTGGCGCGAAGGGTGTCGTTGAGCACAAAGGGCTCCTGCCAGACCACCGCCATGTTGCGGCGCAGCGAGGCGAGACTCACCTCGCGCAGGTCCTGGCCGTCGATGCAAATACGCCCCTCCTGGGGATCATAAAAACGCAACAACAGGGCCGCCAGAGTGGACTTGCCGGAACCGCTGGGGCCCACCAGGGCCACCGTCTCGCCACCGTGGATCGTGACCTGCGCGTGGCGTAACACCATCGCCCCACCGGGATAGGCGAAAGACACGTCCTCGATAGCGATCTGCCCCTCGCTCACCCGCAGCTCAGGAGCATTGTCCGCATCCACCACCTGCGGCTGCGCGTCCAGCACCTCCAGTACCCGCAGCGCCGCGGGGGCATTGCCCATGTACTGAAAGGCGATATCCACCAGGCCGCGCACCGGCATGGCCAGGTAACCCAGATACAACAAAAAGCTCACCAGCAAACCCACGGGCATGGCGCCATTGCGCACATCATCCACCCCGAGCACCACCACCAGCAGGCCCACCAGGTAAATCAGCACGGTAAAGCTGGTCATGAAGGCCACTTCCAGCCCCCGCTCACGCACCGCCCAGCGACAGGCCCTGGCAAACACCTGTTGGTGCATGGCCGTCACCTGCGGCTCGGCGGTATTGGCGCTGACGCCGCGCAGATTGGCCAGCGCCTGCTCCTCGAAGGACAGCAACTTCCCGTTAGCCTCCAGAAACCCCTCCGTGGCCCGGCGCTTGCGCTCGGAGAAAAAACGCTGATGCAAAACAAACAGGGGCACCGCCGCCAGGGCGATCAGCGCCAGGCGCACATCGATCCAGAACAACATGAAGGTATACAGAGAGAGCGTGAGCAAATGGGATACCAGCATCAAGCGCGCTTCCACCACGATATGGCTGATACGATCCACGTCGTTGCTCAGACGCGCCAGCAAATCACCCCGCGCCACCCGTCCCGCCACGGGAAAAGACAAGTTCAGCAAGCGCGATACAATGGCGTTACGGGCACGACCAATAAAGCGCAACATCAGCCAGCCGGTCAGCCAGCCGCCCCCCATCTGCATGGCCTGATTGAGCAGCAGCACCCCGGCAAAAACGACCAGGACGGTGGTGAGACCGTCATAGTCACCCGCCTGGATCAGGCTCAACGGCTGCCCCATGAGCCAGATCATCGCCGTATTGGTGGCCACTGCCACAATGATGGAAGCAACATCCAACGCAAAGTAGCGGGTATCGGGACGCAGGTACTGACGGAACCTGGCATAGTACCGGCGTAACTGGACCCAACTGGGTTTAGTGGATTGCTCTGTCATCACGGGAGATTAACACAAGGCCAGGCAGCGCCCCCAAGCCATGCCTTTGTAATGGGCCATAAAAAACCCCCCGCCGGCACGCTGGCCGGCGGGGGGCTTATGGCAACACCAGGGTTGCTGTTCAGGCTGAATGACCCGGACTTACATCATACCTCCCATGCCACCCATTCCGCCCATGCCACCCATGTCGGGCATGGCGCCGGCAGCACCTTCCTCGGCAGGCTTGTCCGCCACCATGGCCTCGGTGGTGATCATCAGACCGGCCACGGAACCAGCGTTCTGCAACGCGGTGCGTGTGACCTTGGTGGGATCGAGAATACCCATTTCCACCATGTCGCCGAACTCGCCCGTGGCGGCATTGAAGCCATAGTTGCCCTTGCCTTCGGCAACGGCGTTGAGCACCACGGAGGGCTCGCCACCGGCGTTGGAGACGATCTGCCGCAGGGGCTCTTCCATGGCGCGTTTGGCCAGGCTGATGCCCATGTCCTGATCGTGGTTGTCACCCTTGACCTCGCCGATGGTGGCCAGGGCACGCACCAGGGCCACACCGCCGCCGGGCACCACGCCTTCTTCCACCGCGGCGCGGGTGGCGTGCAGGGCGTCTTCCACGCGGGCCTTCTTCTCTTTCATTTCCACTTCGGTGGCGGCACCCACCTTGATCACCGCCACACCGCCGGCCAGCTTGGCGACGCGCTCCTGCAGCTTCTCCTTGTCGTAATCGGAGGTGGCCTCTTCGATCTGTGTGCGGATCATGTTGACCCGCGCCTCGATGTCCTTGGGATTACCCGCACCATCGACGATGGTGGTGTTTTCCTTGGTGATGCTCACCTTCTTCGCGGTGCCCAGGTCGTCGATGCTGGCCTTGTCCAGGGACAGGCCCACTTCCTCGGAGATCACCGTGCCGCCGGTGAGGATGGCCAGGTCTTCCAGCATGGCCTTGCGGCGATCGCCAAAGCCCGGCGCCTTCACGGCGGCCACCTTGACGATGCCACGCATGTTGTTCACCACCAGTGTGGCCAGGGCCTCGCCCTCCACGTCCTCGGCGATGATCAGCAGCGGCTTGCCGGCCTTGGCCACACCCTCGAGGATGGGCAGCAGGTCACGGATGTTGGAGATCTTCTTGTCGAAGATCAGGATCAGCGGACTGTCCATTTCCACGCTCATGCTTTCCTGGCTGTTGATGAAATAGGGGGAGAGATAACCGCGGTCGAACTGCATGCCTTCCACCACGTCCAGCTCGTTCTCCAGGCCGGAGCCCTCTTCCACGGTGATCACGCCTTCCTTGCCCACCTTGCCCATGGCTTCGGCGATGATGCCGCCGATGGCCTCGTCGGAGTTGGCGGAGATGGTGCCCACCTGGGCGATGGCCTTGTCGTCCTCACAGGGGATCGACATGGATTTCAGGGCTTCGACGGTCGCGCTCACGGCCTTGTCGATGCCGCGCTTGAGGTCCATGGGATTCATCCCGGCGGCCACCGCCTTCATGCCTTCGGTAAGAATGGATTGGGCCAGCACGGTGGCGGTGGTGGTGCCGTCACCGGCGGTGTCGGAGGTCTGCGAAGAGACTTCCTTGACCATCTGCGCACCCATGTTCTCGAACTTGTCTTCCAGTTCGATCTCCTTGGCCACGGAGACGCCGTCCTTGGTGATGGTAGGGGCGCCGAAGGACTTGTCCAGCACCACGTTACGGCCCTTGGGACCCAGTGTCACCTTCACGGCATTGGCCAGAATATTCACCCCGGCCACCATACGATGGCGGGCGTCGTCACTGAATTTCACTTCTTTTGCGGACATGTGTGTAATCCTCTTGTCTGTTGTCTCTGATGTTTAAAATTGGAAAACCGGGCAGGCCTTAGCCTTCGATGACGCCGGTGATATCGTCTTCACGCATCACCAGCAGATCTTCGCCGTCCACCTTCACTTCGGTGCCGCCGTACTTGCTGAACAGCACCTTGTCGCCGACCTTTACATCCAGGGGACGCACCTCGCCGTTCTCCAGAATCTTGCCATTGCCCACGGCAACCACCTCGCCTTGGGAAGGCTTTTCCGCCGCCGAGTCCGGAATCACGATACCGCCGGCACTGGTACGCTCTTCCTCCATACGGCGAACGATGACTCGATCATGCAAAGGACGAATATTCATTTACTATCTCCTTGATTCAACATATGTTTTTTTGAATTTTGGGCCGGTACATGCCGGGCCGGAACAACGCACGATTAGCACTCGTGTCTAGTGAGCGCTAATCATAGGGCCGGAAAATGGAAATTCAAGTCTAAAAACAATATTTAATTCGGAAATCTTGCGTTGGCTCAGTCAGGTTGAAGAAGACAAACCCGCACCCGGTATTTTTCCACCACCCTGTCAACCGCTCCCCGCGGTGCGCGTTAATACCAGTGAACACACCAATTCACTCACAACCTGGAGAACACACCATGATAACCCGCAAGCTCTTTTCCGCCGGCCTCTGCGCCACCCTGTTGACCCTGCCCCTGCTGGCCAGCGCCGACGGAGCCATCGAGAACCGCTTCGACCAGCGCGGCGACCGCATCGAAAACCGCCTGGACAATCGCGGTGATCGCATCGAACAACGCCTGGACACGCGCGGAGATCGCATCGATGCCCGCCTGGACCGCCGCGGTGAACGTATCAACGAGCGCCTGGACCGACGGGCCGAGCGCCTGGAGGCACGGGGCTTCGAGGGCCGCGCTGAACGCCTGGACCGCAAGGGTGATCGCATCGAGGCGCGCCTGGACCGACGGGGCGATCGCATCAACGCCCGCCTGGACCGCCGGGGCGAGCGCATCGATCGCCGCCTGGATCGCCGCGGTGATCGCATCGACCGGCGCATGGACCGCCGGGGCGAACGCCTGCAGCGACGCTGGGATCGGCACCACTGATCGACGCCTGCACGTCCCACACAGACCCCGCCGCGTGCGGGGTTTGTTGTACCAGGAACAAGGATTCGCTCACAATGGGCCATGCGTGGATTTGTCCCCCCAGACCCGGAAACCAATGTCTCGGCCGAAAGCTATGCCGTGGTGTACATGCCCGGGCGCAGGCGCAAGCGGTTTCCCGCCAGCTGCGTGACACTTATGCCCTCGGCGGCCGAGGCACGGGAGCAACGTGACGAGACCAACAAGCGTTATGCGGCCAGGGTGCTGGGCCCGTCGAAGTCCTCCGAGGGACAGATGATTTTTTACCTGGTGGAATGGCTGTAGCCGCTGTCGCCACCGCTGGCGGACACCGTAGCAGGCACGCCAGATCCGCTGCGCTTATTATTGATGGCCGCTGATCCTGGCGTGCAGGGGCTTGGTCTCCTCGAATCGCTTGAGCTGTTCCTCGCTGGCCGGGGTTTGATACTCGGCCTTCCATTGCTCGATGCTCATGCCGTAGATGATCTGCTGCGCCTGGGCGTAGTCCATGTCCACGCCCCGCTCCCTGGCGGCAGCCAGATACCACTTGGACAAGCAGTTGCGGCAAAAGCCGGCCAGGTTCATCAGGTCGATGTTCTGCACATCTTTGCGGTTTTGCAGGTGTTCCACCAGGCCACGAAAGGCGGCGGCTTCGATCTCGGTGCGGGTCTTGTCGTCCATCAGGTTTTCCTATTCACAATTGCAATTAGATAGTACGGCTATGGGAGAAGAGCATTTGTCTCAAAAAATTGCTACAGGGTTATTTCCCCGGGTGGGAGCGCCTTTCCAGGCGCGATTCGCGCCTGGAAAGGCGCTCCCACAGAATTTGGCAGTGTATTAAGTGTGCTATGCGATCAGCTTGTGTTCAGTCTCCCGCACCGCCCCGGCCAGCAGCCCGGCCAGGGGGATGGCATTGGTCTCGTGGGGGATGCTGTCGGTGCTCCAGATGTCGCCCACCCCCACCTCCCGCAGCCGGTCCATGGCTCCGGGGGCGAACAGGGCGTGGGTGGTGAGCACGTCCACCCGCGCCGCGCCGCGTGCGATGCACTGCTGTGCGGCGATGGCGATGGTCTCGCCGCTGCTGATGACGTCGTCGACGATGATCACATGCTTTCCTGACCAGTCCCGCTCGGGCAGGGCAATCTCGATCTGCCGGTCCCCCAGGCGGGTCTTGCTGGCCACGTCATAGTCCAGGCCATCGCGCTCGGCGATGCGGCTCACCCACTGGCGGGATTCGCTGTCCGGCCCCAGCAGCAGGACGGCGGGCCGCTCGTGCTGCCGTTCATGCAGCTGTTTATACAACTGTTTATGCAGCCGTTCATGCAAAAAGTCGCCCATGGGCGCGGTGGCGCTGAGGGCCACGGCCTGTTGGGCGGGCACGGCATCGGCCAGCTGGTGGACGCGGTGCAGGTGCGGGTCCACGGTGATCACGGCGTCGAACAGCCCGGCGAGAAAACCACCGATGATGGGCTGGCTCACCGCCTCGCCGGGGTGAAAGGCCTTGTCCTGGCGCATGTAACACAGATAGGGGGCCACCAGTGTCAGACGTTGGGCGCCCAGCCGGCGCGCGGTGGTGGCGGTGAGCAACAGCTCGATGAGCTTGTCGTTGGGCCGGTCCAGGCTGCGGCAGACCACCACCTGCTCCGGCAGTTCGGCGGGCAGGGTGAGCTTGCTCTCGCCGTCCGGGAAGCGGTGCACGTCCACCGGGGCATAGTCACAGTCCAGCGCCCGGGCCAGTCCCCGGCCCTGGGCCTCGTAGTCCACAAAGCCCAGTACCCGCATCAGAATTCCACCAGGGTCCTGGCGATATCGCCCTGCGCGCCGATGGTGTAGCCGCTGTGCTGCTCGCACAGGGCCAGGGCGAACTTGTAATCGGCGGGAAACTCGGCATGCAGGCGGTACAGGGGCTCGCCCTTTTCCACGGGATCGCCCAATTTCTTGAACAAGTCCACCCCGGCGCCCTTGTCCATGGGGGCGCCGGCAAAGCGGGCGATGCGCGCCATGTGCAGGTTGTCGATGGCGCTCACCACTCCGTCTGCCGGGGCGGGGATGTCCCGGGTCAGCTTGCCCAGGGGATAGTCCCGGGTCTGCTCGCCCTGGGCGGCGATGATGGCCTGCATCTTGGCCAGGGCGCGGCCGGAATCGAGGATGTCACGGGCGATGGAATAACCGTGACCACCGCGCACATCCGGGTCGAATTCCAGCACCCGGCCGGCCAGGCGCAGGGCCTTCTGGCGCAGGTCGTTGGGGGCCTCGGGATCGTTCTGCAACACCTGCATCACGTCGCGGGCCTCCAGCACCGGGCCGATGCCCCGGCCGATGGGCTGGCGGCCGTCGGTGATCACCACTTCCAGTTGCAGGCCGAGGCGGTCGCCCACGTATTCGAACAGTTTGCGCAGGTGCTGGGCCTCGCGCATGCGGCGGATCTTCGCCGTGGGGCCGATAGGGATGTCGATGAGCAGGTGGGTGGAACCGGCGGCCAGTTTTTTCGACAGGATGGAGGCCACCATCTGTCCCTGGGAGTCGATGCCCAGGGGGCGCTCCACGGAGATCATGATGTCGTCTGCCGGGGAGAGCCGCGCCGTGCCGCCCCACAACATGCAGCCACGCTGCTTGCGCACGATGTCGTGCATGGCCGCGATGTCCAGCTCCACCTTGGCCAGCACCTCCATGGTGTCGGCAGTGCCGGCGGGGGAGGTGATGGCGCGGCTGGAGGTCTTGGGGATCAGCATGCCGTGGGCGGCGACAATGGGCACCACCAGCATGGAGGTGCGATTCCCGGGAATGCCGCCGATGCAATGCTTGTCCGCCACCAGGGGTTCGTCCCAGTCCAGGCGCTCGCCGGCGTCCAGCATGGCCCGGGTGAGATAGAGCATCTCGTCGCGGTCCATGTCGTTTTGACCCGAGGCCACGAGGAAGGCGGCGATCTCCATCTTGGAATAGCGGCTTTCGGTGATGTCCTGGATGATGGCGTGAAACGCCGCCTGGTCGAGACGTTCACCGGCGATCTTGCGCCGCACCGCATCCATGGACACCGGCGGCTCGGCATGATCCACGCTGACCGTCTCGCCCTCGGCCAGGCCCAGCTGGTCGAAGGCCTCCTCCGACAGCCCCAGGGCGTCGAGGGGGACGATATCGGCGTCGTCCACCACGTTGAGCACGGCGAGGATGCGCCGGCCATCGGCACACACCTCCACCTTGGACAGGGCCTGAAAGCCCTCGGCGCGATACACCTCGCAGTCCCGGTGCAGGTAGGCCACGTTCTCGCGGTAGGTGTCGATCCCCAGCCGGGTGAGTTTCAGTCTGGCCTCAGTCGTCTTCACGGCGGTACTCACCTTCGAGCGTGCGCGGCCCGTGGGAACCCGAAGATGGACCGCCCGGCCCGCCAAAGCCTCCCGGCGGCATCATGAAGCGGCCCATCATCCAGCGGATCAGGGCGCGGCGCAGGGAGGGGATCAGGCACAGGAAGCCGATGGCATCGGTGAAGAAACCCGGGGTGAGCAACAGCGCCCCAGCCACCAGCAATACCGCGCCTTCCATCATCTCCATGGCGGGGATACCCCCCTGTTCCAGGGTGCGGCGTACCCGGTTCATGGTGGCGAAGCCCTGCAGGCGCAGCAGCCAGGCCCCCAACACGGCGGTAAAGACCACCATGAATACCGTGGGCAGGGCACCGATCACCGCACCCACTTTGATGAGCAGGTAGATCTCCACCAGAGGGATGAGCAAAAACAGGATTAACAGGATGGAAAAGGGATTCATTATTGTGTCTCGCGCGGCGCTGGCGATAAGGAAACGGGAGCCGACAGCCGCACTATACCAGTTTCCTCCGATATGCGGCCGGTTTGCGGCTTCACAAGCACGACGCAACAAAATGCTCCCAGTGGCATCTGTTTATACGGACCAAATGCTTGACGACCCAATGCTGGACGAGAGGGTAGATCGACTCGCGCCCCCAGCCATGTAAAGATATGCGCCCCGCGACACGATATAACAAAGACAGGAACTCAGGAAATGGCCCCTTTGCTGATTCTGTGCACCTGCCCGGATCGGGACACGGCACAGACCATCGCCGATCAACTAGTGGATCACGCCCTGGCGGCCTGTGTGAACATCCTGCCGGGGCTGACCTCGGTCTACCAATGGCAGGGCAAACGGGAATCGGCCCAGGAACACCTGCTGCTGATCAAGACCACGGACGAGGCCTACGGAACCCTGGAGCAGGCCATTACCGCCCTGCATCCCTATGAACTTCCCGAGGTGGTGGCTGTCCCCATTGTACGGGGCTTGGACGGCTACCTGGGCTGGATAGAACAACAAACTGCCACCGCCACGGACAGCAAGACATAACAAAACATAAAGAGACTCACCATGACCATTGCGCACCGCCTGTTACTGCTGCTGACTCTCCTCTTTCCGGGCCTGAATTCCACCGCCCAGGCCGCGGTGGGCGGCTTCGAGGACGAAGAACCCCTGATGCCCGACGAGGCCTTCAAACTCAGCACCCGGGTAATCGACGCCAACACCCTGCGCGCGGAATGGGCCATCGCCGACAAATACTACCTGTATCGAGACAAGTTCAAATTCGTCAGCGACACCGAGGGCATCACCCCCGGCACCCCCAGTTTCCCCAAGGGCAAAATCAAGGAAGATGAGTTTTTCGGCAAGGTGGAAACCTACCGCCACAAGGTGGCCGTGGACATCCCCCTCGAGCGCAGCCCCGGCACCGGCAACAGCCTGACCCTGAAAATCACCTCCCAGGGGTGCGCGGACATGGGTATCTGCTACCCGCCGCAGACCAAGACCGTCACCCTGGCACTGCCGCCTCTGGCCAGCGCAGAACCCGCCGTCAGCAGCACGACCAGTGACGCCGGCAAATCCGCCGGCTTCAATCCCCTCGGCGCCCTGAAAGACTTGGGCAACAAACTCGGCCTGGTGGACTCCAGTGACGACTTCCTGCACCCCGACCAGGCCTTCACCTTTTCCGTGGAAGCGGTCGATGGCAATCGGCTGCGCGCCCACTGGGACATCGCCGACAACATCTACCTCTATCAGGATAAATTCAAATTTGAGCTGAAGGACGCCAAGGGCGTCACCCTGGGCACACCCATCCTGCCCAAGGGCAAAAAGAAGGTGGATGAATCCTTCGGCGAAATGATCGTCTATTACCACAACGTTGACATCGATATTCCCCTAACACGCACCAACCTCGATCCCACCGAGATCGTCCTGGTGGCCAAATACCAGGGCTGCGCCGACGCCGGGTTCTGTTATCCGCCCATTACCAAGGAAATGCCCGTTTCACTGCCCGCGGGCGCAGCCACTGCGGCAGCCGCCTCATCCAGTGATGCCGGCGCAGCGGATGCCCCCGTCTCCGAGCAGGATCGCATCGCCGATTCCCTGGCCTCGGGCAACACCCTGCTGACCATCATCACCTTCTTCGGTTTCGGCCTGCTGCTGGCCTTCACCCCCTGCGTATTCCCCATGATTCCCATCCTCTCCGGCATCATCGTTGGCCAGGGAGAGAGCATCACCGCACGGCGCGCCTTCATCATGTCCCTGGTCTATGTGCTGGCCATGGCTCTTACCTACACCGCCGCGGGCATCGCCGCCGGCGCCTTTGGCCAGAATCTGCAGGCCGCCTTCCAGAATCCCTGGATCCTGGCCAGCTTCGCCGGTGTCTTTGTGGCCTTGTCGTTTTCCATGTTTGGTTTCTACGACCTGCAAATGCCCTCCTTCCTGCAGAGCCGCCTCACCGAGGTCAGCAACAAACAAAAAGGCGGCACCCTTACCGGCGTCGCCATCATGGGTCTGCTATCCGCCCTCATCGTCGGTCCCTGCGTGGCTGCTCCCCTGGCAGGCGCGCTGATCTATATCGGCCAGACCGGCGACATGGTGCTCGGCGGCCTGGCCCTGTTCGCCCTCAGCCTGGGCATGGGCGCGCCCCTGTTGGCCATCGGCGCTTCGGCGGGCAAACTGCTGCCCAAGGCCGGCCCCTGGATGGACACCATCAAGGCGGTATTCGGCGTACTCATGCTGGCGGTAGCGGTGTGGATGCTGGAACGCATCATCCCCGTGGCCGTGGCCATGCTGCTCTGGGGTAGCCTGATGATCGTCTCCGCTATCTACATGGGCGCCCTGGACCCCGTGGGTGAAAACGCCTCCGGTTGGCGCAAGCTGTGGAAAGGACTCGGTGTGGTGCTGCTCATCTACGGCGCTCTGCAACTGGCGGGTACGGCCACCGGAGGCAAGGACACCCTGCAACCCCTGCACGGACTGGCCATGATGGGTGGCGGCGGTGCAGGCGCAGCTGCTGGTGGAGCAACAAATATTGCTCACGGCAACGAGATGGTCTTCAAACGCATCAAGGGTCTGGCGGAGCTTGACCGAGAGGTGGCCGCCGCCTCCGCCGCCGGCAAGTCGGTAATGGTGGATTTCTACGCCGACTGGTGCGTGTCCTGCAAGGAAATGGAGAAGTACACCTTCAGCGACCCCGGCGTGCAACAGGCCCTTGCCAATACGGTGCTACTGCAGGCCGATGTCACGGTACAGGACGAAGACGACAAGGCCCTGCAAAAGAAATTCAATATTATCGGCCCCCCCGCCATTCTCTTCTTTGGCACAGACGGCAAGGAACGCAAGGCCTATCGTGTGGTAGGCTTTGTCAAACCCGGCCCCTTCCGTGAACACATCGAAAAGGCCCTTCGTTAACCCGGCGAGCATAACAATCATTAGATGAGCGGCCACACGCCTCCGAAAAAGAAACTGCTGAAATACAGCGCCTACCTGCTCACCTTCGTGGTGGGCATGTGGGGCGGGCGGCTGCTCATCGACCAGATCAGCGGTAACGCCCAAGGACGTGAAGCGGCGCAGGCCATGGTCAAACGGCCGGCGCCGGAATTCAGTCTGCCGGATATCCACGGTAAATTACGCAATTCCCACGAATGGGATGGCAAGGTGGTGGTGCTCAACTTCTGGGCCACCTGGTGTCCACCCTGCCAGAAAGAAACCCCCATGTTCGTGGAACTGCAGGAGAAATACAGTGCCACCGGCCTGCAGTTTGTAGGGGTCGCCATCGACACCGCCGAAAAAGTGCAAGACTTCATGGACACCTACGGCATCAACTACCCCATGCTTATCGGTGAAGAACCAGCCATCGAGATCGCCAAGGCATATGGCGACCGCTTCGGCGCCCTGCCCTATACCGTGGTCATCGACCGCCAGGGACAGATCCAGTTTGTGCAACGCGGTGAAATGAAACGTGACCCCCTGGAACAGGTACTGGCCCAACTGCTTTAGCCTGTGCCAATGATAGGGCAAAAATCACGTCACTTTGCACCGAATTAACAGCCAACGTCGGCGAACCCCGCCAAATATCCATATTTCTGGACTTCCCACAGGGATTGCGCCATAATCGTCGCAACTCTGCGACAAGAAAGACGTTATCAGCACAATTCAGCGCAGTTTCCTACAGGTTGGCAGCAGATTAACAACAATTTACCCAGATGAGCCCGGGGGCACCCACAGCCATGGCGAAGATACTCGTACTCAACGGTCCCAACCTCAATCTGCTGGGCAGCCGCGAACCCGACCACTACGGCAAGACCACCCTGGACGAGATCAACCGGGGACTGGCAGCGCAAGCCAAGACCGCCGGCCACCACCTGGAACACCTGCAGAGCAATGCCGAACACGCACTGGTTGAGCGCGTGCATCAGGCGGCGAACGACAAGGTGGCCTTCATCATCATCAACCCCGCGGCCTTCACCCACACCAGCGTGGCGCTGCGTGACGCCCTGGCCGGAGTCAACATTCCCTTTATCGAGGTGCACCTGTCGAACATCTTCGCCCGCGAGGCATTCCGCCAGCAATCCTATTTTTCCGATCTCGCGGTGGGTGTGGTCAGCGGGCTGGGCGCTCAGGGTTACTCCTTGGCGCTGGAGGCGGCCGTTGCCAGGCTGGGCTGAAAGCGAATCAAAAACATCTATTAACGGTTAACGAAATAGGCATCCACAATGGACATACGCAAAGTCAAAAAACTCATTGAGCTGCTGGAAGAATCCAATATCGCCGAGCTGGAAATCCACGAAGGCGAGGAGTCCGTGCGCATCAGCCGGCATGGCACCGGCGCCGTGGTGGCGGCCCCCACCCAGGTAATGGCGCCCCCACCCGCCCCCGCCGCCGCGCCGGCTGCAGCGGCGGAAACCCCTGCCGGCGGCGAAGAGGAAATCAGCGGCCACAAGGTCACCTCGCCCATGGTCGGTACCTTTTACCGCGCGCCGTCACCGGGCGCCTCGCCCTTCGTGGAAGTGGGACAGAGCGTCAAGGTAGGCGACACCCTATGCATCATCGAGGCCATGAAACTGCTCAACCAGATCGAGGCGGATAAGGCCGGCGTGATCAAGGCCATTCTGGTGGAGAACGGTGAGCCGGTGGAATACGGCCAGGCCCTGTTCGTCATCGAATGATGATTGCTATTTGGCGTTATGCCGTTCGACGCCGGCCTGCCCGCCGGCGAAACCAACCCTGACACAGACATAAAGACATGCTTGATAAAATCCTTATTGCCAACCGCGGGGAAATCGCCCTGCGCATCCTGCGCACCTGCAAGGAGATGGGCATCCAGACCGTTGCCGTGCACTCCGAGGCCGACAGCGACCTGAAACACGTGCGCCTCGCCGACGAGACCGTGTGCATCGGCCCCGCCCCCTCCACCGACAGCTACCTGAACATCCCCGCACTGATCAGTGCCGCAGAGGTTACCGACGCGGTGGCCATCCACCCAGGCTATGGTTTCCTCGCCGAGAATGCAGACTTTGCCGAACGCATCGAACAAAGTGGCTTCACCTTCATCGGCCCCAAACCCGAAACCATTCGCCTGATGGGCGACAAGGTCTCCGCCATCGAGGCCATGCGTGCCTCCGGCGTGCCCTGCGTGCCCGGCTCCGACGGCCCATTGGGCGACGACCCCGAGACCAACATGCGCATCGCCAAAGAGATCGGCTACCCCATCATCATCAAGGCCGCCGCCGGCGGTGGTGGCCGTGGCATGCGCGTGGTGCATTCAGAGGCGGCCCTGCTCAACGCCATTTCACTGACCACCGCCGAGGCCCAGGCGGCCTTCGGCAGCGGCGTGGTGTACATGGAAAAATATCTGGAAAACCCGCGCCACGTGGAGATCCAGGTGCTCTCCGACACCCACGGCAACGCCATTCATCTGGGTGAGCGCGACTGCTCCATGCAGCGCCGCCATCAAAAGGTCTGTGAAGAAGCACCGGCCCCCGGTATCAGCGAGGAACTGCGCAACAAGATTGGCAGCCGCTGCGCCGAGGCCTGCCGCAAGATCGGCTATCGCGGTGCCGGCACCTTTGAATTCCTCTACGAAAACGGCGAATTCTATTTCATCGAGATGAATACCCGCATCCAGGTGGAGCACCCAGTCACCGAAATGATCACCGGCGTGGACCTGATCAAGGAGCAGATCCGCATCGCCGCCGGCCTGCCCCTGAGCTACCAGCAGAGCGACATCCAGATCCGTGGCCATGCCTTCGAGTGCCGGCTCAACGCCGAGGATCCCGAGAATTTCATGCCCTCACCAGGCACCATCACCCAGTTCCATGCACCCGGTGGCCTGGGGGTGCGCGTCGACTCGCACATCTATAACGGTTACAAGGTACCGCCCTATTACGACTCCATGATCGGCAAGCTCATCGTCCACGGCGACACCCGCGACATCGCCATGGCGCGCATGCGCACCGCCCTGGGCGAATGTGTCATCGAGGGCATCAAGACCAACATCCCCCTGCAGCAGGACATCTTCAACGATGCAGCATTTGCCGCCGGCGGCACCAACATCCACTACCTTGAAAAGAAGTTGGGACTTTAAATAACAGGACTAAGGGCAGAGGACTAAGGACTGAGTTCCCCCTCTAAACTTAGTCCTTAGTCCTTAGTCCTTAGTCCTTAGTCCTTAGTCCTTAGTCCTTAGTCCTTAGTCCTTAGTCCTTAGTCCTTAGTCCTCTGCCCTTAGTCCTTTTTCTGAAATGCCCTGGCTCCAGCTAATCCTCGAAACCACCCCCGACCTGGCCGAGCCACTGGCGGAGCAGTTGAGCGAGGCCGGCGCCAGCGCCGTGACCTTCCTCGACAGTGCCGACCAGCCGCTGTACGAGCCGCCGCCGGGAGAGACCCCGCTGTGGTCGCGCACCCGGGTGATCGGTTTGTTTGCTGCTACAACCGACATGGACACGGTGCTGGCGCAGATCGCCGCCGGCATAACACCCAATAGCCTTCCCGACCACCGCATCTCGCCGCTGGAAGACAAGGACTGGGAACGCGAGTGGATGGACAATTTCAAACCCATGGCCTTTGGTGAGCGGCTGTGGATCGTGCCCAGCTGGAGTGAGGCGCCGCACCCCGAGGCCGTCAATATCCTGTTAGACCCGGGCCTGGCATTTGGCACCGGCACCCACCCCACCACGGCGCTGTGCCTGCAATGGCTGGACGAACACGGTGCCCACTACGAAGAAGTGATCGACTACGGCTGTGGCTCCGGCATCCTCGCCGTGGCCGCCGCAAAACTGGGGGCGCAACACGTGTGGGCGGTAGACAACGACCCGCAGGCACTCATCGCCACCAAAGACAACGCCAAAAAAAATGCCGTGTGCGGGCAGATCAGTTCCGTTCTGCCCAACACCCTGCCGGCCATGCAAACCCCCCTATTGCTGGCCAACATCCTCGCCCAGCCGCTGATGGATCTCGCCGAGCACTTTGCCCGGCATGTCAGCCCCGGCGGGCACATCGTGCTCTCCGGCATTCTCGCGGAACAGGCCGAACAGGTGGCTAACTGTTACTCGCCCTGGTTTTCTATGGCGCCACCCGTATTCAAAGATGAATGGGTGAGACTGGATGGACAACGCCTCACCGAGTAAGCCCCGCCCTTATCCAACGACTGGATAATCTTTCTTTACCAACTGTAATAATGCCAGGTCCCACTCGTCGTTGTAACCACAACGAACACCCAACCACCATCACTCTACGGCAGGTACTCGTGGCGACCGTCAGCTCCCCCCGGCAAAAGTTGATCAATATATTCAGCCGATATGGCTTCTTCACTTCGGCGGATACTGCACTCCAAGAAAAAATACTCACAAACAGCAGGCTTGTTGCGCTGAATGCCTTCCATTATTTTTTTGAACAAGGGTCCCGGCCCGAACAGCTGGCACTCATCGGTTCGGGCAGCATCCGTGTATTCGTCATCAATCACTGTGGACGCGAGGTGACTCTGTATCATGTTAGGGCCGGAGAGGCCTGCCCGCTCAACATGTTGTCAATCTTAACAGGGCAGACCACCCCTGCCGCGGCAATGGCAGAATGCGGCGTGCTGGCGGCCGTGATGAACGCCAATTATTATAGGAAATTGATTTCCCTTCACCACCCTGCACAACAGTTCGTATTTGATACCTTTGCCAGCCAACTCAACCATGTTTTCTCTCTATTCTCAGACCTCAAGTTCAAAAAGCTGGAGACCCGTCTGGCGGAATATCTTGAACAATCTTTTCCCCCTTGCACACCACCGTCCGCGGAAGAGCCACTGTCGATCACCGTTACACACCAACACCTGGCGGCTGAACTGGGTTCTGCGCGCGAGGTCATCAGCCGTCTGTTGGGCAAGTTTGAACGCGCAGGCATTGTTGAATTGAGACGCGGTAAAATACGCATCACCGATAAACAAGCCCTGCGGGATATCGCCGTAAAATAACCCGCTTTGGAATCTATACTATTAACCGGAATCGTCTCAAAATAATCGCAACAGGGTTATTCCCCCGCGCAGGAGCGCCTTTCCAGGCACGAATCGCGTCTGGAAAGGCGCTCCTACTGTATTTAATATTGTTAAGTGCGCTATAGAATAATTTGCATTCACTCATTTCCGCTTCAGGCATTCCCAAGATGGCTAATGTCCATCGATTTCTGCTGGATCAACTTTAGACCTTTAATAACCACCACTTCCTGCAACCACCTGATACTTTCGTGACTTAGTCACGCTCACCCATCGCTAAATTACTAAACAAGACAAAGATTCCCCGCTTAATAAAATAATTGTGTGACATAGTCACACTCTATTTGTTGTTATGTGTTTTTTCATGCAAATAAGTCACAAAGGGAAACATTCGTGTAACAAAAAATTATCCGATGAATCAGCCTATCCTCCAGCCACTGTTAAAATATCAGGAGTGATAGACAATGAACACAAGTTACCGAACAGGGAAAAACCGTTCAGCATATCAACTGTTTAAATACCTGGTTTTATTCCTCGCCATGACAGGGTTTATGACACCGGTGATGGCCGCCGACTGGGCGGCCGTTTTTGACATGAATTACGGCAGAGCCGATACCAACGCTGTCCGCCTCAATGATGGGCGTATATTGTTTGGTGCGGAACTCTATGATCCGGCAAGCGGCCAATGGTCCACCACGCAGGGCGCTATTTCCAGTTATCTAGGCACAGCAACACTACTCAAGGACGGCCGTGTACTGGTAGCCGGGCACTACGATGCCTTTTTCAGTGGAGCGCTGCCCTACGCACAACTGTTCGATCCCGCCAGCAATACCTGGGCACGCACCAGCAACAGCATCTACGGTCACGGCGGACATCTGGCAGTGCGCTTGGAAGATGGCCGGGTACTGGTGGCGGGTAACCGTGACGGCGGGACGGCGGCCGAAATCTTTGATCCGGTCAAACAAACCTGGAGCAAAGCCGGCAATATGAAAACTGGTCACGTGGATGGTTTTATGGTTCTGCTACCCAATGGCAGGGTAATGGTAGGCGGTGGCGCCGCCAGCCCTTTTTTCAACAATGATGTCGCGGGGATAGAGATTTTCGATCCCAAGCGCGGCAAATGGAAGGCGCAAGCCAACCCGCCCGGCCTGTGGCGTTACCCGGCAGCGACCCGTCTCCAGGATGGCCGCATCCTGGTAATCTCAGGAAATCAAAGCTTTCTCTACAACAGTGACACAAAAAGCTGGAACAATGCCGCCGCTCTCTCTGTCACGCACTGGGGTGGTTTCTCGCTCACCCTGCTGGCGGATGGCCATGTACTGGCGGCAGGCGGCACAGACCTGAACAATTACGTGGGCAATGCCGCCGAGGTCTACAATCCGCTAACGGACAGCTGGACCCGCATCAGCGACATGCCCGAAAACCGCGAAGATCACGGTGCGGTGTTACTCGACAGCGGACACGTCTTACTGGCCGGTGGCAGTCACAGCCAGCCCACCTGTTGTGCCCTGACATCCGCGATTCTCTACACCCCGCCCGGCACTCCAGCGCCTCCGGTTTCACTGCCGCTGCCTACTGCACAGGTGCTGAGCGTGCATGTCAGCGATCTGGACAGCATCAGCGAAGATCGCACCACGGTGTGGGTGCCGAAGGTGGTAATTTCGGTAAACAATCAGGAAGATCAGGCAGAGGCCGGCGCCGTGGTCACCGGCAACTGGAATATCGGCATAAGGACGCCGGTGAGCTGCACCACCAATAGCACAGGGACCTGCACTATCAGTAACACGGCACAGGATCTCGTCGCCGGCGCACCGGCCGCCGTGTTCACCGTGACGGACGTGGCACGCACCGGCAAGGTCTACGACGCCGCGGCCAATAGTGATCCCGACGGGGATAGTGATGGCACCACCATTAGCATCAACCCACCAGCGCTGCCACTCCCGCCAAGCACCACAGGCACCACCGCCTCCATCAGCGACCTGGACGGCAGCAGCATCGCCACCAGTACGTTTTACTGGCAGGCCAGCGTTACCGCCCACGTGATGGATGATAATGGCAACCCGGTCAATGACGCCACGGTGTTCGGACATTGGAAGGGCACCAGCACCCTCTATGGTTCCTGCATCACTGATGTCAGCGGCGCCTGTACCATCATCAACAGCAACATCTCCATCGACTTTTATTCACCCAAGTCGGTGCAGTACACCGTGAAGTCCATCATTCACCCGACGCTCAGCTATGACGCCAGCGCCAACAGCGATCCAGACGGCGACAGCGACGGCACCACCATCGGTATCGTTCAGCCCTGAAACATGGGAAAAATCGGCGCAGCGGAGATCCTTCGCCGCTGCGCTTTTTCCATACCCCGCGCTGTGCAATGTCACCAAAGCACCTACCTCACTGCCGCCCTGCCGGCGCAGAAACGACACCTGAGCTGCCGCAACTGCCCTGCCAGAGTGCTATTTCAACACTACTGTTGGAGGATATGGGAGACAGTAAACACCGACGTCATTAAAACAGGATTATCACCGGCCACTGTCGTCACACACTCGTGCATTGAGCGTTGACGCAGTTGTTGAAATCATTGGGAAATAGAGAGATTGGTGAACCGATACATGGCTATTGCTGCGCTTTATTTCGTCATTATTCCTTCATTACAACCCCAGCCTGCAACGGGATGATGAATCCGAAGTTTATGGGACAGCCGAGATCACCAATCTTTTTCGTTTCTACATTTTCTTTACCCTGAATTGTTCCGACAACTCAGCCAGACTTTGAGCAAAACCGTTTAATTGTTCACATGCCTGCTCACTATTATTCGTACCTTCGGCCGTATCTTCCGCCAACTCACGAATCATCAAAATACTTCGATCCACTTCCGCAGCCACGGCAGACTGCTCCTCTACCGCCGCAGCGATTTGCACGGTCATATCCTTGATGGTATCAACATTGCCAATGATGGCTTCCAGACTCGCCGTGGTATCACTGGCCTTTTGCACGCTGCGGCCCGCCTTGCCCTGACTCTCTTCCATCACGCTCGCAGCACGACTGGCAGCAGACTGCAGGCGCTCAATCATTGCCTGAATCTCGGTGGTCGATTCCTGGGTGCGCGATGCCAGAGTCCGCACCTCATCTGCCACCACGGCAAAACCCCGCCCCTGATCGCCGGCACGGGCCGCCTCAATCGCCGCATTAAGGGCCAGCAGGTTTGTCTGCTCGGCGATACCCCGAATAACATCCACCACCGAACTGATACTTTCGCTGTCTTTTTCCAGTTCCTGAATCACCTCCGCGGTGGTAGCGATCTCTTCCGCCAGGGATTTGATGGAGTCCGTGGCTTCATCCACCACACGCTTGCCTACTTCGGTTTCATTACTGGCCGTTTGTGTGGCATCGGCAGCAAGCTGAGCATTTTGCGCAACCTCCTGAATACTGGCGGACATTTCATTCACCGCGGTTGCAACCTGCTCCGTCTCCGAACGCTGGCGATTGACGTTATCCGAATTCTGCTTGACCGTTTCCGACAAGCCCTCCGCCTGCCTCTTTAGTTGCTTAGACACATCGGCAATGCGTCCCACGATACCGCCCGCATCGGATTCCAGCATTTTCATTGCCAAAAGAATCTGTCCCACATCATCATTGCGCCCCGTGTATACCCACCGCGCCACTTTGTCATCACAAATACTTCTGGCCTTTTCCACTACCCGATCCAGAGGTCGTACAAAGATGAAATTCATCACCCCCACGGCGACAAGCCCCACGAAAAAGCTGATAAGCCCATGGCTCCAACTCAGGTCCCCCATCAAAACCGGAGCGGCCAAGCTCAGCACCAAGACCAGCATCATGGCCAGAGAAAGTTTGAGATTCAGACTTAAATGGGGGATTTTCCACTGCCAGGGCAGCTTGTCTTTATTGAGCTGCTGATAGAGCGCCTCGGCCCGCTCCACGTCCTTCCGTGCTGGCTTGGTACGTATCGACTGATACTCT
>Ga0256832_1000044_pt1 | contig 74544 bp, 47 predicted proteins | sample 134614metaG_FD_190534 | JGI IMG/M metagenome (GOLD analysis project Ga0256832, IMG submission 190534) | Hydrothermal vent microbial communities from Lau Basin, Pacific Ocean - 134-614 | ecosystem: Environmental > Aquatic > Marine > Hydrothermal vents | place: Pacific Ocean: Lau Basin | collected...
ATTCTTAACATTTCCGTATAATCTTGGAATATGTTGAGTTGTTCTTCTATTCCTAAATTTTGAAACCATTTTAGATTTTTATCCCTATTATTTGTATTTTGCATTGGAGACTCCTTTTAGTTTTTTTTATTTATAGAAAACAAAAATTACTAATTTTTTGGGAGTCTCCTTTTTTATTTTCAACTAAGAATGAATTTACACCCAAAAGAGAGAAATAATTGTTAAATAAATGAAAAAACTTTACTTGACAAATAAAAAACATTCACATATTTTACAGTCCTTGAAAATTTACTTTTTGTTATTTCATATTCCGCGTTAGCTCAATGGTAGAGCATTCGGCTGTTAACCGAAGGGTTGTAGGTTCGAGTCCTACACGCGGAGCAAAATTTACCCCAAATTTATTTTTGGGGTTTTTTATTTGTATGAAGTTTTACCTCTACATATTGCAATCCCTTTCCGCTGATAAATTTTACATCGGTGTTTCTCAAAATCCAGAACATAGATTAGTTTATCATAATTCCATTGAAAAGGGATTTACTTCAAGATACCGCCCTTGGAAACTCGTTTTCACCCAAGCTTTTGATTCTAAATCCGATGCCCTAAAAGCCGAAAGAAAACTTAAAAGTTGGAAGAGTAAAGCAATGATACGGAAAGTTATTTCCGGGGAAATTAGAATTTGAGCATTCGGCTGTTATCCCGATCGAGATCGGGATGTAGGTTCTCCAGATGAATATCGGGATACACGCGGAGCAAAATTTACCCCAAATTTATTTTTGGGGTTTTTTATTTGTATGAAGTTTTACCTCTACATATTGCAATCCCTTTCCGCTGATAAATTTTACATCGGTGTTTCTCAAAATCCAGAACATAGATTAGTTTATCATAATTCCATTGAAAAGGGATTTACTTCAAGATACCGCCCTTGGAAACTCGTTTTCACCCAAGCTTTTGATTCTAAATCCGATGCCCTAAAAGCCGAAAGAAAACTTAAAAGTTGGAAGAGTAAAGCAATGATACGGAAAGTTATTTCCGGGGAAATTAGAATTTGAGCATTCGGCTGTTATCCCGATCAAGATCGGGATGTAGGTTCTCCCGATGAATATCGGGATACACGCGGAGCAAAATTTACCCCAAATTATTTTTTGGGTTTTTTATTTGTATGAAGTTTTACCTCTACATATTGCAATCCCTTTCCGCTGATAAATTTTACATTGGCGTTTCTGAAAATCCCGAACGTAGATTAGTTTATCATAATTCCATTGAAAAGGGATTTACTTCAAGATACCGCCCTTGGAAACTCGTTTTTACTCAGGCCTTTGATTCTAAATCCGATGCCCTAAAAGCCGAAAGAAAACTTAAAAGTTGGAAGAGTAAAGCAATGATACGGAAAGTTATTTCCGGGGAAATTAGAATTTGAGCATCCCGCTGTTATCCCGATGAATCGGGATTTATACTAACTAAAATTACAATCCATTTATTCCTACAAAATTAATCCCGATTTTTATCTCAAATCTTTATATCTTTTAATAAACTTAATCAATTACCGAGGTTATCTTGAAATCAATCAAAATTAGTGTTGCACTTGTTTCATTTATCTTACTTTTAATTTCATGTACGCCGGAAAGATATTTTACTGAAGAGGCACATCAAATTCATTTAGAAGCGTTAACAATAGATACACATCTCGATACACCGATCCACTTAAATTCCGATCCGTTTTTCGATCTATCGAAATATCATGACTCCCGGAAAAAGGGCAGCGGTAAAGTTGATTTTCCACGGATGAAAAAAGGCGGTTTGGATGCAGCGTTTTTTATAGTTTGGACTGCACAAGGTGAACGAAATCCGCAAGGTTATCAAAAAGTTAAGGCAAAAGCATTAGATATTTTCGATTTAATTCATAATAACGTTAGTAAAAATTCAAATTTAGCAGAGCTTGCATATTCAACTAATGACATTTATAAAATTGCTAAAAGTAAAAAAAGAGCTATATTAATCGGGATGGAAAACGGTTACCCGATTGGGAAAGATTTATCTTTGGTAAAAAAGTTTTATGATTTAGGCGCAAGATACATCACACTTTGCCATACAAAAGACAACGATATTTGTGATTCTTCCACTGATGAAAGTGAAGATAAAGGCTTAACTGAATTCGGAGAAAAAGTGGTTCGGGAAATGAACCGTCTCGGAATAATGATTGATGTTTCACATATTTCCGACAAATCATTTTATGATGTTATAAAGATTTCCAAAACGCCAGTTATAGCATCACACAGCTGTTGTCGTGCACTTTGCAATCATCCGAGGAACATGACAGATGATATGATAAAATTGCTTGCCCAAAAGGGTGGAATAATTCAGCTTACTTTGGTGAACGAATATATTAAAACCCCGAAACAGAATCCTCAAAGGGATTCCGCTTTAGTAAAACTTAAAAAGAGGTTTGGCGATTATTCAAAACTCTCTCCGAAAAAATTGGGGGAACTTGAAAATGCATTTTCCGAATTAAACAAAAAATTTCCACAATCTATGGCAACCGTGGAAGATTTTGTCAATCACATTGATCATGTTGTTAAATTAGTTGGAATTGAATACGTCGGTATCGGTTCCGATTTTGACGGTGGCGGCGGAATTGACGGAGTTTACGACGTAAGCGAAATGGAAAATATAACGCTGGAATTGATTAAACGCGGTTATTCCGATGAAGACATAAAGAAAATCTGGGGCGAAAATTTACTTCGTGTTTTCAACGAAGTTGAAAATTACGCAAAAGCACATAAATAAAATATACAAATTTATATTTTATGATACTTTTTTATTTAAGTTGTACCGCTTCCGTTGATTAGGATCGAGATAAATTTTTCTTAATCTGATTGACTTTGGCGTAACTTCCACCATTTCATCTTCTTCAATAAATTCAAGGGCTTCCTCCAACGACAATTTCACAGCCGGTGTTATTTTAATTGCTTTATCGGCTCCGGCAGCCCGCATATTTGTTAACTTTTTCGATCTTTGTACATTTACTTCGATATCAATTTCTTTATTATGTTCGCCTATAATTTGACCTTTATAAACAATATCACCCGGATCAATAAAAAACTTTCCTCTGTCTTGAAGTGAATCGATTGCGTATGCCGTTGCGGGACCTTCACCCATGGAGATTAGCACCCCGTTTTTAGCTTTTCCTATTGAACCTTTAAAATATTCATATTGATAAAATCTATGATGCATTATTCCTTGTCCGGATGTAGCAGTTAATATTTTTGTTCTTAGTCCCATTAACCCGCGCGATGGAATATGAAAATGAATAGTATTCATATTACCTTTGGTTTCCATTTTAATCATTTCGCCTTTTCGTTGACCGACCAATTCAATAACTTTTCCCGCAAATTCCGCCGGTACGTCAACCACAAGGATTTCAATCGGTTCCGATTTCTTCCCGTCGATTTCTTTGTAAATAACTTTAGGTTCCCTAACTTGCAATTCATAACCGTCGCGGCGCATGTTTTCAATTAATATTGAAAGATGCAAAATTCCTCTGCCGGATACTTTATAGGAATCAGGTGAATTAGTATCCTGAACACGCAAAGCGACATTATATTCCAATTCTTTATAAAGTCTGTTGCGAAGTTGTCTGGAAGTTACATATTTTCCTTCCCTACCGTAAAACGGTGAATCGTTAACCGTAAATGTCATACTAATAGTAGGTTCGTCAATAGCAATAATCGGTAAGGGTTCGGGTGCTTCCCTCGAAGCAATAGTATCCCCGATATCTATATTATCCACACCAACAATCGCACAAATATCACCGCACGGTACTTCTTCGGTTTCTATTTTATTTAATCCGTCATAAATAAAAAGCTGTTTCGGATTAGCGTCCAGAATTGAACCGTCTCTTTTGATGATTGATAATTTTTCCGAAAGTTTTAGTTTTCCTCTAAATACTCTGCCGATTCCTATTCTGCCTACATAATCGCTATAATCTAACGATGTTATTTGAATTTGCATCGGACCTTCAAAAGAATCAACAAGGAGTAAAACACCGTCGGCCATTTTCAACACTCTTTCAACTTCCCCGCCGAAATCCGAATGTCCCGGAGTATCGATAAAATTCAGCTTATAGTTTTTGTAGGGAATGCTGATATTTTTTGCAAGTATTGTTATTCCCCGCTCACGTTCCAAGTCATTAGAATCCATAAATCTTTCTTGTATAATTTGATTATCCCTAAAAACTTCACACTGTTTTAATATTTGATCGAGTAATGTTGTTTTACCGTGATCTACATGCGCAATAATGGCAATATTTCTTATTTCTTTCATTTTTACCTATTAAAAATTAAAATAAGCCGTAAATATCGGTAAATTAAAAGTAATTACCTAAAATCTTGTTCGTTCGATAAACGAAACCACTCCGGATTCAATAGTGCATTTTTCGGGTATTTTTTGTTCTTTTTTACAACTACTTAACTCTGATTTAATAATCCCGGAATATTTTATTTTTATAAAAAATTTGTGATTTGTATCATTTGTGTTAAAATAATATTATATATTTTCTTATATTAACATAAAAAGTCTTATTTTAGCTATGTATAAGCATAAATCTGAAAATATAACACAGCTTTTAAATAGAGCGTCTCAAGGTGATAATCTTTCTTTGGACAAAATTATGCCTGTAGTATATAATGAACTCAGACGGATTTCTTCTAAATATCTAAACAACGAATACAGAAAACACACCTTGCAAACAACCGAATTAGTTCATGAAGCCTACATTAAACTTATCGGTGATCAAAAACTTTCATGGGAAAGCAGATCTCATTTCTTTGCAATAGCCGCAAAATCGATGAGACAAATTCTAGTTGATTATGCAAGAAAGAGAAAAGCCTTAAAAAGAGGTGAGGGCAAAACCTTATTGTCTTTAGATGATAACAACATAATCCTAAACCAAACCGAAGATAATATACTCAGCCTTGATGAAGCACTAACCAGATTAGAAAAGTTAGAAAAAAGATCTTCCGAAATTGTAGAGTTAAGATTCTTTTCAGGTTTAACTATTGAAGAGACTGCAGAAGTTTTAAATATTTCCGTGGCTACCGTGAAAAGAGATTGGAAATTTGCGAAAGCCTGGTTGTACCGGGAAATTAACTAATCTTTACTTTTTCTTTCATGAACACTTTTAATGAAATACTAAAAGCTATTTTCGAAAAAGCTTTATCCTTAGATGAGGTTGAACGGGAAAAATATTTTAAAAATCTGTCTTCCAAAGAAAAAAAATATATTGAGGAAGTACGCTCTTTAATTGACTCATATCAATCTACCGAAGATTTTTTAGAAATTGCTTCCAACCAACAGAAAATATTTTCGTTCGATAAAAACCAACCTCACCCACTAATTGGTAAGTGCATTGGTCAATACCTAATTGAAAAGGAAATTGGCATTGGGGGTATGGGAATTGTCTTTACTGGCGTACGAGCCGATAAGGAATTTAAACAAAAGGTTGCAATAAAAATTCTTAAGCAAGGATTAACTACAAAATATTTAATAAAACGCTTTGAAAACGAACGGCAAATACTTGCTAATCTTCAACATCCGAATATTGCTAAACTTTTTGATGGCGGAAAAACCATTGACGGTTTACCATACTTGGTAATGGAATATATTGAAGGAACTCCGATTACAGAATACTGCAGTAACAATAATTTAAATATTGAAGAAAAACTAAAACTTTTTACAACTGTTTGTTCCGCTGTTCAATATGCACATCAAAATCTGATAATTCACCGGGATCTAAAACCTGGTAATATTTTAGTTACTGCGGAAGGCAGACCCAAGCTGTTGGATTTCGGAGTAGCCAAATTACTTGATGAAAGTTTAGTACAAGAAAATATTAAACTTACACAAACCAAAATGATGCACCTTACTCCCGAGTATGCAAGTCCCGAACAAATAAACGGTGATAATATCACCACCGCAAGCGATGTATATTCACTTGGAGTAATTTTATATCAATTACTAACCGGGGAGCAACCATATCAAGTTAACAGTAGTTCACCGTTAGCTATAAGCAAAATTATCTCCGAAGAAAAAATTGTAAGACCGAGCGAAATACTAAAGATTAAAAAAACCAAAGAAGGAACCCGACAAAAGTTAAACATTTCCGAAAAATCATTAAGTAAACTTAAAGGCGACCTCGACAATATAGTTTTAAAAGCAATGCATAAAGATGTATCGCAGAGATATATTTCCGTTCAAGAACTGATTGATGATATCAACCGTTATCTAAAAGGATTGCCGGTTAAAGCAAGGAAGGATACACTCGGCTATAGATTTACAAAGTTCGTGCAAAGACATAAAGTCGGCGTGGCTTTATTTATCCTATTTAACATAATAATCCTTACAAGTATAGCAGCCGTTATTTATCAAGGGAGAATTGCCGCAAGGGAAAGGGATAAAGCAAAGACAGAAAATCAAAAATATGAAAAGGTAAACGAATTTTTAACGAGTATTCTATCGTCCGTTGATCCGAGTGAAATTGGCAGGGATGTAAAAGTTTACGATATTTTGGATAAAGCAGCAGAAGATGTAAATACCGAACTGAAAAATCAGCCGGAAGTTGAAGCTTCAATAAGAAGCACACTTGGTAACACCTATGTTAATTTAGGCGAATACGATAAGGGAAAACCCTTTCTTGAAAAAGCTTATGAAATTAACTTAAGCCTGTATGGAGAAAATAGTAAAGAAACAGCTACGAGTATACATGATTTGGGACTTTATTATGATTGGATTGGAGATTATAAAAAAGCGGATTCTTTATATTCAAAATCCATTAGCATTTTTAGAAATGTATTGAAAGAACCGGCAAAAATTTATGGTGATGCGTTAAATAATTTGGCAATTGTAAAAATGCATTTTAGTCAATATGATATTGCCGAAAAGCTTTATCTGGAAGCGATAGAAATTTCCAAAAAAGTTGAAGGGGAAAAATCAAGAAATATTGCGGTCATGATGAATAATCTGGCTTATAATTATTCGGATGCGGGTAAGTTGGATAAAGCCGAAGAATATTATAAAAAATCGCTGCAAGTAATTTTAGAAGTATTGGGGGAAAACAGACCTGAAGCAGGCACAGCTTACAATAATATTGCTTGGTTACATATGCAAAAAAATGAACTTGACTCGGCGGAAGTTTATTTAAATAAATCCTACCAACTTAAATATAAACTTAAAGGGAAAGATCATCCGGATGTTGGACTTGCATTAAACAATCTGGGAGTATTGCAATTCAAAAAAGGTAACTTTACTAAAGCCGAAAAATACTTTTTAGATGCGGTAAAACAATATCGAAAAACATATTCGGTTGACCATCCTTTAATTGCCGTAAGCAATTATTGGTTAGGAAAAGTTTATAGACATCTTAAGAATTATGACTTAAGTCAAAAGCATTTTAAAAAATGTTTGAAATACAGATTAATCAAGTTACCCAAAGATAATTGGGAAATTTGGGATACCAGAGGCGAATTAGGAATTACTTTGTTAAAACAAAAACATTATCAAGAAAGTGAAAAATTATTAAAATCGAGTTATGAATTTTTCATAAATAAAGAAAACCCCGATACCTTAAGAGCAACAAACTTCTTAAGATTTCTTGTTAATAATTTCGCAGAAACCGGTCAAAAAGAGAAACAATCAACCTACAGTTCAATTCTAACACAACTGCAAAAATAAATTACCTCTCAAATTTTTGAGCCAATCTCTTCTCCTTTTACGCATGTAACAAATGGTTAGAATAAAACAAAATAGTAAAGAGGAGAAGGAATGAACAAACAAAAGCTATTTATAAATCTGTTTTTCTTTACTGTTTTTTATTTGGGGTTAATTAGTTGTTCCTTAAGAAATCAAATTTAGAGAAAAATAGTAGCGAAAATTCATCCCGAAATCTCTGAAAAAGGAGTTTCTGAAAAACCACAAAACTATAACCTTCAACTTTTCGGCTAACTTTTTCAAATTCCACGCTGATGCTGCCAACATTGCATTGATCTTAGGCGAACTTTCTCCGTGCAAATAGTTTTGTTCCATTCTAAATTCTCTTTTCAAGTGTCCTATTACCGCCTCTATTGCAGCTCTACGTCTAAACTTTTTTCTCTTCTTTTGTCTTTCATATTTACTATCTTTACTTCTAACAGGCTTTGGCGTTGATATCTTTACGCCTTTTATCTCCGTTCTTCCACCTCCCCCTCTGTCGTAGATTATTTCTTCCGGTAAATACTCTAAATTTTTCTCTATTTGTTCTAGCAACGGCTCTATCGTTTTACTATCGTGTCGATTGCCCGCATAACTCTCTACGCCTAATATCACTAAGCCCTTTGGCTCTACCATTATTCCTATCTTATTGCCAAATTCATATCTCTTATGTGCCTTGCCCTTTGATATACAACTCGTAAACAACTTATGTAAGCTGTATATCTTATTCTTATCTTTTTCCTTTTGAGACAATACCCGCTTATAAAGACTTAATTCTTCTTCATATTTAGATAATTTCTCCGCCGGCAACTTCCTCTCCAATTCTCTTATCAGTCTCCCCGATATTATCTTTAACTTCTTTTTTGCTTTCCGTGCCTTCTTTCTTCTTCTTGGATGTTCGCCGTTGTAACTATCTCTTAATAATTGCTTGCTTACTCGCTTGTAACTCTGGCGTTGTTTTACATCTATCTATTATTTTCTTGGCTAATTTTGAGTCTGTTGGATAGGTAATATTATTCTCTTGAACTGTCGTATCTGACATCAATTGTTTATTCTTTACTTTCTTCCCGTGTAATTCAATAGTATGTGTAAATATTTTCTCTATCCCTTCTTTCCCTATTCGCTTCCTAAAATGAACAAAATCACTCGGATCGCACGGAAATTTATGCTGAAATTGTCCGTATCCGCAAAAATATTGCATATACGGGTTCATTACCCATTGCTTGGCTAATGTCTCGTCTCCTAAATTGTAATAATGTTTTAACAGTAATGATCCTACCATAAATCTTATGGCTATCGCCGGTTGTCCTCTGTCTGAATATTTTACCGATAACTCTTTCTCTATATGTGCCCAATCTATCTTTTGGGCTAATAATACCAATTCATGTTGCTTATCAATGAAGTCTATTATCATTGGTCTAAAAAACTCGGCTTGATTTTTATCGGGTAATTTTCCTAACATTTTTTCTCTTTTTTTGCAAGATTTTTTACTCAAATTATTTAAATCTTGCATTTTATTCAACTTCATTTTACCCTTTTTACTTCTTTTTTGTGCTATTCTCTAACCTTTTTTTATTTCTTAAGGAGCAACTACTTAGTGCTGCTAACGCCGTAGGCGTGAAACATGTATAGAACGAGCATTCAACTACAAAATCAAAACTCCAGCGGAGTGAAACGTTTTTTTATGATTTTTATTTTCTCCCATGTCATCCTGACGAACGTCAGAATCAAAAGAAGGATTTTTTAGATGCTGAACCAATTCGCCAGCGGCGAACAGCATGACACATTATTTAAATATTTCTGGATTGCATGACAGTCTGATTTTTGGAATTTGTTATTTGTTATTTGGAATTTCTTGTCTGTCATTCCGTCCGCTGTCGGCAGATTGTTTCGGGATCTAAAAAGAACAATTGAATAGCCGCTAATGCGCGAATGAAAAAATCATTTTGGGAACTCAAGGTTTGGGTTTCTACCACCGTGTGGACGGTGGTAGCAGGGAAATCACGGACACAGAAACTTTATCCCAGTTTAATCGTTTCGGTTGCGTATGTGTTTTCCGTTTCATAAACCCAAACGCGGATTTGGGAAATGTTTTCAGGCAAACCGGCAGATTTTATTTCCTTCAAAAAATATCCGCAAATATTTTCCGCCGTGGTTTGAAACGGGACAACAACAGCTTTTGAATTTAATTTTTCCAGAACGTCAATCAACTCTTCGTCTTCCTCAAATACCATTACCGAATGATCGAGATTGTCAACTATCGGTCCGACGATTTCCTTTACGTCGTAATAATCCAACACCATTCCGTTTTTGTCGATCGAACCTTCGAACTCAACGGTTAATTTATAAGAATGCCCGTGAAGGTTTTTGCATTTCCCTTTATGAAACGGGAGTCTGTGTCCCATTTCCCACTTAAAATCTTTTGCAATTTTCATACGCCCCTTGTCTCCGGTTTCCAAATATATTTATGTAATTGCGGTTGAAATCTTACTTTTAATTTATCTTCCAAAATCCAGTTTACAAGCGTTAGCGGTTCAAGTTCCCCGAAAACCACCGAAAATAATACCGTTACTTTTTCCGGCAGATTGTATTTTTCAATAATAGATTTTGCCCAATCGTAATCTTCCCTGTTCCCGATTACAAATTTCACCTCGTCTACGGGTTTTAAATAATCGATGTTTTCGTATAAGTTTTTCTTCATCATTTTACTCGAAGGGCATTTCAAATCCAAAATAATTTTAACCCTTTTATCAATATTCTTTATAGGCAGACTGCCTCCGGTCTCAAGCATCACTTCAAAACCTTCGTCGCATAATCTTTTCATTAACTCCAAAGATTCTTCTTGCACCAACGGTTCGCCCCCGGTAATCTCCACAAGCTTGCAGTGATATTTTTTCACTTCATCGATAATTTCGTCAATCGATTTATCCTCGCCTTCGTAAAATGCATATTCCGTATCGCAATACGAACACCGCAGATTGCAATATGTTAATCTCACGAAAACACAAGGAAGTCCGGCTTTAGTGCTTTCCCCTTGAATCGAATAATATATTTCATTTACTTTTAACATCGCTGTCTTTCAAAAATTGAGCCCGAAATTTATTAAAATCATCCGAAGATTAAAAACACTCCGCGTTTAATTATTTCATTACGTTAATAATTACCGACGAAGGATATTCCTCGGAATGATAAACCCTGTGCACCGCGCTTTTAAAATCTTCTTCTTCCGCATTGTAAATATCCGTAAATGTTTGCGGGTTTCTGTCAAATAGCGGGAACCAACTGCTTTGTATTTGAACCATTATTTTATGACCTTTCTTAAACGTATGCATAACATCGGGAAGTGTAAAAGAAACTTCCGTAACTTTGCCGGGAACGAACGGTTCGGGATTTTCATAACTGTTCCTAAATTTTCCGCGCATTATATCGCCGCGTATTAACATTTGATAATTCCCCATTTCCACGGTTTTACCGTTTTTGCTTTTATCTTTTTCGTCTTTCGGGAATACATCTATCAGCTTAACAACCCAATCCGCATCCGTTCCGCTCGTGGATACAAACAAATCCGCTTTTACCGGACCCGCAACTGTTACATCCGTATCTAGAATCCCGGTTTGGTAAGAAAGCACATCCGTTCTTGTAAAGGCAAATCTTTGATCTTCCACCATATATGTTCTGTTATAAAATTTTCGTGAGTCAAGAATTTTCGATGTGTAAGGCACAGGCTTAAAAGGATTACTTATAAACTCGTCGTAATCTATTTCACTTTTTTCCGGTGAGTTAAAAACAAGTTTTGCTCCGTCATCGAAATACAACTTTTCCGGAACGGAATTCTCCGGCGGCCATTTTTCAAACTTATGCCATTTATTATTTCCTGTTTCAAAAATTAAAGCCTCGGGTAAATTTAATTCCCCTTTCCCTTTCAGAAAGTAATTGAAAAAGGGAAGTTCAACGTTTTGTCTGTAAAATTCACTTGTGTTTTGTCCGAATTCCATATCGCCGAACTCCGAAACATTCCCTCTGCCCCAAGCGCCGTGCGGCCATGGTCCCATTACCAAAATGTTAAATGTTCCGGGATTTTTTTTCTCTATTTCCGAATAAGTATGAAGTGCACCGAACAAATCTTCGCCGTCGAACCAACCGCCAACCGTCATAACCGCCGGTTTAACGTTATGAAAGTGTTGCAGCGTGCTTTTCGCCTGCCAGAAATCGTTGTATGTTCCGTTTGCCATAGCTTGATTCCAAAATTCTATCCGGTTATTCAGATATAATTTATTTGCGTTTTTCAAAGGACCCATATCAAGGAAGAAAGTATAAGCGTCGGGCGAAGGATAACGAACCGGTTTCGGCCATTTGGTTGTAAGACTATCGCGCGGAATGCCGAACACTTTGAAAAAGTTGAATGCCATCATTAGTGAGAAAGCTCCGTTATGGTGCATATCGTCGCCGATAAACCAATCGGATATTGGCGCTTGTGGAGAAACGGCTTTAATTGCCGGGTGATTTGCCATTGCCGCCATTGCTGCGTAAAATCCTGGATACGATATTCCCCAAACGCCAACGCGTCCGTTGTTATGCGGAATATTATTAATTAACCATTCCACGGTATCGTACGTGTCGGATGCCTCGTCAACATCGGTGCTGTCTTTTTTATCCGGAATGAACGGTCGCATATCGACAAATTTTCCTTCCGACATAAATCGCCCGCGAACATCTTGATGAACGATAATGTAATTTTCATCGGTAAAATGTTTATAAATTTTTGCATAACGGCTGAACTTATTTTTGCCGTACGGAGCACAACTGTACGGGGTTCGCCAAATTAATATCGGATGTTCTTCGGTTGTGTCTTTCGGACTAAAAACAGCAGTGTAAAGTTTTATGCCGTCGCGCATTCTGATTCTATATTCGTTTTTAACATAACGATCTTCCACACCGCCTTGATCTTGCGGATAAATCGAACCGGTAAATAAAATAATTAACGCTAAAACTTTTACTATTTTTCTTTTCATAAAACTTTCCCACTCTGTTAAAAAGCATACATAAAATACAAAATATCGGTTTTAAGAGCCATAAAATAGACTTGGGATAAGATGCTAACAGATTCACGGTTTACTTTTGACTACGTTTGTTTATTATCAATTGATTATTTTTGCATTACCAAAAAACCGGAGATGAAAATGAGAGATAAAATAAATTCCAGAGTTGAACTTTATAACGGAACCGCAATGCCTTGGCTCGGTTTGGGCACATGGCAAATTCCGGATGGGAAAGAAGCGGAAGACGCCGTCCGGTTCGCACTGGAAACAGGATACAGAAGCATAGATACCGCAGCGGTTTACGGGAACGAGCGCGGTGTGGGAAACGGCATCAAACAAAGCGGCATTCCGCGGGAAGAAATTTTCATAACATCAAAAGTGTGGAATTCCGATCAAGGCTTTGAATCGACTCTAAAAGCATACGAACACAGTCTTAATTTACTTGGCACGGATTATCTCGATTTATATTTGATTCATTGGCCGGTTAAAGGAAAATATGTGGAAACGTGGAAAGCATTGGAAAAACTTTATAACGAAGGAAGAGTAAAAGCAATAGGCGTAAGTAATTTTCACATTCACCATTTGGAAGATATTTTACGCGAAACGGAAACGGTTCCGATGGTAAATCAAGTTGAGTTTCATCCTTACTTGCAACAAACGGAATTAAGAAAGTTTTGCAAAGAACATTTGATTCGCTTCGAAGCATGGAGTCCGTTAATGCAAGGGCATTTCAAAAACATTCCGGTAATTAAATCGATTGCCGGGAAATACGGAAAGACGGAAGCTCAAATAATTCTGCGGTGGGATTTGCAAAACGAAGTTATCACAATTCCCAAATCAGTTCACAGAGAAAGAATCGAAGAGAATTCCAGGATATTCGATTTCGAACTTTCCGAAGACGATATGAATGAAATTAACGCACTTAACTTGGATAAAAGATTCGGACCGGATCCGGATAACTTTAATTTTTAATTCTAAAATCTAAAATATTTTAGCCGGCAATTTCTACAGTTTGGGAAACAACTTTTTCATCATAAACGGGAACATTAAACGAAAAGACCGTTCCTTTACCGATTTCGCTTTCCACGGAAATATCCAAACGGTGAACTTCCAAAATCTTTTTAACTATTGCCAAACCGAGACCGATGCCTTTATTTTCGTTGGTTTCAATACGTTTACCTTGGTCGTACCGGTTAAATATCGTCGATATTTCATCAGAAGGGATTCCTCTTCCGCTATCCCGGATTGAAACAAGGACGCAATTTTCTTTTTTTGTAAGGTTGAAAGTTATTTCGCCGTTTTCGTTTGTAAACTTAATGGCGTTATCCAATAAATTCTGCAAAACTTTTTCCATCATGCTTATATCCGCAAATACAAGGGGTAAATTGCTATCGAAACTCAAACTTAATCTGATGTTTTTCGATTCGGCAAGGATTTGATTTTTTTGCTGAATATCCTGAACCAACTCTGCTAGCGAAAACGGTTCGGGTTTAGGAACGTATTCGCGGGCTTCCAATTTCGAAAGTTCGAACAGCTCTTCAACTAGTTTTTTCAAGCTTTCCGTGCTGTTCAAAACGATATTCATAAACTTGTCTTTCTCTTCATCGGAAAGGGAATCGGATTTCATAGTTAAGGTTTCCACGTAACCTTGAATTGATGCAAGCGGGGTTCTCAAATCGTGCGAAACATTTGCTACCAGTTCCCTTCTCAAATTATCCATGGTTTTAATTTCCTGGATATTTTGCACAATGGTGTCCGCCATTTCGTTAAACGATTGCGCAAATTCCCCCAATTCATCGTTGCTTTTAATTTTAATTCGGGCATCGAGATTTCCGTTTTTAAAATCCCTAATCACCTTCAACATTTCATTTAAGTTTCTGGTAATAAATCTTAAAGATAAAATTGTAATTATTGCGGCGGCAAGCAGAGTAATTATCATCGAGCGCAAACCCAACCTCATAATATAACTGCCGAAAACAAGTTGTGTAGCGTTTTCGTATTCTTCGCCTTCCAAAATCACATAAATATATCCGCGGAAAATATCGCCTTCGTAAACTTCGGAAGCGGAGAAAGCCTTTTCTTTTTCCCGGTTTTTCGGATCGTCGCCCAATACGAATATATTACCTTTGTTTGCTATAAATTTTTTGATAGGCCCGAGCGAAACGGATTTTAGTTTGATTTTTTTATCCGGCGCAAAATAAGTCAAAATTTTTCCGTCGGGATCGAGAAGGTAAACTTCTATACTTGGATTTATCACCATCACATTATGGAATACATCATCCAAGACCTTTTTGTTAAGTTTGCCGTCAACAAAACATTGGGTTTCTTCGGCAATGTGTTTGGCAACTTCGGAATTAAGTTTTTGGATGGTTTCCTGAAAATACATTTCCGCGGTAAATACCGATATATAAAGATAAACGGAAGAAAGTATAATCAAAATGAATAAAAACGTTGCCGCAATTTTCCATTTTAATTTATTGAAAATTCTAAACTTGTTTTTCATTTTCGTAATATTCCAATTTTTCGGTTTCGTTAAATTTATAACCAACGCCCCAAGAAGTTAAAATATATTTGGGTTTGGATAAATTATCTTCTAGTTTGCTGCGCAATCTGTTAATATGTGAATTTACGGTATGTTCGTAGCCGTTGTATTGATAACCCCAAAGTAAATTAAGCAATTGTTCCCTGCTGTAAATTTTTCCGGGATGGGAAGCTAAAAGGTAAAGCAAATCGAATTCCTTTGCCGTAAGTTCAACCTCTTTACCGCGCAGCGTTACTTTTCTTTTGGATTTATCAATCAAAAGTTCGCCGATTTTTATGTTTTTGTCGTTATTAATTTCATTTTTAATTGTGCTTATCCGCCGGAATATAGCTTTAACCCTTGCGATAAATTCCCTTATGCTGAAAGGTTTTGTTAAATAATCATCGGCGCCCATTTCCAATCCGATTACCTTATCAATCTCTTCGCTTTTGGAAGTAAGCATTAGAATTGGGGTATAGTTATCGCGTTTGCGGACTTCTTTACATATCTCCAATCCGTCTAACTTCGGGAGCATAATATCAAGAATGATTAAATCAAATTGCCCGTTTAAAGCCAAATCCAATCCCGTTTCCCCGTCGAACGCTTTGGTCACGGAGTAATCCAAATCTTTTAAATGCATTTCCAGAAGATCCGAGAGTGAATCGTTATCTTCGATAACCAAAATACTTTTCATCTTTAATCCTTAACTTTTAAAAGAATGCCGGAGCAAAACAATTCGCCCCGACTCAAAATAAAAATTATTTTATAAATAGCAAATTATTTAATTCTTGTAATAGTCAACTTGGCTGCCGGTTCGTCCCAACCGTAAACTGCGGGATCAAGATTTCCGTAACCTTGAATTCCTTCGTGGAATCTGATTCTTTCATAGGTGGGGACACGTACGTGCGGACTTCCACAGCACGGACCGGGGATATGGTCGGCAGATTCGGTGTTTCTTTCCGTACCGGCATCATAAACCCTAAGGTAATAAACTCTTGACCCAACCAACGGCAACCTAACAGCGTTAGCGCCTACGAATGCATCGTTTGTATTAACAAGCATCGCTACAAGGGAAAGTTTAACAAACGGTAATTTTGTTTTAACCGTAAATGTTTGGGAAGTTCCGGGGAATATAGGTCCGCTCGAACCTTCGACAACATCATAAACAAAATCGGAATTTGTTAACGAATTTATCATCGGACCGTTAACCGCATCTTCGGCTAATTGTCTTAATTCGTCGGAAGCATATTGACCTAATCTGAAAATATGGAAAAGCGGTGTATGCGTTGCGAGCACCGGCGGGGAGAAAGGTTGACTGGCACCCGGTCCTGTAGCCGGAGTCATGTTTTCAATTGTGATTTCAAACTCTGCATAGTTCTCACCCCTTTTTGCAAACTGCTCGCTGAAGTCCGCATTCGAGTTTACTTGGGAATCGTTTGAAACAGGTCCTTCCTCGTTACAGGCAAAGAGTAACGGTATAAGAACAAAAAGCGAAATTATTAATTTATTTTTTAGCATTTCTGCCTCCTAAATTATGTTGTTGGATGACCGTTTCAAACTTCGGGAAAAAGTATCACGAAAATATCACGGGCTTCTAAAGAATTGATAAATTAATCGGATGGGGTTTTGAGCAGAAAAAGGAATGCCGCAATCCGTTAATTTAACGGATAACGGTATTGTAAAAATTTAATTACTTAATATTAAATTCCGGCAATCTTCCCGGAGACCATGGAACGTTATATTTCTCCAATTCCTTTTCCATATTTTTAATTTCAATATTATAAATTGCCTTAATTTCCTCTAACACCGGCGGGAACTCTTCGCGTAAGACTTCGAACATAGTTCTTTCGGTTTCCGTTATCGGCGAAGTAGAACGCCAATGGCTGTATGCCAACACATTTAATCTATGATTAAAAGTAACGGGAGCCGGCGGATTTTCTTCCTCGCTAGGTTTGTTACTGGGTCTTTTAAATTTTAAGCTGATTTTTTGCAGACGCTTTTTAATTCCGGCGGCTTTCTTAAATAATTCGTACGGAGCTTGCGGTGTATTCAAAACCGCGAGCATCATTTTATCGACACGGTCGATTGCTTCATTTAAAAATCTGAACGTTCCCCTCACGCTTCGCGAAAGCTCGTTTACTTTTTTCTGGAATGCTACAAGCTCTTTTCTATCCGGAGCGGGAAGCGTTGTATTTCTCACCGGAACAGCATTGAATTCACGCGGCACGCCAAGTTCCTTTTCTCCATCCCGGGTAACAAGTGTAAGTTTTACCCTGTATTTTCCGGGCATAACCAAGGTACTGCTTCCAAGGGATTTAAATGGATCGAATTTTTCTTTATCCGATAACGGACGGGTGCTCGCAAATCTTAAATCCCAGTTTACACGATTAATACCCTTTTTAGGTTTGGCGGTTATTCTTCTTACCGGATTACCGGATTCGTCTTCCACCGAAAATACAAGGTAAGGCGGAATTTCGTTTTCTTCTTCCCTTAATTCTTCTTCCGTCGGTTGCGGAATGGGTTTTCCTTTTTTGAACAGCTTTTTCTCTTTTTCGTGTCTTATTTCCCTCAATGTTTTTGGCACTTCTTTTAAATAGTAAGTGAAAGTTGCACCGAATGGCGGATTGGGTGCCCTGAAATAATCGGAACCTTGAGCATAACGTGCCCTTTTCTGAATATACATGTAAGCATCCCTAACGGGGAATAGTACCGCATAGTTTTTAAAAGTTTTTTCGTTAATTTCTCTAAGCGGTGAATAATCATCCAGAATATAAAAACCTCTTCCGAACGTAGCAATTACAATATCGTTTTTCGATTTTTGCAATGCAATGTCTTTCACGGAAATTGTCGGGAGTCCGCTTTTCAACTGTGTCCAACTCTTTCCTCCGTTTGTACTGAAGAAAAATCCGAATTCGGTTCCCACAAAAAGTAAATCGGGATTAACGAAATCTTGTTCGAAAGTATTTACGGGACCGTTTTCCGGAAGGTTGCTTGAAATTGAATGCCATGTTTTTCCCTTGTCGGTGCTTTTCAAAACGTACGGTTTAAAATCATCCCGTTTATGATTATTGAACGTCGCAAAGACAACGTTTTCATCGAACTTTGAAGGAACAATATCGCTTACGTAAGTATACTTCGGAACACCCGGAAATTCGGAAACTTTCCTCCAAGTTTTAGCATCTTCCGAAACTTGAATAACGCCGTCGTCCGTTCCGACATAAAGTAAATTTTCCTTAACAGGCGATTCGCTTAACGAAACGATAGTTCCGAAAAGTGAAGTTGACTTATCCTTTGCCACCGCATCAATGCTCCAATACTTGCCCATAACCTTAAAGGAATTGCGATCGATTTGCGCGGTAAGGTCACCGCTGATTTCTTCCCAACTGTTACCACGGTCTTCACTCCGGAAAACCCTTTCGGCGGCACAGTAAATCCGGGTATGTTTATGTGGACTAATAATCAAAGGCGTATCCCAATTCCATCTAAAAGTCTTTTCACCTTTTTTAGGTTCCGGGCGAATGCTGACGCTCTCGCCGCTTTGCCTGTCGTATCTTACCATTCCCGCATATTGGGATTCCGCATAAACAATATTGGGATTTTCCGGATCGACGGCAGACCAGAAGCCGTCTCCGCCGTTTGTAACAAACCAATCGGAATTAACAATTCCTTCGGAACTAAACGTGCGCGAAGGTCCGCCCATGCTGCTGTTATCCTGGGTTCCGCCGTAAACGAAATAGAAAGGTTTACTGTCGTCAACAAAAACCCGGTAGAATTGGGTGATCGGTAAATTTTCTTTAAAGTCGAAAGTTTTTCCGCCGTCGTAAGTTTCGTAAATGCCTCCGTCACCGCCTATCAGAAAATGCTTGGTATCATCCGGATCAATCCACATCGCGTGATCGTCAACGTGCCGGTCTTTGTTTCCTACCGGTTTCCAGGTTTTTCCGCCGTCCAAAGTTACCTTCGAACGGACATCTGTTGCATAAACTTTATTAACGTCTTTCGGGTCGCAAAAAATTTCGTTAAAATACTGCCCCGATGCAGTATAATCGCTCATCTTTTCCCAAGTGGCGCCTCTGTTTGTGGATCTGAAAAATCCGCCTTTGCCTAATGCGGCTTCCACGATCAAATATACAACGTTCGGATCGACCGGGGAAACACAAATTCCCATTCCGCCAATATCTACTTTGGGTAAACCTTTCATAATTTTTTCCCAGGTTTCTCCACCGTCGGTAGATTTATATACCGCCGATTCGGGTCCACCGCCGATTTTGGTATAAACATGTCGTCTTCTTTGTTCGGAAGTTGCATAGAGCACATCAGGATTTCCGGGTTCGAACACCACATTGTTCACTCCTGTATTTTCGCTAATCTCCAAAACCTTTTTCCATGTTTTTCCCCCGTCGGTTGATTTGTACAAACCTCTGTCTCCGCCCGGTCCCCAAACGGAACCTTCTGCCGCAACGAATACCACATTCGAATTTCTCGGATCGATTAAAATTTTCCCGATTTGCCTGGAGTTTTTCAGTCCCATATTTTTCCACGATTTCCCGCCGTCAACAGATTTATAAACCCCGTCTCCGTATCCCAAAGCTCGTTGGTGATTGTTCTCTCCGGTGCCCGCCCAAATAACATTGGGGTTTTGCGGATCAATTGCCAGACATCCGATGGAATAAGCGCCGTAATTATCGAACACCGGTTCAAAAGTCACGCCCCAGTTTGTAGTTTTCCAGATGTTACCGCTAGCCGCCGCTACAAAATACTCGTTTTCTTTTTGGGGATTAACGGCAATATCGGCAATCCTACCGGAAGTAAAAGCCGGACCGATACTCCGCCATTTCAGTCCACCGAAATATGAAGCGGTTGAATCTTTTTTATTGCTCTTGGCAATACTTAAAGATGCAATAATTAAATATATTAACACCCATTTTGTTACGTATGGTTTTTTCATTTTTTACCCGCAGATTTTAATTTGAATTTTGGTATTACGAAAATACCAAAAGTATCGAAAAGATTTTCAGTATTGGAATTTTTTCTTTAACAGATAAATAAAAACCGGAGCTCCGATAATTGCCGTTACCGCTCCCACGGGAAGCTCGGCAGGTGCAATAACGCTCCTTGCCAAAGTATCGGCAAGAATTAAAAACGATGCGCCTAAAAAGAATGAAGAAGGGATAATTATTCTGTAGTCTTGTCCGAATAACATCCTGCTTACGTGCGGAACTATCAGTCCAACAAAACCGATTATTCCGCTTATGCTTACAACGGAACCTACTAACAAGCTCGATACGATATACGCGATATTCTTAACTCTGTTTGTATTAATTCCCAATTGCTTTGCCCCTTCGGAACCGATTGCCAGAACATTATACTTGTACGAATTGAAAATTAAAATTACCGTGGCAAAGATCGTAACGGGAAGAACAAAATATAAATTTTTAGTTTCCGCAAAAGACAAACTTCCGATTAACCAAAATATTGCCGTGCGAAGCGAAGTATCGAGCATGGATGTCATTATCAAAATGCCGGAACCGAAAAACGCACCGACCATAACGCCGGAGAGTAATAGCACACCGGGTTCAATTTCGCCGAACCTTCTTCCAAGTAAAAAGACAATCAGCACAACTATCAATGCTCCCGCAAACGCAAGAATTTGCGTGCCGAAGAAAGATAAGCCCAAAACAAAAGACAATACCGCTCCGAAAGAGCCGCCGCTCGATATTCCAAGGATATACGGTTCGGCTAAAGGATTTTGCAATATAGCTTGAAATACCGCACCCGCTACGGAAAGTCCGCCCCCAACGGCAATTGCCATTAAAATTCTGGGTAAACGGATTTCCCAAATTATTTTTTGCAAAACGGTGTCTTTTGCTTCTCCAAAAAGAATACCGAGAATTTTAAAAAACGAAATGCGAACCGAACCCACCGAAACGCCGAACAGAGCAATGATTATCGTGATAAGAAACATTAACCCGACGTAAATAACGAAATTGATTTTAGTCAGCCGTTCAGTTCCAGCCATAACCTATCCAGCAATTTCTGAATGTTATAACCCGCTACCGATGAAATCACCAAAATTTCTTTATCTCCTGTTGGTAATTCCGATTCGGCTTCCGATTTCTTTTTTCGGCGTTCGTCTTCCGGTAATAAATCCGCTTTGGTAAGCGCAATCACCTTTCTTTTTTGAAGCAGACTTTCATTAAATCCCGCCAGCTCGGAAGATAAAATATTAAAATCCTTTACAATATCTTCGGATGTAATATCAATCAAGAAAAGCAGGACTTTGGTTCTTTCGATGTGTTTTAGAAATTGGTGGCCGAGCCCTTTCCCCAAATGAGCGCCTTCAATTAATCCGGGAATATCGGCAACGGTAAAAGTTTTATAATCTTTATATTTCACGATTCCCAAGTTCGGTTTTAAAGTTGTAAAAGGGTAATCTGCAATTTTAGGGCGCGCAGCCGAAATAGTTGAAATTAAAGTGGATTTACCGGCGTTAGGAAATCCTACGAGTCCGACGTCTGCAATCAGTTTTAATTCAAGAATAATTTTCCGCTCTTCTCCCGGTTTTCCTTCTTCGGCAAAACGGGGAGTTTGATTTGTGGGCGTAGCGAAATTACTGTTGCCTTTGCCTCCCTTGCCTCCTTTTGCCACGATAAACTCTTCACCGTGTTTGGTAAAATCATATAAAATTTCTTTTGTTTCAAAATCCTTAACGATTGTTCCGACAGGTACGGAAATAATTAAGTCTTCACCGGATTTACCGTCTTTCAAAGACTTTCCGCCCGGTTGCCCGTCTTGAGCGATATATTTTCTTTTATATTTGAAATCAAGTAAGGTGTGTAAGTTTTCGTTGGCTTTCAGGATTACGTTACCGCCCCTTCCTCCGTTTCCTCCGGCGGGACCGCCTTTAGGAACGTATTTTTCTCTTCTGAACGCAACGGCTCCGTCGCCGCCTTTACCGGCTCTAACAAATATTTCTGCGTAATCTAAAAACATTATTCATCTTCAGGAAGATACGGTGCGAGCAACTAAAGATTTAAAAACCTGAACTTCCGGTATGGAAGGATTTATTTTGTTTTCTTCACAGTATCGGTCTATTAATTTATCGCATTCCTCTTTACTTCCACAGCCTTTTAATTCGTTCATCAAATCTTCCGCGCCAATCATATCGTAATCAAAAACAACTTCTATTATTCTCGGCATGTATTCACTGTGAATTATATCTTCGATTTCCAACTTTTCATCACTATCCAAATCAATTTTTACATACTGCGGAGGCGTGTAGGTTTCTTCCATATCCTCCTGTTCTTGCTTTTCGTCCGTAGTGTCTCCGGAGGTTACGGTCAATTCGTCACCGGTTTCAATTTCTTCGTTATCAAGATTATTCATCAAGATAAATTCTTTTACGGCATTTCGCGTTTGTTTTTCTTTTGCCGTACCCGCTATTAATTCGTCGTCAATCGACATTTTGATATCGGGTTTGAGTTCCAGTCGGGAAAATTCGTCTGCCAGTTTTATTTCGGGTTCGGTTTCATATTCCATAACCGTATTAAATATTTCACTGTTTCTTTCGAACTCGTCAAGATCGATTTCGTCGGCTTTTCTCAACATCGAATCTTCATCAATGCTTAACACTTCTTCGTCCATTGTTTGTTCTTCCCCACCGGATTTATTTGCTTCACCGTTTTGAGGAACGGATTCCACATTTAGCAATTCATCCGGAGCTTCAACTTTTATCTGACTTTCTTCCGTTTCAGCAACAACTTGTTCATCCGCCGGTGCCGTTCCGGTTTCGGAAACGGTTTCTTCAATTACAGATTCTTCATCAATAACGGTTTCCCCGCTTGTTAACGGCTGTCCGCTTTCTTCAACGCTTAATTCTTCCGCAACGGTTTCCTGTTCGGCTTTGGCTTGGATTTCCGTTTCCGGTTCTTCAAATGAATCGGAGGTTTCACCGGAAAGGATTGCCTCTCCTTCTGTTTCTTCATCCTTGATTTCAATCGAAGTTTCTTCGCCGGTTAAATTATTTTCATTAACTTCCGGTATTTCGCTCTCTCCGGTTAAAAACTCGGCAAGATTAATTTTCTCAATCATGTAATCGCCGTCATAAATATTCGAATGCTCAAGAAACTGCTCGAGTACTTCTTTATTTAGCGGTTTAATATAGAAATCCAATTCTTCCGCATAATTTTTGATTGCCGTTTCAATGTTATCCTCGCCGATATTGGTCAGCTTTTTAGCAAAGTAATCATCAAATTCATTAAAAATTAACGCAAGTTCCTCATCGTTTTCTTCGGATTCCGCAAGAGTTTCGTTTTCGTGAGTATCTTGCCCACCGGGTCCGCTTTCATCAAAATCTTCCGTAATTTCATTTTTAATAATTGCCGCTTGAGGAACCGATGTCTCTTTTTCTACTTCCGGAATGTCGGCATCAACCAAATTATCAAGCGCAGATTCGGTTTCCTGCATTAACGGTTCGCTAAGATCGAGTTCGGATTCCAAATCCGGTTCCGCATCCAAAGATTCACCGGATAATTCTTTAATTTTATTGTCTATCTCATCGATTACGGACGATTCGCTGCTGAACGATTCAGCTTCTTCGCTTCCGGTTCCACTATCTTCCTGAATGAAATCTTTAAGCTCAATTTTTCTTTCTTCAAGTTCTTCTTTTATCGAAAGTAAATCTTGTTCGGTTTCATGTTCAATTTCTTGTTCGATTTTTGCGGATTCCTCTTCAACAGACAGAGATTCTTTCTCAATGTCAACGGTTTCTTTTACATCTTTTTCATCCGCCGTAAGTTCAACCGTTCCGGTTTGTTCTCCGCTAATTGTCTCGCCCTTTAAATTTTCTTCCACGACCTCCTGAGTTGAGGAAAGAGTTGCTTCTTCTTGTCCTGAAATTGCTTCCGTTTCGGCGGATTCGTTCAGTTCGCTTTCTACAAAATTCTCTTCCGGAGTTATCTTGTTTTCAACGGATTTTTCCGCTATTTCATTTTCAATTGTTTCTTCAATTTCAGACTCGGGAAGTTCTTCTTGATTGGTCACGCCTTCGCTTTCCGAAGCTTCTTCCGCTACTTTTTCTTTTTCAGCAGTCTCTTCAGCTGTTTCTTGTGAAGCCGTAGCGGGTTCTTCTTCAACTTTCTCAAGTACCAATTCGCTTTCGTCAACGTCTTCAATTATGCCGATAGATTCGATTTTTTCATGAACAACCGATTTCAAAGCCGATAAAACATCTTTGCTCAATACGGTTTGTTTTACGTCTCCGTGGAAAGCTTCCCTGAGTTTCTTTCTGTGCGCATTAAGATTTTTTTCCGCCAAATATTCATCGATTGCAGTCAACGGAATTTTTTCTTTGGGGAGCATTCCGATGTTGAAAAAATCGGTCATGGAATTTACGGCTGTTTCGATAAGTTCATCGAGATGGGTTTCTATTCCTATTGCATCAATTTTTTCGAGTAATTTCTCAAATTCGGATTTACTGATTGTTATTAAGTCTTTTTCCTTAAAATAAGATTTGATTATCTTGACTAAGAATCGGTAATAGTACAGGTAGTTCAACAGTTGTTTAATTTCTACCGTCGTAAGAATATCTATCGAGCCGAAGAAAAACGTAAGCAAAGTTTTTCTCGGTTGCATTAAAAAATTTGCGTTAAATTCAACCGCTTGATAAAGAAGTTCATCGATTTGATTCGCGGAAAATCTTTTCGACCGTTTTATTTCTTTTTTTATAAGATTGAAATATTCGTTTATTTTTTCGCCGGAATAATCGAAAGCGGAATTTTTCAGCAAATTCCTTCTATCTTGAAAAATTCTGTAATCTACTTCCGCCGAAATATACCGGATAAGCGCAGGGTGGAGTTCTTTGTTTTTTAATTCGTCTACGGTAAAATAAAGACCTAATTCCCGTATGTAATTGTTACTGAAATCATGAATAAATTTGATTTCCTTCTCCAGCATGGGGGTCCTCAGCTTGAATGATTATGATTAAAATATAATTGCTTTGGAACATTCGGTAATTAAATTTAAGAAATTTAGAGGATAAAAACGTAACAATTTTGTGAAGTGTTATGTTAAAAAAATTACGGAATTTCTTCCGTAACTTAAAAATTATTTTATAATTATCAACTTTTATCTAATTGTACGGTATGATTTTATAAAGTTTACAATCATTCGATGAATTCGTAAATCTCAAATAAAACGAAGGATGATCCGCATCTTCGTTGTTTTCCTCTCCGATAATTTCAACTCTGTATCCTTGTTGCTTGTATCGTTCAATTAATAATTTGAAATATGTTTGGGCAATTTCATTAGCTTTTTCAAATGTTATGTTTTCCATAATTTCTCCCGGACTTCTTAAACGAATTTTGGTAGAGAAAATGAAAACGTACTACCTTCCGGCGTACTTTCATACCATAATTTTCCGTTATGGATTTTTATTATTTTATCGGTGAGAATAAGACCTAGACCGATAGATTTTTCTTTATTTTCGTTTGCGGCTTTTATCACCCCTTCGTAAGATAACAGATTCACAGCCGGGTCAATTCCCTTTCCGCTATCTTCAATATGCAAATAAATAAACTCCGGATCTGTAGTGAATTTTACATTTACGTTAGTTTTCGCGCCGGAATATTTAATTGCATTAACCAATAGATTTTTAACAGCTAAGGCGATAAGATTCCTATTCGCTTTTACTTTCAGCGTATCATTTACTTCGTCAATTGAAATTTGAATATCCTTTTCTTTCGCCAAATTTTTCAGTTTTTGAACTTCTTCCAAAACCACTTCATATAAATCAACAATCTCGTAATCAATTTTGAAATTTTCGTTTGTGAGATAAGTCCAATTAACAAAATTTTCAAACGCATCGAATAAATTTTTGGCGGTGGAATTTATTTGATCAACAAAAAATTTTTTTTCGGAATCGTCCATTTCATCGAAATCCATTTTCAACATTTCGGAGAAACCGAGCAATGTTCCGAAAGGATTACGTATGTTGTGAGTTAAAAAAGAATAAAAATCTTCTTGGGTTACTTCGGAGGGTTCGCGTAAATTTTTATCTATAGTTCCGGCAATTTCATCCGCAAAACCGGGATGATTGGTTTCCCGGTTTTTATTTGCCGATTTTAAATCTGATGATTGTAAGTTATTCATTTCCGCCGGTTAAAAACAACTCTTTTCTCTATTCCGAAATAAATGATTTTTAAGTGTGAAAACATGATTTAAATCAAATTTCGCACTCAATATGATTTTCGTCACTGCCGTTGTTATAAATAAAGCAAAAACGGCAAAATTTGAATTCGCGAAATACATTTTTATTAATCAATGCGAAAAAACATTGGAAATATATTTTTTCAATTTTTCCTGATCTTCTTTTTCGGGATACCTTTTCTCAATTTTCCGGTAACATTCCTTTATTATTTTTTGAGCGTTCCCGTTTTTTTTGCTTTCCTCCGGCGATTCGTTAATATTCAACTCTTTGCTTACTTCCCGTATGAGGATATAAGCGGAAAGAGAAGTTTCATAATATAATTCCATTCCTTTTGCTCCCAATAGTTAAACAATAATTTGGGATCCTCTTTGCACCTTTTAACGGAGCGGAAATTAGGATTTTCTTTATAAATAAACTATCGAAGAAAGAATCCAAAATTTTATATTTCTCTCCGTTGTTTTTAAGAATTCCAATAATAGTGCCAAAAAAATATTTTCCTCAAAATTTATAGTTGGGTGAAAAAATGCCGTTTTTATCAAGTTTTAAGGAATTAATTTGAGAATTATGTCTGAAAATGACTCATAGAATTATTAAACCCGAATTAAAACCGTAACGATACGGAACATTTTCCGTACAAGAATATTTTGTATATGAATTTTTGTTTTTCTACGAATATTACCGGCTTAAATTCCGGACAGGTCAATTTTTCTTCCATTTTTTGTTTCAAAACTTTTCCTTAATTTCATTTTGCATATTAATCGTAAAAATTCTAATTTTTCAACTACGCCGTTTTTCTTGGTATATTTAGGAAGTTTAATGAAAGGTTGATACTCTCCATTTTATTAAATTTTAGGAGGTCGACATGTCAAAATTACTCCTTCCCAAGTTTCTTTTTCTTACGTTCGTATCGAGTTTATCCGCACAAAATTTTCATTCGATTCAAGTCGGGGGCGGATTGGTTCTACCCCGCTCTTCTTCAAAAGGATTTTCGGCACAAGTGCAGTATAATTATTCGCTAAACGGTACATTTAATTTTTACGTTTATTCGGGTTATTATACTTGGGATAAATACAATATCACCTTTATAGATGAATCACCTCCTTATGGTAACGACAAGCTCTTTCATTCGTATGGTTCCGATAATCATAAGCTCATTCCTCTTTACTTTGGCACGAGAATAAACTTCCGCACAGTTAAATCATTTACAACATTTATCGATTTGGAAGTCGGATACTCGTATTTTAGTTATACAGATTACGGACATATAAGGGAAGTTGATCCCGAGACCGGCTGGGTTCTTTCATACCATACCGATCCGGCTTCGGCTAAAAATACCGTGAAAAATTTATTCGGCGTAGGTATAGGTCTGGGAGTGTTCCATCCGATAAGTGAATCAATGAACGTTGTTCTATCTTACTAAATTGAACAGTAATTTTAATGCAAGTGAGTCCGGATTTTTTAGCGCATTCGGAACATATTCAACTTTATTTTTCGGATTGGGTATTAACGTCTAAGTAAAATGAATATCGGGAGCGGCTAAAATAAAAGTATTCATCTATTTTGTTTAATTTGTCAGAAAAATTATACGCCCAAATCATTAATTCCCGGTTTTACCGTAAATACCCGAACCGGTTTAACCGGCAACAACCACACGGAAATTATATAATAACGTTTAGACCATGAAATTTGCCGGACGGTGTTTATTTAACAAATTGTTAGTGGGTAATTTTCTATAAGTAAAAAAGGTAATTCGAAGGTAACCTAGTGAAGTTGTTCCCGTTATTAGTTTAATTTGAGAAGTATTAGTAAAACCCTAACAGATCTGATAAATAACAAGGGTGTATAAAAAACGTTAAAATTTTAAGATTATCAAAATTTTTAGGGAAATGTATGAATAAAAACAAGCTATTAATCAAAATAGTAAAAAAATTTAATATACATAAGAATTAAAGAAAAGAATAGATGAAATTATTTGTTAACTATACTCTTGTAAGACTTTCTCCATTGCAAAGGAGATAACCCTGTTTTTTTCTTGAAGAATTTAGAAAAATAATATTGCGAATCAAATCCCAGAAACTCAGAAATTTCACATACTTGCATTGAAGTTTCTATAAGTAAGGTTTTAGCTTTATTAAGTTTTAATAGTTGAAAATACTGTGCCGGGGGTAACTGAGTATAATGTTGGAACATTCTTCTGAACCAAGAATAACTAACGTTAAGGTTTTTCGCTAGTTGAATAAAATCTACCTTTGTAGAAATATTTTCTGCTAAAAAGATTCTTGCTTTAAGTATAACTTTTTCTATCTCCTTTCCACCAAATTGTTTTCTTCTTTGAGCAGATTTTATATGGGCTATTATTTCATAAGTTAAAGAAGCAATTATTTCTCTAAAACCAATACTCTCATTTTCAAGAAATTCTAAAATCCGATTATAAAGTCCTACAATTGTTTCATTAAGACCTATCTCGACTACCGGTTTATTCATTTCAAAGACATTATTTTCTAAAAACTTTCTTGGTTGTTCACCGTTAAATGAAATCCAATATTCTTTCCAACCTGTTTTTTTATTTGGACAATATCTGTGCCAAACATTCGGATAAAGAAAAATTATCGAGCCTTCTTTTACTATTTTCTTTTTGATTGATTTTGTTTCAAAAATACCTTCTCCTTTTGTAATATAAAGTATTTGAAAGCTCGGTAATGTTCTTCCGCTTTTCCAGGTAAACATATAATCCGCCGGATGTTTGGTTGGCGGGTAATGTGTATTTGGTGGTACGTCAGCTAATCCGGCCCCCAAAACATAAAGCCCCCAACTGTCATCTGAATCCGAAATGTTTAAGTAGTCATATTTTGAATATTTTGTTTGTATCATTACGTGAATATTGTTTAGAAAAAAATAATTTAATTAATCGCAAATAAGAGTCCTTGATTTAAGTGTGTCAAAAAGTATAAAAAAAATCCCAAATATACCATTGTATAATTTTTTCACTATAGGTAAATATTAATTGCAGTTATTAATGTTTGTGTAAGTGAATTGGCGAAGCTCTATTTAATTATTGTATTTCTTAATAAAAAATTAGAAAACTTATACCCGTAGTTCTTTACTTACTTAGAGTATCATTATGGAAAAAAAACAAATTGTTCATAGGTATGAATTGGCAAAAGATTTATACGGCGAGATGGGTGTTGACGTTGATTTGGCAATCAAAAAACTGTCTCAAATATCAATTAGTTTACATTGCTGGCAAGGTGATGATGTTGCCGGATTTGAAACCGATGATGCAGAACTTTCCGGAGGTGGAATACAAGTTACCGGTATGTATCCTGGAAAAGCAAGAAATGCAGATGAGTTAAGAAGCGATTTGGAAAAAGCATATAGTTTGATTCCTGGTAAACACAGATTAAATCTTCATGCAATTTACCTGGAGAATAACGGTAAAAAAGTTCAGCGTAATGAAATCCAACCTGAACATTTTGCAAGATGGATTGACTGGGCTAAAGAAAATACAGCAGGTCTGGATTTTAACCCTTCTTTCTTTTCACATCCTTTTGCTGATGATGGTTTTACTCTTGCAAGCAATAATAAAAGAAGACGCGAGTTTTGGATTGAACATGGAAAAGCAACAAGAAAAATTGCCGCTGCAATGGGAAAAGCTTTAAATTCTCCTTGTGTAAATAATGTATGGATTCCGGACGGCTACAAAGATACTCCGGTTGATAGAAAAAAACCAAGAGAAAGATTAACCGAATCACTCAATGAACTTTTTAAAAAAAAATACAGTAGAGAATATTTATTGGATTCTGTTGAATCAAAACTTTTTGGTATTGGGTCGGAAAGTTATGTAGTCGGTTCCCATGAGTTTTATTTAGGTTATGCAATTAAGAAAAAGAAACTTCTTTGTTTGGATGCAGGTCATTTTCATCCTACCGAAACAATTGCCGATAAAATACCTTCGGTCCTGCAGTATTTGGATGAAATTTTATTGCATGTAAGTCGTGGAGTTCGTTGGGATAGTGACCACGTTGTTACTTATACCGATGATCTATTGGCAATTGCGCAAGAAATTGTTCGCGGTAATTATTTAAATCGTGTGCATATTGGTCTGGATTTTTTTGATGCAAGTATTAATAGAATTGCAGCTTGGGTAATAGGAACAAGAAATATGTTAAAAGCTTTATTAAGTGTTCTGCTTGAACCGATTAAAAAGCTTAAGAAATATGAGTTAGAAGGAAATTATACTTCCAGACTTGCATTACTTGAGGAAATGAAAACTATGCCGCTTGGAGCTGTATGGGATTACTATTGTTTAAAACAAAGTGTTCCCGTTGGTTATAGCTGGATGAACGAAATTAAAAAGTATGAAAAAACAGTTCTATCCCAAAGGCAATAGTTGCTAAATAAAAAAAATAATAAAAATTGATGGCGTAATAATGAAATTAAAATATTTACAAGACAATTGGAATCATGAATTTGTTAAAAATCTTAGCGAACCGGAAATACTAAAATACAGGTCAAACCTTTTAGGTTCCGATTTACGAATAACCAATTTTGGAGGGGGTAACACATCCTCCAAAATATTGGAACAAGATCCCATTTCATTAAAAGCGGAAGAAGTTCTTTGGGTAAAAGGAAGCGGTGGCGATTTAGGTTCAATTCAAATTGATGGCTTTGCGCGACTCTATATGAGTAAATTTATTGATTTGGAAAATCACTATAAAGGCGTTAAATATGAAGATGAAATGGTGAATTTATACCCGCTTTGTGCTTTTGGTTTAAGTACAAAACCGGCTTCAATCGATACTCCTTTACATGGACTTGTTCCGTATAAACATGTTGACCATCTTCATCCGGATTGGGCAACTGCTTTGGCAGCAGCCGCAAACGGACAACGTCTGTTAAAACAATTCAACAAACAGTTCAAAAAAAATCTAATTTGGATTCCATGGCAAAGACCGGGATATCATCTTGGCAAAATGATTCAATCTGCAATTAAAAGTAACCCTAAAGCCGAAGGTGCTATTTTAGCTTCTCATGGCTTAATTACTTGGGCAAACGATCAATATGCCTGTTACAGAAATACAATAGAAATAATAGATGCTTTGGGTCAGTTTGTCCTTTCTAAAGTTAAGTCAAAAGGGAATAAACTATTTGGAGGGCAAAAATATAAACAAATAAAAAATCGGAACGTAATTCTTAATGAAATAATTCCTTTTATCCGTGGAAGAATCAGCAATGAAGAATTAATGATTGGACAATTTACCGGTTCAAAAAAAGTTGTTCGCTTTGTTAACAGTAAAAACGGTAAAAAACTAGCTTACCAGGGAACGAGTTGTCCTGATCATTTTTTACGAACAAAAATTAGACCTTTGTTTATAGACTGGGACCCACAAAGAGATTCAATAGAAAAATTAAAAAAAATTATTTCGAAAGGTATAATAGACTATCGAAAAAATTATGCTCAGTATTACAATAAATACAAAGAAAAAGACTCTCCCAAAATGAGGAATGCAAATCCTAAAATTGTATTAATTCCGGGAGTTGGAATGTTGAGCTTCGGGAAAAATAAAAAAGAAGCCAGAATTTCCGGCGAATTTTTTGTTAATGCAATTAATGTTATGGAAGGAGCGACAGCATTCGAGGGAGGACGATACGATTTAGGGGTCGATAAAAAAAATGTCGTTAATAATTATTTGGCGCTTCCAACAAATGAAGCTTTCCGGATTGAATATTGGGCATTGGAAGAAGCAAAACTTAAAAGACAACCTCCGGAACCGGAAATGGCTGGAAAAGTAGCCGTGGTTGTTGGCGGAGGAAGTGGAGTTGGAAGAGAGTTTGCCAAGAAATTAGTTAAAGAAGGTGCACACGTTGTTATTGCCGACTTAAACTTAAAAGCAGCCGTTGAAACCGATAATCAAATTAAAGAAGTGTTTGGTGATGAAGTTTCAGATACTACCCAAGTTAATATAACCGATCGCAAAAGTGTTATGGATTTAATGAATTTTACAATTAATAAATTCGGGGGTATTGATATCTTGATAAATACTGCGGCAATATTTTTACCACCGGATAACGGTAAATTTTACAAAGACGATACTTGGAATAAAATATTACAAATCAACATTACGGGCAACAATATCTTAGCCGAAGAATTTGCAAAGAAAATCGAATTACAAAAAACCGAAGCGGATATTTTATTTACAAGTTCCGCTAATGCAGTTGTTCCCAAATCCGGTAGCGAACCTTACGATGTAAGCAAAAGCGCAGTAAATCATCTTATACGGGAACTGGCAATTCGCTATGCTCCGGCTATTCGTGTTAATGGAGTAAGTCCGGCTACAGTTGTTGAAGGAAGTTCAATGTTTCCGAGAGATAGAGTTATAGCAAGCCTAAATAAATATAAAATTAAATTTAACAAAAATGATGATACATCTATTCTACTTAAAAAATTAGCCGATTTCTATTCTAAACGCACACTTACTCATCGTTCCGTTCGTCCTATTGATGTTGTAGAGGCAGGTTACTTTTTAATTAATCAAAAGTCTAATAGAATAACAGGACATATAATACCTGTTGATGGCGGCTTGCACGAAGCATTTTTACGTTAAAATACAAATCGAACAAAAAAGTATGTTTTTCAGTTTTTTCCACTATGCTTGAATTTATTACTCATATATGAAATTTCTTGGGAATGTGTTGTTCAACGACTTCTGAACAAATTCGGGGGGATTTGTTCGGAAGATTATATTCCCGCCAATAATTAAATGCTTGGCAATATTTTTAAAATTGGAAATGCTGTTTCGTCTATTAATAACTATGAGAAGAACAGAAATGTTGCTATAGAAAAACTATAAGAATTGTTTTGTTTGGAATATTATTATTGATGTTTATTAATTGTGTGGTCAATTGGAAAAGTTAGGATGATAGTAAAAAAAATTTATGAACCTTAGAGTAGTAATATTAAAAGTTGTAAATCATAAACCGCTTTCACGCGCTCCGATATTTGTAACAATAAAACCGGAATCATCTAAAAAACTTTCTGCAAATTTGAATCTATTATTACTTGGATAACAGCTATTCAATTTCCCCGGGAAATAAATAAAATATAAAAGTATTGTGATAAGGAAATTTATTGAAAAAGCGAGAAGTGTTGAAACCGTTGTGAAGGTTATTCCAAAGCTTCCCGGTGCAATTAATGAAACTTTGCATACAATTATTAAAGATGATAAAAAAATTGTTATTTCAGATTTTAAGTTTGTTAATGATGAACTGTTAAGAGAATTTAAAAAGAATAATTCCAACATAATTGTAAATCCACCGGATGAAGAATTGGCAAAAGCCAAATACGGTATTACGGATAGTTTCGCGGGAATTGCCGAAACTGCTTCCGTATGTTTGCTTAATGATAATTCAATGACCGGTAGTTTTAGTCTGTTTACTGAAGTGCATATAGCTTTTCTTAATGCAGAAGATATTGTTCCTCGTCCGAGAAATATTTTTTTAGATGAACCTTTTAAATCAATAACTGAAAAAGAAGATTTTATTATTGTAAGTGGTTCCAGTGCTACGGCAGATATGGGAACTTTGGTTCGAGGTGTTCACGGACCGGCGAAACTGTATGTTGTAATTTTAAATTAGTCATAATATGAGACAAGTTTATTCAAATATACATCCACGTGAAATTGCCGATAAAAGCGTTAAAGGTAATTTGGAAAAAGCTGTTAATATGGCTTTGCTTGTTGAAAGCGAAGCGGTTAGTAAAAACACAAAAACTTTTAATGCTAATAGGTATGCGGCGAAAAATAATATCAAAGATTATCAACAACTTAGAGAACAAGTTAGGAGATTAAAAGAATATTCTATTGAAGAGCAACCCAAATTATTAAAAGAGCTGGAAAATTCTATTAACCAAAATGGTGGAACTTTCTATTTTGCAAAAACCGCTGAAGATGCAAGTAAATACATAACTGAAATTTGTAAAAAACATAATGCTAAACTGGTTGTAAAAGCAAAATCGATAACCAGCGAAGAAATCAAGTTAAATCATTATCTACAAGAAGCGGAAATTGAAGTAGCGGAGACAGATTTGGCTGAGTTTATTTTGCAAATTTCCGGAGAGCAACCTTCACATATCGTTGCTCCAGCAATTCATAGAAGTAAAGAAAGAATTTCCGCATTATTTCGAAATAATTTTAAAACAAATTTACCGTTAACAACCGGGGAAGATTTAACAAAATTTGCTAAAGATATTTTACGAAATAAATTTTTAACCGCAGATATCGGAATAAGCGGAGCTAATGTTATAGCGGCAGATACAGGGACTTTGCTTTTGGTGGAAAGCGAAGGTAACATTCGTATGGTTACGCAAGCGCCTCCGGTTCATATTGTAGTTGCTGGCGTAGAGAAAGTTATTCCTCATAGAAAAGATTTATGGAAATTTATTGAACTTCTTGCCCCCAGCGCAACCGGACAGAACTTAACATCATATACGCATATAATTAAACCGCCGTTGAAAATACATCCGTTCTCATTTGACGGAAGAAAAAAGAAAGAACGGGAATTTTACTTAGTTGTTATTGATAACGGTAGAACATCAATGCGTGAAGATTCAGTTCTCAGAGAAGCTCTTTACTGTATAAGATGCAGCGCTTGTATGAATGTCTGTGCAAATTTTCAAGCCGTAGGCGGCCATGCGTTCGGAGGTGAAACCTCCCCCGGTGGAATAGGCGGAAGTTGGGAAGCCGGTACAGGCAATTTGGACAAAGCAATATTTAGTGATTTATGCACCGGATGTTCACGTTGTGTAACGGAATGTCCGGTTCTAATTGATATTCCTTGGTTAAATGAAAATTTACGTTACAGATTAAATAAAAAAAATATACCCGAAAAATTATTAAACATAATTGCGGCAACATTACCTTTTGAAAACGACGAAAAAAATGCTTCGCTGCAAAAAAAAATTTTTGCCAATTACTATTTTATTGCTAATTGGGGAAGCAAATTTCCGTCGTTATTAAATACAATCTCTGATTCCGGAATCATTAAAAATATTGCGGAGAAAATTTTAAAAATCGATAAAAGAAGATCTCTTCCAAAATTTAATTCCAATACTTTGCTCAAACAATGTGAAAAACACTCACAAAATATTTCTCGGGCTAATGTTAAAAACAAAGTTCTGCTTTTTGCCGATTTATTTACAAATTTTTCCAGACCAAGCGCAGGAATTGCTACGGTAAAAGTTTTTAACAAATTAGGCATTGAAGTAATAATTAGTAATGTCGGCAATGAAGGTCGTGATTCTTTATCTCAAGGATTTCTCTCAACAACAAAGAATCGAGCCTTAGAAACTGCAAATTATTTGCAAAAATATATTGATGACGGTTTGGATGTTATTGTTGTCGAGCCTTCTATCTTGGCGCTTTTCAGAAAAGATTATAAACATTTTTTAGATGAGAAATTATTTAACAAACTAAAACATAATTGTTATGACCCTATCGAATATTTAATGAAAATATTTGATAAATATAAATTGTCCGTAAAAGACTTTTTTAACTTAAACCCGGGTCTCAAAAAATCAAGAATATTTTTTCATAGTCATTGCCAACAACGTTCAATATATTCTGAAAAACCGACTATAGATTTTTTTAAAAAACTTGGTTTTAACTTAACTACTTCTACTGTTGAATGCTGTGGTATGGCAGGAAGTTTCGGCTATAAAAAGCAATACTATGATTTAAGCGTAAAAGTGGGAAAAGAATTAGTTGAACAGATTGAAGATGCGGTTAATGATACAACCGACTTTATTATACTATCAAGTGGTGTTTCTTGTCATCAACAAATTAATGACTTAACAAATATTTCCACAATTCACCCGATAGAATTATTACATAAATGCTTAAAATGAAAATAGAAGAGTCTAATTTTATAGCTGTGGATATAGGAGCCGGTAGTGGCAGGGTAATATTGGGAACTTTAAAAAATGATATGATCCAATTAAAAGAAATTCACCGGTTTGAAAATCATTTTATTAAAGAAAACACTCATATATGTTGGAACCTAAATTATTTATTTTCCGAACTTGTTAAAGGATTAACAAAAATAGGAGAAAAGCATATTAAAAATATTTTAGGAATAGGAATTGATACTTGGGGTGTGGATTATGCTTTGTTTGATAAAAATGACAATTTATTAAACAATCCAATTGCTTATAGAGATTCAAGAACCAACGGATTGATGGAAGAAGTATTTGAAATTATTCCCAAAGAAAAAATTTATGAGAAAACCGGCATTCAGTTTATGCAGTTCAACACATTGTTTCAATTATATAGTGAGATCAAAAATGTTGATACCAACATAAACAAAGCCGAAAGTATGTTATTTATACCGGATGTCTTTAATTTTTTGCTAACGGGAATCAAAAAATCGGAATATACAATTGCCTCAACATCGCAAATGCTAAATGCCTATAAAAAAAAATGGGATTTTGAAATTATAAGTTCCGTTAACATTCCTATGAAAATTCTACCGGAAATAATTTTCCCGGGAAATATAATTGGAAAATTAAAAAGGGAAATTAGAACTAAAACAAAACTTGATGAAATTGAAGTTGTTGCAATTGGCTCGCACGATACTGCCAGCGCCGTAGCTGCTGTTCCAACAGTTAAAAAAAATTGGGCATATCTAAGTTCTGGAACTTGGTCGCTTATAGGAATTGAAGTTAGTCAACCTATTATCAATGACACTTCATATAAAAATGGTTTTACCAACGAAGGCGGAGTGAACGGAACAATCAGATATTTAAAAAATACAATGGGATTATGGATTTTGGAACAGTCCATTAAAAGTTGGGGAAAAAACGGATACAAAAAAAATTACGATGAGTTATTTAGCCAAGCAGAACAATCACCTGCTTTTGCTTCCATTATTAACCCTGATGATTTGTCTTTTCTAAATCCGCCAGATATGCCGGAAGCAATCGTAAATTATTGTAAGAAAACAAATCAAAAAATTCCTGGGACAAAAGGTGAATTTGTTAGATGTATATTGGAAAGTTTAGCATTAAAATATAAACATATAATAGAAAAACTAAATGAACAATTGGATGAAAAGATTGAAATATTACATATTGTCGGCGGAGGTTCCAGAAATGAAATGCTTAATCAATTTACAGCTAATGCCGTTGGCATTCCGGTAATAACCGGCCCTGTAGAAGCTACAGCTACGGGAAATATTTTAATGCAAGCTATAGCTAAAGGTAAAATAAAAAACATACAAGAAGGAAGGATGATAGTTAAAAATTCAATATTGCTAAAAAAATATTTCCCTCAAAACATTGAAAATTGGGAAACAGCTTACCAGACCTTTAAAAATTATTATTAAAAAGTTGGGAAAAGAAAATATCCGATTGAATATTGAACCATTTTATTTTACTCGATTATTTTACGATGAAAAGAACTCTATTTCCCACTTACTTGTGGATAAGCAATAGATATTTTATAAGCAACAAACATTTCGCGAAATGAATGAAAAAAAAATTTCAACAAGATGAATTAACCCTTATTGTCTTGAACTGATTTTGGGGTTAATAACAAGTTTCCAAGGTTTTTTGAATCAAAAATCCAACGTCCTTTTTCATATACTTTATAATTTTTGTTAGTGTAAAAAGTCTAATATAATTGGATATCGTTTTGAAGAGATAACTATTTTCTGAAAAATTTGGAATTAAATATTTTTATAATTACTTTTGTCAAAACGATAGCAAACAAAATAAAACGAAAGTAAAAAGAACTAAACAAAATTAAAAAGCACTAAAAATGTTTGGAACAATAAAAAAGAAGGGATAAAAAATTGGTCTTTATATAGCATTTTAGGAGCATAGTGATAAATATGGATAAGAATAATGGCATCTTTCAAGAAGAAAGAAGGGAACAAATTCTCGAAATTCTTGAAAAAGAAAATCGCTTATTAATCAGCGATTTAACGAAAAAATTTAAAACTACTCCGGCGACAATACGTAAAGATTTAACTTTATTAGAAAAAAAAGGGTTGTTAAAAAGAACACACGGCGGTGCTATAAAAAATAAGTCTAAGTCATTATTTAGAGGATTAGCACTTAAGGAAAAGGAAAAACTATTTCTCGATGAAAAGATTCGGATAGCAAAAGAAGCTGCAAAACTAATATCGGAAGGCGATCAAATTATTCTTGATTCCGGTTCCACTACAGAAATGTTAGCAAAAGAAATAAAATATTTCAAAGGAATAACTGTAATAACCAACGCAATAAATATTGCCACCGAACTGATGCAGAGTGATATTGAAGTAATACTACTGGGCGGAATGCTAATAAAAGAATCATCTGCATTGGTTGGACCCATAACAGAAGATGCTCTTCAAAAAATTTCAGTGAACAAATTTTTCCAAGGTGTCGATGGAATTGATCTTAAAGTGGGATTAACTACACCCAATATGATTGAAGCTAAGACAAATAGGATGATGATGAACGTTGCCAGTGAAAGAATTCTACTGGTAGATTCTTCAAAGTTTGGGAGGAAAAGTTTAAGTGTTATTGCCAAAGTGAATGAACTTGATAAAATAATTACAACAAAAAAATTATCAAAAAAGGAACTAAAAAAATACTCAGATTATGGTGTTGATGTTGTTATTGTATAATAATGATAATCGCCTAATTCTTGAAAAAAGATATAGAGGAAATATTTTTCATAAGTATAGCAAAATACAGTATTGAGAAAAAATTAATTATGAGGTAGAGATGAATAAAATAAACTCACTGATAATAATTTTTTTTGTGAATATACTGGTAATAAATGCGCAAGTTGCTAAAATTATTGGAACAGTATCAGATGTGCAAAATGGAGAACCGCTTGTTGGGGCAAATGTAGTTCTGTTAAACACTGCCTATGGTGCAGCAACTGACGCTGAAGGAAAATTTATTATAAAAAACGTTCCCCCGGGCAAATATACCCTTCGTATTTCATATCTCGGTTTTGAAAAAAAAGACATACAAATTAATGTAATTAGTGGAAAAGTATTGAATGTTGATGTTCGACTGAGATATAGCGGTGCAATAGATTTGGAAGAGATTGAAGTTACAGCTCAAGCCAAAGGACAATTACAAGCAATAAATGAACAATTATCTTCGAGAAATATTAAAAATGTTGTATCGAAAGATAGAATCCAAGAACTTCCTGACGCTAATGCGGCAGAATCTGTTGGAAGATTACCCGGTGTATCTATTTTAAGAAATGGTGGCGAAGGGAATAAAGTTGTTATTAGAGGACTTTCTCCTAAATATAATAAAATTATGGTTGATGGTGTTGAATTAGCTTCAACTGACGAAGGTGATAGAAGTACCGATATTAGTATGATTTCTCCATATTCACTAGAAGGTATCGAAGTTATTAAAGCATCTACAGCTGACCAAGATGCCGATTATATTGGTGGAACGGTAAATTTCAAAATTAAAAAAGCGGATAAAGGATTAAAATATGATGCTATTTTTCAAAATACGTATAACGATTTAAGGCAGAGTTTTAATAACTATTTAATAATCGGTTCAATCGGTAATCGTTTTTTTGAAAATAAACTTGGCGTGTTTTTTCAAGCCAATGTCGAAAGAAAAGATAGGGGTTCTAATCAAATGGGTGCAAATTATTATTTAGTTACTCATGAATTAAATAAACCTAACCCCGTAAATCTTGAAGGTTTGTCGTTAAATAATATATTTAGATATAGACAGAGATATGGAGGAACTCTAACGCTCGATTATGATATTCCAAAAGGTAATATAGTTTTGAAAAACTTTCTAAATATAGGAGAAACAACTGAAAATAATTATTACGAAGGCTATGATGTAAAAAACCGTGGACATTCATATTCTACCACAACTCAGCAAAATAATTTATTGGTAATGAGCAATACATTGAGCTATGAGCAGAAATTTAACAAAATAAAAATTAACGCCTTGATTTCACATACGTTTTCACAAAACAAAACCCCTGAATCTATCACTTTTGGTTTTTCTGAACCTTCCCCGGCCTTACCCGGCGGATTAACGGAGCAGACTCCGGATTCCATTCCATATTTTGCTTTTAACAATGTTGATGAAGCATATTGGAGTGATGTTAGTGATAATTGGAGTACTACACAAGAAAGACAAATCATTTCCAAAATGGATGTGGAATTCGATTTTAGTTTGTCAAAACAAATCTATGGCGTAATTAAATTCGGAGGGAAATATCGTTTCAAACATAGGTCCTATGATTTTGAAGCCACTGGTGGAACGATGGCATTGAATAGCGGCAAAGTAGTGAAAAATGCTATTTTACGGGCGTTCCCATGGATGCAGGAAACTACCCCAATCGGTAGTCCAAGATTACCATATAGCCTATTTATAAATCAAGATTTTGACCATGGGAAATTTCTCAAAGGGAAATACACCCTTGGTCCTGTAGCCGACATAGAACTTATGCGTGAAGTTATTAAGGTTATGAGAAATGTTAAAACACCGGCTATTGATACATATAGTAAATTAAAGATGAGCTCGATAACCGGAGATTATAACGGGGATGAGTATCTAAGCGCCGGGTATCTCATGGCAGATATAAATTTATTCTCAAGCATTATTCTTATACCCGGTGTTCGTTATGAACACAATATTACTTCATATACCGGTGTTAGAGGCAGATCCGACGCAGGGTTTCCTGAACAAAACTATCCTCACATTGATACTACCACGATACGTAGTAATGAGTATTTTTTACCGATGATACATTTACAAATATCTCCGGTAGAATGGCTACAATTACGCCTTGCATATACCAAAACATTATCCCGTCCTAATTTTGATTTGATCATTCCAAGGGTTGATATTGGTCAGCAAGAAATTGTTTATAACAATTATTTACTGAAACCGGAACGCGCTGAAAACATTGATGTCTATGCTACAATACTAAATAATTATATTGGTTTATTTTCTATTGGAGTCTTCCAAAAAAATATAAAGGACATGATATTTTGGCTCGATAGAAGGGTTATGCTATCACCGGAAGAATATGGTTTAAATGAAAATGAAAGTGGAAAGTTTATTATAACTCAACAAAATATGAAAGATATTGCCAAAGTTAGAGGAATAGAAATAGATTGGCAAACAAACTTTTGGTATTTGCCGTCATTTTTAAAAGGTTTAGTCTTCAATATTAATTACACCCATATTTTTTCAGAGGCCAAATATCCTAGGACTGTTATAGAAACTGAATATAATTGGGAAGAGCCTCCTTATGGCTTAGTAATGCATAATAAAGATACAGTATATACTCAAAGATTATTAAATCAACCGGACAATATAATAAACTTATCTTTGGGATACGATTATAAAGACTTTTCTTCACGCATTTCGATGATATACCAAACAGATATCTTTCAAGGTCCAAATTTTTATCCTGAATTACGATCCAGTACTGATGATTACATTCGGTGGGACGTATCTATTAAGCAATTACTCCCATGGTACAATATACAATTTTACTTAAATGTAAATAATATCACAGCTACTACTGATGTAATTTTAAATAACGTTAAAAACACACCAACATCCATGGAACATTACGGGATGACGATTGATGCGGGATTAAGATATCAAATCAAATAGCATTTAGATATAAAAAATATAGAAGTAAAGTTTACCTTACCAAATTACCAAACATTAACAATAAGGAGGCACAAATGAAGCCTAAATTAGTAATTAATTTAATTTTAATAATTTCGGTAATCTTTAGTTTCAAAGTATTTGCTCAAACCGATGAAGTTATTGTTCCCCCGGGGCCTGAAATCTTTGATTTCATTATGGGTGATACTACAAGTACGGGTGAGCGAAATGTTCCCGGAAGAGTTTATAAACTGGAAAGAGGTCAAATCTATATCTTTACAGAAACTCTGGAAATTGATTTTGATTTTTACTTAGTAGCCGATGATGATGATCCCAATAACCCTGTCAGACCGCCAATGCTAGTAAAAGGAGTGCATCCGGATGGTTCTTTGGTGGAAAATTTAATAAACATCACAGGTGATAATATCAAAATAGGTTTAAAAAATCTCTTGTTTCAAGGTGTTCCAATGGATGGGAAATATAGAAATGATTGGACGTTAGCTTTATCAGGTACAGGGACCAATGTTCATATGGAAATCGATAATTGTGTTTTTAACGGTTGGTCTTATGCAGCTATGGATCTTCCGATGAAAAATATTAAACTATATTTACGAAATAACTATTTTAGAAATCTAGTTCAACCTGTTCACCCTTTTGGCGGGCAAGATGTGGCTACATACAATGCTAATGATACTTTAATATACGAAAATAATACTTTTTTTAATACTTCAGCTTACATAGTACTTCCACAACCGGATGAACGATGCAATTATATTAAATTTGATCACAATACTATTTTTACAACTATAATTAACCCGTTTTTTGTTCCTTCAATTCAAAATGCAGAATTTACAAATAATATTTTTTACGGAATTCTGGCTATGGGTCAAAAGCATGAAGAAATTGAAGCTGGCTGGTACGGCTGGGATAATGCTGCTGTCGGCATAATGAATTATGACACTATGAGTACGGAGTTACAACAGAAATTAGGTATGGAAGAATCTGCAAGACGTATTGTTCATAAAAATAATGTTTGGTTTAATCCTCAAAAAATAGTTGACTATTGGACTGCTTTTGTAGACTCAATTCCGGTTACCGATGTTAATGGAGATACTACAGGGTGGACAACTCAACCTTTAACACCAACCGTTTGGATGAATGCTAATACCCAAGCAATGTTTGATGATAAAGATAACTATCCTAATTTTATAGATGAAAATACTATTTATGCAGATCCGGAATTTGATCCTACTATGGCAGCAGCAGTTATTGATAGTGTTGTTAACTGGGTTTCATGGTGGCGTAATGGTTTAGGATGGGAATCCTCTGATGGTCCTGCACGTCAAATCAATTTTGGTAATGACAATTTTGATTTGCCATGGCCATTCCCTGAAACACTTACTTACAGCAATGCTGAATTAGCAACTGCCAGTACGGAAGGATTACACTTGGGCGATTTGAATTGGTATCCGGAAGAAAAAGCTCAATGGACAGATATTGAGACGGAAAATACACCTTTGGAATATAAATTTACGTTGTATCAAAATTATCCTAACCCCTTTAATCCTTCAACTGTTATTAAATTCTCTATAAAAGAGCAGAGCAATGTATCGTTAGATGTTTTCAACACATTGGGACAAAAAGTGGCTACTCTAATCAATAAGGAGTTGAGCGCCGGTAATTATAAATATACTTTTGACGGTTCTAAACTTTCAAGCGGCGTTTATTTCTATCGATTAAAATCTGGAAATTCTTTTGTCCAGATAAAGAAAATGTTATTATTGAAATAAAAAAGGTTACCGTTTAATTTAGTTAGTGAGTAAATGGCACAGTCTTTATTGGGCTGTGCCATTTATATAAAATCCCTAAAGATTTTTGTAATTTAGCTAGCGATGAAAATACTAAATATACAATCTTTATTTATATCGAATTAGCTTGGGAGGGGCTGTGAATGGTTGTAGCCCTTCAATTGTTTAAGAATGTAAATATTATAATAACATTTTTTTCATGACAACTAGAGTATAAGATTTTCTTGCATAGCAAATTAAAGCAGGGCTTCCCGTTATTCCCCAGCTTGAAAAAGAAAGAGCGAAGGTTATCGAGAAAAATATTAAAGTCATTTTGGCTATATTTACCCTACTTAGAAGTACAGAGTTTTATCATTTATATTAAAGTATATTAATGTTTAAATATATGTTAATATTAACCGTCTTATTTTTACTCAACACTCATCTGAATCATCTTGTCATCCGGTAGTAATAAACAAATTACCTATGTTTATTGTTTAATGAGACCCGAGAAATTTAATAAAAATATCAATATTGTATACTTTATGATTATAAAGCGTACTAACGGTTAAAAAGGATTTAAGTAACGAATATCGGCACTAAAATCTAATTATTGTTTTATGAAAAGAAAACTATCATTATCTCAAGAATCAAACAGTAAAATTAATTTTGAAGGGAAAGATACTTCTTTACTAAAACATACATGGAACGCTCAATGGATAACGCATCCCAAAGCATCAGTATTGGATTATGGTGTTTTTCTTTTAAGAAGAACTTTTAAGATTAAATCCGTCCCAAATAAATTTATAATCTATGTTTCAGCAGATAATAGATATAAACTTTTTGTAAATAATAAACAAGTCGCTTTTGGTCCGGCTGTTAGTTCCATAAACTACTATAAATTTGATGAAATAGATATAGCGGAATATTTAGTTATTGGTAATAATATAATCGCTGCGGAAGTAGTAAATTTTGGCGAATATAGAAGAGCTGCTCAACAAACTTTTCAAACGGCATTTATTTTACAATGCGATAGAAAAAATAAAATATCCTTTAATACCGGCGATGGAAAATGGAAGATTATTAAAAATAAAGCTTTTACTCCCATTCCTTTTGATAGTAATAAACTGCATGCTTATTATGCAGCCGGACCAGGTGATAACTTTAATGCTAAAAAGCATCCGTGGAAATGGCAAACGCTAAATTTTGATGATTCAAAATGGTTAACCCCAAAAAAAGCTATGGTAGAGTTTGCGGCCGGTCGTGGATTTTTATATGGAAGCACATGGTTCTTAGTCCCTAGAGAGCTTCCTTTCCTGGAAACAAAAGAACAACGCTTCCTCAAAATAGTAAGAACAAAGAACATTAAAGCAGATAATAGATTTTTAAATGGGAATAAATCTATTATAATTCCTGCTAATTCCAAAGTTTTGCTTCTTATTGATAATGGCACTCATACTGTTGGTTTCCCTCAAATTGCGTTTAGCAAAGGATTAAATAGTACTATTAAACTAACATATTCCGAAGCGCTAATTAAAAACAATGCTTATACGGAAAAATATACTGCAGGGAATATACAGGCAGAAGATGTTAAAGGGAATAGAAATGAAATAAACGGGAAAAAAATATTTGGGATTTATGATATTATAAAATCCGACGGTGGAAATTCACGTACGTTTTCACCTCTTTGGATAAGAACTTTCAGATATATTCAATTGGATATAACAACTAAAAACGAAGAATTAAAAATAAAAGACATAAAAAACATTTTCACTGCATATCCGTTTAAAGAACTTGCCAAGTTTGAAACAGATGATACTTCTTTAACAAAAATTTGGAATGTTTCATGGCGAACTCTGCGGAATTCTGCCGGTGAAATTTTTCACGATTCCTCTTACTTCGAACAACTTCAATATATTGGCGATACAAGAATTGCATCGTTAGTTTCTATATATGTTTCTAATGATGATAGACTATTTAAGAATGCAATAAAACAATTTTTCCATTCTCTTATTCCGGAAGGATTAACCGAAAGCAGGTATCCTTCTTACATACAACAAATAATCCCAACGTTTTCTCTATTCTGGATTTCGATGTTATATGATTTTCTTTTATATCGGGATGAGCCGGAATTTATTAAACAATTTTTACCGGGCGTAAGGGACATTTTAGAATGGTTTAATCAAAAAGTTGATAATACATACATGCTTACGGATTTAGATTGGTGGATTTTCGTTGATTGGTCTGATGGTTTTCAAAATGGTATTCCTCCCGGAGCAGACAATGGTTATTCAGCCTATGTTGCTTTGCAGTTTATCTATACATTAAATCAAGCTGTGGAACTATTCAGAACATTTAAATGGGACTATGAAGAAAAAAAATATAAAAGGCTGGCAGAAAGAATTAAAAAATCGGTAAATAAAAATTGTTATGATAAACGTAAAAAGATGTTTGCCGATACACCCGACAAAAAAGAATTTTCTCAACATACTAATATTATGGCAATACTTTCGGATTCAATTGAAAAAAACAAACAGAAAGATTTGATGAAAAGAATATTGACAGAAAAAAATATAACTCAAGCAACGATATACTTTAAGTTTTATCTTTTTAGAGCTTTGCAAAAAACTCAAATGGCTAATGAATACTTAAATTTACTAACACCTTGGAAAAATATGTTAGATAATGGTTTAACAACTTTTGCGGAGAAAGATGAAAATGCACGATCTGATTGCCATGCTTGGAGCTCTTCACCCTGTTTTGATTTTCTGCATACTGTTGCCGGAATTTATCCCAAAGAACCCGGCTTTAGTAACATAACGATAGAACCGAATTTTGGTCATTTAAAAAAAATTAAAGCTCAAATGCCTCATCCGAAAGGTGGATTTATTAAACTGAATCTGATGAAAGTTGGTGAGTCCGGAGTTAAAGGTTTCGTGTATTTGCCCCAAAATCAATATGGAGAATTTCTTTGGAAGGGGGAAAGAATTGCACTTAAGGCGGGGAAAAAACAAATATCATTATAAAAAAATTAAACTGGGAATTATAACATGGGTGTAAAACAACAAAAACCCTATTTACTAAAAGAAACAAATTGGAAAACAGTAAAAGAGATTAACTACAAAATTGCTGTTCTTCCTTGGGGTGCAACCGAAGCTCATAATTATCATCTTCCTTATGGAACGGATATTTATGAGTCTGAATTTATCGCGGAAGCTGCGGCAAAATTGGCTTGGGAGAAGGGAATAAAAATAGTTGTATTACCTGCAATACCGTATGGTGTTAATACCCAACAACTTGATATTAATATGACAATAAATATAAATCCTTCTACTCAAGCAAAAGTTTTGTCTGATATTATCGAAAGCCTTGAAAAATACGGAATTGAAAAATTAATTATTTTGAACGGACATGGTGGAAATGATTTTAAGTGTATGATAAGAGAGTTTCAAAAAGATACAAAAATTTTTCTTAGTGTTGTTTCTTGGTTTGCTATTGGGAACCATGATGATTTTTTTGAAAATAATGGTGAGCATGCCGACGAGTTGGAAACAAGTTTTATGCTATATGCTTTCCCTGAATTAGTATTGCCCTTAGAAGTAGCTGGCAATGGTAAAGCTAAAACTTTCAAACCAACAGGTTTCAAAGAAGGATGGGCTTGGGCGCCAAGGAAATGGACAAAAGTTACGGAAGATACCGGTATTGGAAATCCCAAATCAGCAACTTTTGAGAAAGGCAAAAAATATGTTGATTATATAGTAAAAAAAATTTCTCAACATTTTATTGAATTATCAAGCACCGCTCTGAATGATATGTATGAATAGAAAAATGGATGAACTTTTTACTTAGTAAGATTTCATGCAATAATTTAGCAAAGAAAAAGCAATTATTAACTAAAATAGATTAAAATATTGTAAAATCACTATTATTAACAATCTCATAGAAAAGAGGTTTATATGTTTATCGAAAATTTAAAATATGAAAAATCAATTTTCTACATGTTTATTTTATTATTATTTCTCTATCCACAAATAATTACTTCGCAAATACAAAATATTTCTGCAAAAAGAACAGATATTAGTGGGAAAAAAATTATTGATACCGAATCAATAAAAACCACTTCAGAAAGTAGCGACACTTTGCTTTTATCAATGAATGGCTCTGCCTATTATTCAATTTACTACGGAAAAGATGAAAGTCCAATAGTTGAGCATGCAGCTTATGAACTTAAACAATGGCTTGATGAAATAGGAGGTACAGATTTTACCATAACAAATGATAAGAATTTAGATGGTCCCAAGATTATAGTTGGAAAAAATAACGCGTTTGTGGATTCAATGGCCGCCGAAATTCAATTAGATTCGATTAAAGATGATGGATTTAGAATACTAACCTTTAATAATGATATATATATAACCGGAGTGATTGATCGCGGTACAATGTACGGAGTATATCATTTTTTAGATATTTATATGGGCATGCGATGGCTTTCTCCGGAATTTACCGTGGTTCCATCTAAAAATAAAATAACAGTAGTAAAAACAAATGATCTTCAGAATCCACGCTTTGCATATCGGGAAATATTCAGTAGAGATTCGGAAGACGGTTATTATCGGGCACATAATAGGCTCAATGGGAATAGATGGGGAACGCATCGTCAATATAATTATTATGATCCGGATATTGACACTTGGTCAGAAGACGGACCTGCCGGTGGACACAATTTGCATGATATAATTAGTAGTAACTTTCACTATGGTGGTCAAGTTAAAATGATGGAGGAAGGAGTTCGTGCTGAAGGTGCAAACTATTTTATAGATCTAATAAACGCTGAGGGTGATAAACGCTGGTTTGCCTTTTCACAAGAAGATAATGGATGGGAACCGGATGCTGATAGCAAAGCATTTGCTGATGCTCATGGTGGTGTTCTTTCCGCTCCACTTGTTGATATGGTTACCGATGTTGCAACGCGGGTACGGCAAGTTCATCCGAATGCGCATTTAAGCACCGATGCATATCAATGGAGTTTTGAAGCTCCAAAAGACTTAACCATTCCCGAGTATGTTATGATTGAAATTGCTCCTATTGAAGCTAATTTTGGGTATCCTTATAACGATGCAATTAATAATAAAAAATCCAGCGAAGCGTTCAAGGGCTGGAGCAAAGTAGCATTATCATTAGGTGTTTGGGATTATATTACTAATTTTCAAAATTATCTTCAACCACTTCCTAATATATATCCGATGTTTAGTAATATACAATATTTTTCAACACTCAATGTTATTAAATCATACTTCGGACAAGGGGCATATAATACTGATGGAGCGGAGTTTGCGGATTTAAGAGCTTGGGTGGCTGCACGCTTATTGTGGAATCCCAACCAAGATTATCACTCACTAATTAATGAATTTTGCGACGCGTATTATGGTAATGCATCTACTTATATAAAACAGTATATAGATCTTTTGCATCAATCCTTTATCAATTCTGGAGATCGGATTAGTTCGAAGCAACGGATTACTTCCAAATATTTAGACATTAATTTTATAATGCAAGCCGACGCATTAATGGCATCTGCAGATGCAGTTGTCTCAGGAGACTATGCTAAACATGTTCATGAGGTAAGGCTAGGTATAGATATGACGATTTTATTACTTGAACATATTTATGAAGCTGAAGCATCGGAAAAAGGGATTACATGGAAGCATGATCCGGAAAGAAGAAACCGTTTTAATCAATATGTATCTGAAGCTAATATATCAGATTATTCCGAAGATGCTTCAATAGATGCGCTATTTGCTGCAATGGATATTAACCGTATAAACCCAACCACTCCGGATATTGTTACCGAAACAGATGAATGGATAGATTATCAAGATATGGATTTTTCGATTTGTTGTGGTGCTACTCTTATTGAAGATTCTAAAGCATCTGATAACGGAGCAGCAAAACTTGAAAATGAAGAATGGGCAATTAGTATGAAACTTGATATGTTACCTCCAACCGGAGAGTGGACTTTATATGCTTATGTTCGAGCAGATGTAAAGTCTAATGTTAGTGATAATACTACAGCCTTTAACTTGGGCGTTTATCCTTATGACTATAAGAAGATAAAAGTTTCCCAAGTAAAAGATGGAGAATATCATGTTTTTAAATTCCCCAATATGCCTATTGCTTACCAAACAGGGAGCGATATTTGGTTTAGCTGCGATGACGGAGCAAATTATATTGCTGTTGATAGAGTTATCGCAATGAGAAAAACGACAGGTATTAAAACAGAAAAAGATATTGTAAATACATTTGAATTATCCCAAAACTATCCAAATCCTTTTAATCCAAATACAGAAATCAAATTCAGCATTCCGACATCCGGAAATGTTTCTTTAACGATTTTTGATTCTTTAGGTCGTAAAGTTAAGGATTTGATTGAAAATAAATTCTACTCTCAAGGTTGGCATTCAATTGAGTGGGATGGAAAAAATTCAAATGGAATTTCGGTTTCGTCAGGAACATATTTTTACAAACTAAAATTTGGTAATAATATTAAAACTAAAAAGATGATATTATTAAGGTAATACGTGCCGAGAAATTAAATACCAAATGGCAACTTTTACTTGAACATAAATTGGCACTAACCAAACTATCAATCAATCTGTATTGAAAACAACCAAGAGATGACAAACAAAACTATGAGTATAATTATAAAAGTAGCTGCATAACTTTTAGAAATAAACTCTGTAAAAGTTTAGATTACAATATCTTCAAGTGAAACAAAGTATAATGAGAAAACTAAAGATTAAAAATATAAAACTATCATTAAATGATTTATTAGGTGAAGAATATATTGAAAGTGTATGTAAAGCAAAGTCTTTTATTGAAAATAAAAATATTGAAGAATTTTATGAGATAGCAAATGAAAAAATAGACTTTTTCCCGCATAAGTTTTCTAAAAGATTAGATGAATTACTGGATGCCGTGGGGAAAAAAGTTAGTGACAATTTAGTTAATTCCTCTAGCGGAGCAACAACAAATGCATTTGCCAAAGCGACTAAAATCGAAATGTCACCTTTGTCTTCATTGGGATTTATTCGCATTGGTGAAAATGGCAAAGCGTATCTTACAGCTAAAAGTGAACATTATCATACTCCGTTGGGGCATGGCTTCCCGGGTTATAAACTTATAGAAAATGCAAAAAAACTTGGAATACCAAACGCAACACATAATAATACGAGAGGATATATTACCAGATTATTAGAAACAGAACTAATTCGTGTGGCTAATGGTATTAAAAGAAATGAGAAGAAAGCGCTTAGACAAATACTAGAGTCTTCTGACCCCAAAATAATTAACAGAGTTATAAATCTTGAAACCGGTAGCCTTGCCGTAGAAGCAGCTTTAAAAATGATGTTAGCCAGATTTTATAGATTAGATTTATCATTTGAAAAACCAAAATATTATGATAAAATTCCTGTCTTTCTTGTTCTTGCTGATTATGAAGGAGGAAAGGCTGCAAATTACCATGGCACTACCATTCTAACTCAAATGTTAAGAGGGATGTGGCCTGATTTATATTCTGATATTGAGGCTAACAATATATTTAATATTCAACAGGTTCGAATAAATGATCTTGATGATTTTATAAAAAAAACCGATAAATACGATAATGGGAAATTTAAAATTGCCGGATTTTTTCATGAAATAGTTCTAATGAATTATGGTGGTATAAAACTAGAAAAAAACTATCTGCTAGAGGTTTATAAAATTTGTGAACAAAGAGACATTCCTATACTTACAGATGAAATACAATCATGTTTATGGAATCCCGAATTATTCATGTATAAGGAATACGGACTTAATCCGGATTTTGTTTCAATCGGAAAAGGTTTCCCCGGTGGCGAGTATGCTGCATCGAAACTATTAACCAACGCGAATATGGATAACCTTAACCTTTTCGGAGCATTAGTTACTAATGGCCAAGAAGAGTTAGCATCTTTGGTTTATTTAATAACAATGAGGTTTGCCGAAGAAAATGAGCATTATGTAAGAGAGTTGGGGAACTATTATGAAAATAATGTTAGAAAATTAAGCAAAAAATATTGCAGCATTCTTACCAAAGTGGGAGGCAGTAGACATCTAACTACATTGTTTTTTAACTCTAAACAGAACGCTCATGAATTTGTTTCTTTCTTAAATAAAAAATGTATTGATATTAGCATTCAGACCTATAAACAAAACAGTTCCCCTTCCGCACTAACTAAAATACCGGTTATATCAAGTTATAAAATGGTTGATTTTATTATACAAAATATGAACAAAGCTTTAGAAATTTTAAGTATGAAGAAAGAAAATTAGAAAGATTATAAATGGAAAAACTGAATGCCGGTCACTTTCTTTTTGGCTCTTATTTTTACCAACCGGAGAACTTGAAAAACATTAATGCAAAACTTGAAAACAAATGCGGGAAGCTAACATGGATTTAGCTAAACTGATCCGGTTTTTTAAGAAAACACGAAAAGTATTATTAAATTTAGTTCTACACAGACAAATAGGGCCGGAAGTGGAAAAGCATCGAGCTGCCACAAACTTTAAATAAAACGAATGTCATACTTGAAAAACGAATTCAGAAACTTACTTTGTGGAAATATTACTTTGAGATTCACTTACGTTTCTATGCGTTTTTTTGTTCTTATTTTACTAATAATCAACACATATTCTTTTTCGCAAGAATCTGAACATGCTGGTAATGAATTTATTCAGCCGTTAAAAGAAGGGTGGTTCATTCAGGATTCCTCTAGAGTGTCTGTTTCCGGTGCTGTAATTTCTACTTCTGAGTTCGTTCCTGAAGGTTGGTTTTCAGCTTCTGTTCCGACCACTGTATTAGCTGCGTTGGTAGCGGATAGTGTTTATACTGATATTTATTATGGCAGAAATCTTGAAAAGATTCCTACTGAGCAATTTAATCGTTCGTGGTGGTTTAGGAAGGAATTTTATTTGTCTTCTATCCGCAGTAAAAAAATTTGGATAAGATTTAATGGCTTTGTTTACCGTGCGAATATTTGGTTAAATGGACGTCAGATTGCTACGGCGGATACAACTGAAGGTGTATTCCGTAGATTTGAATTTGATATAAGCGATATTGTTAAAAAAGCAAGTAAGAATGTTCTTGCCATAGAAGTTAAGCCTTCTGTTCGTGGAGATTTGTCATTAGGTTTTGTTGATTGGAATCCGTGGCCACCTGATAAGAATCTGGGAATCTGGCAGTCTGTGGTATTACGCTATAGCAATACCGTAAGGCTACGATATCCAAGTGTGGTAACAAAACTTAATCTACCGGATACAACTCAGGCAAAATTAACCATTTCGGTAGATGCAACTAATACAGGTTATGATTCGGTTGATGGTAAAATTGAGGCCAAGATTGGAAGTATAACAGTTTCACAAAATATAAAATTGTTACCGGGGGAGACAAAGAAAATTCGGTTTACTTCTGAACGGTTCAAAAAATTGATAATAAATCATCCGCGGCTTTGGTGGCCGAATAATTTGGGAAAGCAAAATTTATATAATTTGCAATTAATTTTTAGGATAAATGGTAAGGTATCCGATAAGATTTACACACAATTTGGTATCCGGGAAGTAGGTTCATATTTTAATAATAAAGGTTATCGTGTTTTTACAATTAACGGGAAGCCCATTTTGATTCGTGGTGGCGGTTGGACGGATGATCTTTTGCTAACAGAAAGTCCTGAAAAAGTTGAAGCGAAAGTAAAATATGCAAAAACTATGAATTTGAATGCCATTCGGGTAGAAGGAATTTGGGGTAGCGATGATCTTTATCGCCTTTGCGATGAAAACGGACTATTGATGTTAGTCGGCTGGTCCTGTTGGTGGGAATTTGAAGGCGTGCATACTTCTCACCAGATGGATTTAGCGGTTAAGTATTGGAAGGATCAAATCTTACGTTTACGGAATCATCCGTCTATTTTGGTGTGGTTGTATGGTAGTGACAAGCCACCTTTACCTGATTTAGAAAAACGTTATGTAAAAGTTTTACAACAATACGATCTTACTCGTCCATATCTTTCATCGGCGACCGCCAAACCTACTGAAGTAACGGTCCGAACCGGTGTAAAGATGAATGGCCCTTATGAATGGGTGCCGCCTGTTTATTGGTATACTGATACAAGTCATGGCGGTGCATTTGGATTTAGCACAGAGGTTGGCCCCGGACCGGAGGTCCCGCCGTCAGAGAGTGTAAAACGGATGATTCCTCCGGAGCATCTATGGCCTATTGATGATGTATGGAATTTCCATTGCGGTTTGGAAGGTTCAAATTTTGATAATTTGTATGTTTACACAGAAGCAATCAAAAATCGATATGGTGTTCCAAAGGATGTAAACGATTATTGTGATAAATCACAGCTTATTAACTATGAAGGCATTCGTGCTATGTTTGAAGCTTACGGGAGGAATAAGTTCTTAGCTACCGGTGTAATTCAATGGATGTTAAATTCGGCCTGGCCATCTATGATATGGCAGTTGTATGATTATTATCTTCTGCCGGGAGGAGCCTTTTTTGGAGCAAAGGAAGCTTGTGAGCCTTTACATGTTCAGTATGCTTATGATAATCAATCCGTCTATGTAGTAAACAGCTTTTATCGGTCTTTTGATGATCTAAAAGTTTATGTAAGAATTTTCAATGATAATTTTGCAAAAATGTTTGACAAAGAGATTTCCGTTTCTGTTAATCAGAATGAAAGCAGAATTGTGGTAAAACTTCCTGAGATTGAGGGACTTAGCAGAACTTATTTTCTTGACTTGCGATTATTTAACAAGAAGGGCAAACAAATAAGCAGTAATTTTTATTGGCTTTCAACTAAACCTGATGTTCTTGAAGAGAAAAATTCTAATTGGTATATGACCCCTGTAAAATCTTATGCGGATTTCAAAAGTTTGCAGGATATCCCGAAGGTTCAACTGAAAGTTCATTCTCGTTTTGAAAAAAGGGGAAGTAATCAGATTGCACACGTAATTATCAAGAATCCGACAAAAAGGTTAGCCTTTTTTGTGCATATAGATATTATTAAAGGTTCAGAAGGTCTATCTGTTGTTCCAGTTTATTGGGATGATAATTACTTTTCACTTTTACCGGGAGAAGAAAAAAATATTAACGCCTATTTTGCCACGGCCGACTTAAATGGAAAAAAGCCAGTTGTAAAAGTAACCGGATGGAATGTGAAATAAAGGGGAAGTATAAATGACCAAAAAATATTCTATTTCATTGATTGTTCTATTGATAAGTTTGTTTTTATTGGCAGGTTTCGGGAGCATAAAAGAAAAATCAAGTAATGTTTTAGTTATAATGAATTCATCTAGCCCCGCTTATTGTAAAGGTAAGGAATATATCATTCCATATTTGGAGCATTTTGGTTTACCTTATTCCACGATTGATATTTCCGGAGAAAAACTTCCGGAAAAGCTGGAAAAATATGCTTTAATAATCGTCGCTCATAAACAGATTGAAATGGGTATTGATAAAAGTATAAAGTCGTCTATTCTAAAAGCAGTAAATTCCGGAACAGGGTTGGTTAGTTTTGATTTTCATTTTACATTGCAAAAAAAATATCTGCCTGTTGAATACAATATGAAAAACGAAATAAAATTTTCAAAATCATGGCATTATATTTCGTCAGCTCATAAACCATCCGAAAAATTAACACTTTTTAGGGAAATGTTATTGCCAAAGATTGCGAATCAAAATAATGTAATTCTGTTTGGTGATAGCCAACATCCGCTACTTATTGCATCTCAAAAAGGGAAAGGACGAATTGTTACCTGGACAAATATGGATTGTATGCAAACATTCGTATTAGGTCCACTCGGTGGATTGGATGACTGTTTATGGCGGTCATTTGTATGGGCAGCTAAAAAACCATTTGCTTTTAGAGGACTGCCACCAATAGTTAGTTTACGGGTTGATGATGTCGCCGGAAGAGGGCAAATATGGGGGAAATCGCCGTTGTATTGGGTGAAAATTGCTAATAAATATGGATTTAAACCGTTTCTAGCGCTTTTTATTTATAACCTAAATCCGGAAGCAATTAAAGAATTAAGAAGTTATCTTTTAAACGGAAAAGCAACCGCATCACCCCATGCTTTCGGACGACCACCGCGTACTGATGAAATGCCTAACTATCAGGACTATTTTACAAAAGAGGTGGATCCCGGTTATTATAAAGGATATTACTACTACAAGAAAGGTTTGAATTACAGAGCTGAAGAGTATGATGAATTCATCTACTTTAATTGGGCTAAACAAAGCGCTTGGTCAGATAGAGAAGCACAACGAGGATTACAGGCTGTGGACGAATGGTATACGAGACATCAACCTTTACCGATGTCTAAATATTTAGTTCCCCATTGGTATGAGTTGGGAACAAATGTTATCCCTCACATCGTCGATAAATGGGGAATAGAGTTTGTTGGAATTGTTATAGAGCCGGGAGCATATTATTCAAGTTACACACCTTGGCTGAAAGCAGCGCCGTTCCGCCTTTACGAAGAGCCGGGAGCAAGTGCATTCTCTAAAACGCAACGTGCTGCACACTCTGTTTACTATGCTGACTTTATCAAATACGGAAAGAGAAAACTCTTTAATTCTATTACTGAAATACGAGATATTACCGGTTATGAATGGGAGCCTGATAATGACGTTGAAGCTAGCGCAACTCGTGGAATACGACAGTTAAAAAGAGCTTTGAATAGTATGGCACTAGCAGTTCTTTTTACACACGAGACGGATTATATTTCTAAAGTTCGTCCGGAAAATTGGGATTTGTTGTTAAAAAAGATAACAAATGGTATTGCAGATTATAATCCTATTTTTATGTCGATGGATAGCGCCCTTAGTTACGTTCGCGCTACAAAAACGTCAAAATTTGTGTATTATGATTTGACTTTAGACAAGAAAGGTATAAAGGCTCATTTTAGCGGGAAAGCCGATGTGCCCACACATTTTTATCTTTTTACGGAAGATGTCAATGGAATTCATTCTCACTTAATTAATATTCCGGATTTTAATTCTAGTATTACAATAAAGGAAAAAATAGATGCAAAATAATGGTGTTACACAAAGTAAAGATTGGCAGATAGTAGAAAATTCAATACTTGCAAATTTGGAAAAGTCAAGAGTTGATGCCAACTCGGAACTTAAGCCGGGCAGTTTAAAGCTTCCTCATCCTTACTTATCAATTGCCGAGGGAAGAAATCTTTTGTTTTACTGGGATACTTACTATACAAACTTAGGAATATTGCATAATAAAGATTTGCGTCATTATGCCTTAGGTGCAACTGAGAATTTACTATATTTGGTAGAACAGTTAGGTTATATTCCTAACTCAACCGAACAATGGGGGTTGAATAGATCGCAAATTCCTTATTTATCTATGATAGTTAGAGAAATCTATGAAACTTCTGAAACTAAAAATAAAGAATGGCTCAAAAATGCTTATTTCACAATTAAAAAAGAGTATGAGTTTTGGACGAATACAAATTCCAATAATATTGAAGAGCATAAAACGAATATCCCCGGCTTGCAACGATATTCACATCATGCTACAGAAGAAGAAATGCTAACTTTTTATAATGAAATAGCAAGAAGATTTGATTTTGGAGAGTTGAGTCGTAAAGAAAAATTAAAACTTGCAGACCACTGGCTAGCGGAAGCAGAAGCAGGACTTGATTTTACACCCCGTTTTGAAAATAGATGTGCGGATTTTATCCCTGTATGTCTTAACTCAAATTTATATACTTATGAAGTAAATTTTAATTGGATGGTTAAGGAATTAAATTTATTGGATCAACCGGATTGGGCCGGTTTAGCTAAACAGCGTGCGGAATTGATTAATAAATATTTGTGGAATGAAGAACGGGGACTCTATTTGGATTATGATTCTAAAAACAAAAGACATTCAAATGTAGCCTCTGTTATTAACTTTTATGCTATGTGGGCGGGAATCGCTTCCCCGGCGCAAGCTAAGAAAATTGTAGAAAACTTACGGCTTTTTGAATACGAATATGGTATTACCGTTTGTGAGAAAATGAATCATGAACGGACTTATCAATGGGATTATCCTGCTGGTTGGCCCCCGGTACATTGTTATGTGGTAAAAGCACTGGATAAATATGGTTATAAAAAAGAAGCTCTGAGAATTGCTAAAAAATACATTGATTTGGTAACACGAAACTTCAATGAACCCAAACCACCCCAAGTTTATGATCCGGAAACAGACAGAATAATTTATAGAACAAAAGGAAAAATTTACGAGAAATACAATGTTGTAACAGGAGAACTATTTGATGGCGAGTATGCTTCCAATGAATTTATGGGCTGGTCAACAGGTGTATTTCTTTACCTAAAGAAATACGTTGAAAGAACAAGAAAATAACTGCTATAATTAAATAATTTATAACTAAATGAACTTATTAAACAAAAAGATAATAATACTTTTCTTACTATTACGAATATTATTAGTAGGACAAAATAATGTTTCGTTGTCTAAAGTTACGGTTTCTTCATTAAAATGTGACTACCTGAAAAATCCTTTGGGAATTGATAACTTGCAACCACAATTAAGTTGGGAAATACATTCTCCGGTTAGGGGAGAAAAACAAACCGCTTATCAAATAATAGTTGCAAGTTCTAAAGAAAAATTATTACAAAATATCGGAGATGTGTGGGATTCAAAAAAAGTTAATTCTTCCCAATCCGTTCAAGTGCAATATGCTGGTAAACCTCTAAGCTCTCGTAAAAGATATTATTGGAAAGTACGTATTTGGGATAAAAATAAAATTGTATCTGATTATTCCAAGCCCGCTTCGTGGGAAATGGCCTTACTCGACGATAAAGATTGGAAAGCTAAGTGGATTAGCGCACCAAGAGTTTTTAACTGGAATAAACGGGGAGAAACGATTATGCACCTCAGTAAAACGGCTCCTCCTCTGCATGATGAACCGTCTCCTCTTTTTCGCAAAGAATTTAATGTTGATAGAAAATTAAAATCAGCAAAAATTTATATTACCGGATTAGGATATTATGAGTTGTATATAAACGGGGAAAAAGTTGGCGATCATATTCTCGATCCGGCTTTTACTAATTATGACAAACGTGTTTTATATTTAACCTATGACATTAAGAAATTTCTGAAAGAAGGAATGAATGCTATTGGTGTTATGCTTGGAAACGGTTGGTATAATATGATTACCCGTGCTGTTTGGAGTTTTGACAGAGCACCTTGGAAAGATGATCCGGTTTTGCTTTGTCAAATTGAATTGAATTTTGAAGATGGAAGTAAAAAAATAATTGTTTCCGATAGTAACTGGAAATGTGCTCCCGGACCTATTACTTTTAACAGTATTAGACAAGGTGAAACTTACGATGCAAATTTAGAACAGGAAGGCTGGAATAAAACCGGCTTCAATGAAAAACAATGGCATAACGTAAGAATGGTTAGAGGTCCAAACGGAAAATTAAAGTCTCAACTTTTGCCACCTATTAAAGTAATAAAAGAAATTAAACCGAAAAAAATAAACAAAATTAATAATCAAACATTTGTAATTGATTTCGGAGAAAATATTAGCGGGTTTGTAAAAATTAAAGTCGCCGGTAAAAAAGGACAAAAGATTTTCATTAAATACGGAGAAAGATTAGATAGCGCCGGTTATGTTGACCAAAAAGAAATTAGCAAGTATGTTAGAGAAGAAAGATTTCAAACCGATGTTTATATCATGAAAGGTAACGGAATTGAAAACTGGCATCCACGATTTACTTATCACGGTTTTCAATATGCTGAAATAAAGGGATTTCCTGAAACTCCGAATTCCGAAAATATTCATGCCTGTATTGTGCATACTGCTTTTGATACAGCGGGATATTTTCAATCTTCAAATGAACTTTTAAATAAGATTCAAAAAATTACGGTACGTTCTTATCTTAATAATTTCCATGGTTATCCCACTGATTGTCCACACCGTGAAAAACTAGGTTGGTTAAATGATGCAGAATTAATATCAGAAACAGGTCTGTTTAATTTTCAATCGCAAACAGCTTACAAAAAATTTATTTACGATATATTAGATTCCCAATTACCTAACGGACAAATTCCTCCGGTTGTTCCTACTTCCGGCTGGGGTTATCAATGGAATATTGGACCGGCTTATGATAATGCGATTATAACACTTCCTTGGAATTTATATATCTATTCGGCCGATTTAAATATTCTAAAGGAGGTTTATCCTAAACTAAAAAAATATTTTGAATACTATCAATTGTATGCAAAAGACAATTTAGTCGATTTAGGTTTGGGGGATTGGTCTTACGCTAAAACACAAACACCAAAAATCATTACTGCAACTGCTTATTATTATTTTGAAGCAAAATTACTTGGCAGAATTGCAAAAATATTGGGGTATATAGAAGACTCGAATAAATTTTTTAAAATCTCTGACAATATTAAAACAGCTTTTCAAAACAAAATTTTAAATAATATAGATTCAACTATTACACAAACATTATTAGGTTGTATTCTTCATATGGGACTTGTTGATTCTATTAAAACAGATTCGGTTGCTAATCAACTTATTTCTTTCTTATCAAGGGATAAGATGAATTTAGATTTTGGAGTAATTGGGGCAAAATCTGTTTTAGAAGGATTAACAATAACTGGAAAAACGAAAGTTGCTTATAATTTGGTGAACAATACAAACTATCCGGGATGGGGTTATTGGGTTAAAAAAGGAGCAACAACCTTGTGGGAAAGCTGGGATGGAAAAAAACTATCACTTAATCACATTATGTTTGGTAGCGTGAGCGCTTGGATTTACAAAGCTATTGTAGGTATTCGTCCCGATCCGGAATATCCCGGATTCAAACATTTTTATATCTCGCCCTTTTATGCGCAAGATTTAAGTTGGGTTAAAGCCAACTATCAAACTCTGTACGGTAAAATTGGTATCGATTGGAAAAAAGAAAGAAAAAAAATAACTCTAAAGGTTGAAATTCCGGGAAATACCAGCGCTACAATTGTTTTTCCCGTCCAAAAGATTGAGGAAATTACAGAAAATAACCGGATATTTAACTCAATAGATTTATATGATTATAAATGTAATGATAGCTCAATTTATCTTACGTTAGGTTCCGGTACCTATACTTTTTCATTTAAAACTAATGAACATTATAAATAAAAAATATGGCGTTTTCCCCTCCGATTAAACTAACAAAAACTTTATCCAAATATTTGTAAGATTTTACTGTCTTAGATTTAATAAACGAAGAAACACGCTTTGAAATATTATCAAAACAAATAATTGTCAATTTTACAAACTTTAATTTAGGAACTACTATGATTGATTATTTAAATGGAACCGATTATACAGTTATAATTTTATATTTTCTAGTTTTATTAGGCTTGGGTGTATTTTTGCAGAAACGAGCTTCAACTAATATAGAAAGTTACTTCCTGGGTGGTCATAAAGTTCCTTGGTGGGCATTGGGTATTTCCGGGATGTCATCTTTTTTGGATATGGCCGGTACAATGTTAATCGTTTCTTTTCTTTTCATGATTGGTCCAAGAGGATTGTATATTGAAATTAGAGCCGGCGCTGCTCTTGTATTAGCGTTTGCAATGGCATGGACTGCAAAATGGCATTATCGTTCCAAAGTTATGACAGGTGCGGAATGGATGGAATATCGCTTTGGAAAAGGATGGGGAGGAGAATTTGCCAGACTTATTTCAGCAATAGCCGTAATATTTTTTACTATAGGTGCTTTGGCATATTTGGTTAAAGGAATCGGGCTCTTTCTTTCTATGTTTTTACCTTTTTCCCCTTTTGTTTGTTCTTTAATTCTGATTGGTATTGCTTCAAGTTATACAATGCTTTCAGGGTTTGTTGGCGTTGTATATACGGATATTTTTCAAGCGCTCATAATTATACTTGCAGTATTTTATATTTCTTTCTTAGCGTTTATTGAATTTGATAACGCTAATGCTTTGGCCGATATGGCATATAAAGTTACCGGTAACAAGGAATGGTTAAGCTCCGCTATTCAATGGCATACTTCAATGCCGAAAGGATATGAGGCTTACGAAGACCTTATGATGTTTGTAATATTCTATTTCTTTCGTTTAATTGTAGGTTCACTTGGCTATGGAGCGGATCCAAAATATTTTGGCGCTCGTAGCGAACGTGAGGCAAATCTTATAAATCCCGTATGGATATTTTTTATGATGTTTCGCTGGCCTTTAATGATAGGGTTTGCAGTTTTAGGCATACAGATAGTAAACAGTATTTTACCGGATCATACAATACTCGAACAAGCAGCAAATATAATCAAAAATCACTTTCCGGATATAACAAAAGAAAAATGGCCGGAATTACTCTCCGGAATTATTTACGAACCGCAGCATTATTCCCCTCAGCTTATAGATAGTTTGAAAAGTTTATTGCACAATGATTGGCAAACAAAATTGAATATGATAAGTTTTGAAGGAACTGTTAATCCGGAAAGAATTATTCCTGCTGTTATTCTTTTCAAAATTCCTATTGGAATTCGCGGGTTAATACTGGTGGCAATTATCGCCGCTTCAATGTCAACTTTTGATACGGCTGTCAATACTACTTCCGGTTATTTTATTCGTGATATTTATCAAGCATATATAAGACCAAAAGCCTCTAATCGAGAACTTATATACACATCATATTTATTTACAATACTTTTAGTTGTTCTTGGTTTTTTATTAGCATTTACTATTCGTAGTATAAATGATATTTGGGCTTGGTTGATTATGGGATTAGGTAGCGGTTTTTCTACTGCGCTGATGTTGAAATTCTATTGGTGGAGATTTAACGGTCAAGGCTTTGCAATAGGCACTTTGGTTGGGATGATAATTGCTATTCTTCAACGTATGCTCTTGCCGGATTTGGTTGAATGGGTTCAATTTATATTTGTTTCCGGTGCTACTTTGATTGCAATTATTATAACAACTTATCTTACAAAACCCACAGATGATAAAGTATTGAAACATTTTTATATGACTACAAAACCTTTCGGATTTTGGAAACCTTACAAAAAACTATTGGATGAAGATGAAAGAAATAAGATGGAAAAAGAACATCGTAATGATTTGATATCTTTACCTTTTATTCTTGTGGCACAGTTAACTTTGTTTTTAATGCCAATGCAGTTAATTATCCATACATACCAAACTTTGGGAATAACATTTATAATATTTGTTATATCGTTAATTGGTGTTTACTGGTTTTGGTATAGGAATTTACCCCAGGAAAATAATAATTATGAAAATTAAAAATTCGGATAGTGGAACCTATACACAACTAAAGAGAAAGACAATAAATGAGTACCATAAATTTTTTAATATTATGTTAAAAAAATAAACTATAACAAATGTATTTAAATTTTCGTTTTTTTATTATATCTATCTTTTACATCTTTTGCTCAAATAGATGAAGTTAATTACTTACTGAGTAATATAAAGAAAACTTATAGAAATAAAACAAGACTTATAGACGGACATCTTGGAAATAAATACTGGAATAATCATTCCAAGTATATTCTATTCAAGTATAAACTAAAATATTAGTGAAATGAGTAAGAAATAATTTGTGAGTTAAAATAATAAGTTGTCCTATAAAGAACAGTAAGATATAATAGTATGATAGAATATTAACAATGAAACAGAAAATAAAAGAAATATCAAAAGAATTGAAATTATGGAATAAACTACAGGGAACAAACGGTTTAAGCGGACCTGAAGAAGTAAATAAATGTATAGGTAACATTTCTATCCCTTCATTATATCTTATTTTACCTGGAAAAAAGAAAGTTACAGATTCAGCGGTTATTCTACTATGCGGTGGTGGGTATGGTGTTTTGTGTATTGAAGACGAAGCAAATCCGACGGCAAACTGGTTGTTAAAAAACGGAATAACAGTTTTCGTTCTTAAATACAGATTACCTAATGGAAATTATATTATACCTGAAACCGATGCGCGAAGGGCAATTCGTTTGGTTAGACATAATGCCCGGAAATGGAATATCAACCCAAACAAAATTGGCATTTGGGGATTTTCTGCAGGCGGACATCTTGCCAGCACAGTAGCTACTGTTTTTGATAATGGAAATCCCAGAAGTCCGGATATTATTGAGCAAGTAAGTAGCAGGCCGGACTTTGTAATTTTATTTTATCCTGTTATTTCGCTAGAAGATAATATCACAAATAAAATGACTAAAAAAAATTTGTTGGGCAATGAGAATAAAAATATTCGCTTGACAAAAAGATATTCAAATGAAAATAATGTAAATAAAGATACACCCCCAACATTTTTATTACATTGCAGCGATGACTTAGAAGTACCGGTTGAAAATAGTTTAGTATTTTACAAAAAATTAATTGAAAATAAAATTAGTGCTGAAATGTTGTTGTTTGAAAAAGGTGGTCACGGACCGGATGCATTTATAAAGAATCCTTCTTGGAAACCGGCGCTTAAAAAATGGTTAAGTAATCATAATTGGTTATAAAAGTGTGATCCGTAAAAATATGAATAAACTCAATGTTGCTAAATTGGAAAGAATTTCCAATAAAAGTTTAAAAGTTGTTTTAGATAATTGGAAACTTAGTACGGATGTAAATTTAGAACCGTCGGAAGTATCTAAGTTAAACTATGATGATTCCAAATGGAAAAGTTTTAAGCTAAACGAAGAAGATGTTTTCCCGAATGGTTGCTGGCTAAGAAAAGTAATAACCGTCCCGGAAAAAATTGGCGGTAAAAAAGTCTATGGGAAACTTAATCTTTTTATTTCAATTAACGACATTGGAGAGCTGTGGATTGATGGGAAACTTATAGATTCATGGCAATGGGATAAATCCATAACGCTAACAAATAATGCCAAACCTGGTAAAAGAATAGCGATTCTATTAAAAGGAAAAAGTAATCATCCGATGTATCTCTTTTGGATAGCGGATGCTTACCTGATACTTGATAAAAGCGAAGAGATAAAAAAGATAACAGATAATTTGCTTTTAAGTTTAAAAACAGCACAAAAACTTTTAAGTTTTGATACTTATCAAAAATCCGGGTTTTTAGAAATCGATCCGGGTATTGATAAATCTTCTATAAGCAAAAACAGAAGGAAAGAGTTAAATAAAAATCTAAAAAAGTTAATACAAGAAATAGATAGCGAAGCATTACAAAAAGGTAATTATAAAAAATTTTTAGCTTCGATAGATAAAATTAAAAAGAAATTTATACCCTTTAACAAATTTGCAAAAAAATATACTCTCTACTTTTTATCAAACGCACATATAGATGCAGCCTGGCTTTGGAGAGAAGCTGAAGTAATTGAAGTTTGCAAACGGACATTTACTTCCGTATTAAAATTATTAAATAAAAAAAGAGACTTGGTTTTTATACAAAGTTCTCCTGCTTATTACAAGTGGATAGAAGAAAAATATCCGCAACTGTTCAAAAAAATAGCAAAAAAAATTGAAGAGGGGCAATGGGAAATTGTTGGAGGAATGTGGGTTGAGCCGGATTGTAATTTACCAAGCGGAGAAGCTTGGGCTAAGCAATTTCTTTATGCACAAAATTATTTTAAAAAGAAATTCGGGAAAAATGCTAAAGTTGGTTTTAATCCGGATTCATTCGGGTTTAATTGGAACCTGCCTCAGTTCTTAGTTAATGCCGGAATAGATTCTTTTGTTACAACAAAAATTACCTGGAACGATACAAACGTATTTCCTCATCGCTTGTTTTGGTGGGAATCACCTGATGGTTCAAAAGTTCTAACATATTTCCCAAACGATTATATGAATAAAATTGATAATCCTTTCGAAATGATTGAATTTGTCAGACAGTTTGAAGCAAACACAGGATTTAGAGATGTTTTATTTTTATTTGGAATCGGCGATCACGGTGGAGGACCTTCCTGGCAAATGTTGCAAAGAATTAATGATTTGAAAAATGTTTGGATATTTCCTAAAATAAAATTCACATCACTTGAAAATTATTTCAAAATCATCAAAAAAAATGACTTAACAAATCTCCCGATTTGGAAAAACGAACTATACTTAGAATTTCATAGAGGAACTTATACATCTCAAGCAAAAATTAAAAAATGGAATCGTATCAGTGAAGTGTTGTTAAATAATGCTGAGAAACTATCAGCTATAGCAAGTATAAATGAAAGTGAAAAATTGGAAAAAGCATGGAAAAATGTTTTGTTCAACCAGTTTCATGATATATTGCCCGGAACAAGTATTCCTTCGGTATCTCAGGATGCTTTTAAGAAATATAAAAAAACAAAGCAACTGGGGGATTACATAATAAATAAATCGGCAAACAAAATTATTAATAATATTAAAACAAAGGAACTACCGGAAGGTGAACCGGTTGTGTTATTCAATACCCTTTCGTGGGATAGAAAAGATATAGTTACAATTAATTTACCCGAAGGAGATAAGAATAAATATATTATTTTTAACGAAAAAGGAGAAGAAATTCCTTCGCAAATAGAACCGATTGATGAACTAAGTAATCGTATAATATTCAGAGCGGATATTCCTGCACACGGATATGCTGTATATGGAATCAAGAAACGAACACCTAAAGTTTATGATAGTAAATTGAAGGTAAACAATAATATTGCTGAAAATAAATACTTCAAAGTTGAAGTAAATAAAAAGAACGGCTTGATAAAACAGATTATAGATAAACGAACCGGCAGAACAATTCTTTCGAGCGAAGGGAATAAACTTCAAATGTTTGGCAATAAAGTTCCGTTGTGGAAAGCTTGGAATATCAATTACACGGGCGAAGAATTCTTTCCTAAATTTATTAAAACGGAAATTATTGAACAAGGAACAGTTAGAACTGTTTTTCGTTCGTATTATGAATTTTTACATCCGCGAGTGGAAAAACCATATCCTACCGAAGATTTTCCAACAAGTTTTTTTATCTTGGATGTTATTCTTTATGACGAAATGGATTTTATTGATTTCAGAGCGGAAGTTGATTGGTGGGAAGATGAAATTATATTAAAAGTAGCTTTCCCTTTGAATATAAAGGGCAACAACGCTACTTACGAAATTCCTTATGGGGCAATTTTCCGTTCATCAGATTTATCCAAGCAAGAGAACAAAGGAAAATATGAAGTTCCTGCTTTAAGATGGGCTGATTTGTCGGATAATGATTATGGAGTTAGTCTGATTAATAATTCTAAATACGGTTATGACATTAATGAAAATATTCTGAGACTAACCTTACTGAACTCTCCGGTTTGGCCGGATCCTAATGCAAACCGGGGGAAAAATATTATTGAATATAGATTATATCCCCATCAAGGTGATTGGAAAAAAGCTAAGACTGTGCAAAAAGGATACGAGTTTAATTATCCCGTTTTATCTTTTTATACTGATAAACATAATGGGAAATTAAAGTTAAAAAATAGTTTCGTGAATGTATCACCGGATAATATTATCCTAAGTACAATCAAGAATGCTGAAGAAAATAAGGACGCTTTGATATTACAATTTTACGAAACATTAGGAACCGAAACAGAAGCGGTTATAGAACTTAAAGATAAACCGGAAAAAGTTTTTTTGTCAAATTTTCTCGAAGAAGAAATCGCTGAAATAGATTTTGTTAAAAATATCATTAAAGTAAATGTTAAGCCGCACCAAGTAAAAACCATAAAAATATATAGAGAAAAAATACAACTTTAATAAACAATCCGAATTCAACACTTTACAATTTCAAACATAGAGTAATAAATATTTCAAATCCGACGGAGCAAAGTTAATAGATGAACAGTATTAGGTTTTTATTGTTAATAATATTCTTTTTAAATATTCCTGTTTTAAAAGGGAATAGCAACAGTGAAAAAATAACAGATGGTAATAAAGATCATTTTTTAACCAATTGGTATTTCCAAGTGGACATCTTTAATATTGGCGAAAAAGAAAAATGGTTCGATACTCAATATGATAAAAGTAATTGGTCAAAAGTTATTGTTTCCAATGCGTGGGATACATACGATGAAGCGTTGTGGGGTTATGAAGGAGTTGGTTGGTATTACACAGAGATTTCTAAAGAAATTCTAGATGAAAATAAAATAATTATATTAAAATTTAATCGCGTTAATTATTATACCAAAATTTGGTTAAATGGAAATTTAATAGGAGAAAATATAGGAGGCTTTCTGCCTTTTGAAATAGATATATCCAATATAATAAAAAAGAGAAATATCAATTCGTTGGTTCTTAGAGTAGATAATAAACCAAGAATCAATTGGTTGCCGGCTAGTAAACAAATAGAGTGGGTTCAATACGGTGGAATTTTACAACCCGTTCAAATAATACAAAACGATAGCATTTATATTGATGATGTAAGAATAACAACTGTTCCCGAAAAGGAAAGGTCAAAAGTTAACTGTTCAATTAAAATAAAAAATAGAAAAAACGTTACACAACCTATAACATTAATGTTGGCTGTTCCATTAGGAAATAAAACTCTAAAAAAGGAAATCCATGTAAAATGTTTCCCAAATATAATCACTACAATTAAAACTCAAATAATAATTGATAAAGCCGAATTTTGGACATTGGAGAAACCAAAGCTATATGATTTAATTATTTTCGGTATCAAGGATGGGAAAATATATGACAAGAAGAAAATAAAATTTGGAATAAGAAGTGTAGCTGTAAACAGAAGCCGTATTCTATTAAACGATACTCCAATTTATATCAAGGGAGTAAATCGTTATGATATTTTTGACAAACGCGGACCCATATTAAATGAACAAGAAATTCGCAAGGATTTAATGCGAATTAAACAAAGTGGAATCAATACAATTCGTGTACATTACCCGCAATCACCATTAACCTTAAAATTACTTGATGAAATTGGATTGCTGTTAATCGAAGAATTACCGTTAAATTGGTGGGGGCAAAATTGGTGGGATAATGAAATAATTGTACAAGATACAACTATATTAACTCAAGCAAAAAATGTTTTAAGAAAGATGATACACAGAGATAAAAATCATCCGTGTATTATTGCATGGAGTTTAGCAAACGAAAGTAAAACGGATTCGGATGTTGGGATTTACGTAATGAAGGAACTTATAAAATTTGCTAAGAAATTGGATAAAACAAGATTAATTACCTTTACGGTTAATAATAATGTTGGGAAACATCTTGCATTTAAAGATGCTGATTTTGTTAGCCGCAATATATACCACGGAAATGATGATTCGTATCATATAAATATGTTAGATTCACTTGTGCGAATACCAACCGAGAATGATATAAGGAACGAAAGCAAATATTATCCGGACAAACCGTTTATAGTTTCTGAATTTGGAGCTGCCGGTATCAAAAATTTACATGGCGATCTTCTTTTTACCGAAGATTTTCAAGCCGAATATATTAAATCCGTTTGGAACGCTATTAAAAATGTAGAAGAGTGCGGAGGAGGAATTTTATGGTGTTGGACAGATTATTATCATCGAAAATATTTTAATCATACCTATGCGGTTTTTGGCCCGTATGGAGTTTTGAACGTAAATAAATATTCTAAAAAATCGCTTAAAGTATTATCACAACTATTTAATGAAAAATAAGATTGACTGAAAAAATAAACCGGAGAATATATGACCTCCTCAATGAATAAAATTATAATTTTTTTATGTGCATTTTTCTTTGGTTCAACAACGATATCCGCTCAAGTTGATAAGCAACACGCTAAAATTATAGTTCATGCCGATAGCATTATCGGAGTAATTAACCCTAATATTTACGGACAAATGGTAGAGAATTGTGGGAATTGTTTGTATCCGGGATTGTGGGTTGGAACAGACTCTGAAATCCCAAATATACGCGGTATGCGTTTAGATGTAATTGAAAAGTTTAAAGAAATTAAAACCCCAATTGTTCGTTGGCCGGGTGGAACACCGGCTGAATACTACCACTGGTTGGATGGTGTTGGTGATAAAAAATCAAGACCTAAAACTTTATTGCCGGGAATGTGCTTAGCTTCACCAGGAGAAACAAACGCTTTTGGAACTGATGAATTTATGGATTTTTGTAAAATTATTGGAGCGGAACCATATATCTGTGCCAATGTAGGTACCGGAACGGCAGAAGAAGCCGCTAATTGGGTTGAATATTGCAATAGAGAAGGAGAAACACAATATGCTTCATTAAGAAAAAAAAATGGACATGAAAAACCATACAATGTAAAATATTGGGGAATTGGAAATGAATCATACTTTTGGCATACACCCGATAGTTACGCTCTGGTTATTAAGCAATATGCAAAAATTATGAAAACCATGGTAGATACTTCCATTTCTTTAGTCGCATCAGGCTTAAATGATCCGAATATTAAAGGCGCTGATAAATGGAATTATACGATATTAAAAGAAGCCAATGAGTTCTTGGATTATATTTCATTACATGCCTATTATTTTTATGATGATTATTATGATGTCGTAGCTTCTCCGTTAATAACTCAACAAGAAATTGATACTTTAAGAAATTTGATTAGAGAATTAGTGCCGGCAGATAAAAAATTAAAAATTGCTATTGATGAATGGAATATTTGGCATAAGGAAGCAAAAACTTATAACGGACTAATGCAAAAATGTACTTTAACGGATGGTATATTTGCTGCCGGAATGTTTCATGTATTTCATAAAAATAATGACATTGTTACACTGGCTAATTTTTGTGATTTGGTTAATCAACTACCTGCAATAGTTACCAATGAAAAAGGAGAGCTTTATGTGAATCCTATATTTCTTTCTTTTAAACTTTATACAAATTTCACTGGAAACATTGCAATTGCGACTAAAACTATAAGCGACGGATATAAACCAAATAAAAAATTAGATGTTGAATATGTTCCCTATCTTGATTGTTCTGCTACGAAAATAGGGAATGGCGATACTTTAAGTTTGGCAGTTATTAATCGGAATAAAGACAAAGATATTACAACGGATTTGATAATAAATGATTTTATGTTTGATTCTAAAGCAAAACTTATTATACTAAATGCCGATAGCGTAACTGCGGCAAATGATTTTGAACATCCGGAAACAGTCATATTGGAAGAGAAAACATACGAAATAGAAAATAGCAATAAATTTGTTTATAATTTCCCGGCACATTCCGTAACAGTAATTCAACTTATAAAGAAAAAAGATAAATAAAATATTAGAAAAAATTTTACAGATTTAAAACAGCAAATTAAAAAGCGATATTAAGTTTTGGGGATTATTTTGCTTTGGTCGTTAAGCAACTTTTTTATTTAAATAATCATGAAAATTAATTTATCGTTTTGGTTGCACCAATATTTTACCGGTAATCTCTCTTCTAATATGGTTTACCGGTTTAACCGCAATTGGGAAATTGTAAATATTTAGAATAACTTAAGCGGTTACTCTTTTTGTAGGTCTGGCTTTTCCTCTTTATTAGGAAAAATAGGTTAATTTCCATCCAAATTATTTTTTAAGATCACATATTGTTTGGGTAGCGGAAGAGTTACCTCGGCTTTCTCCAACTGAATATATATACCGTTTAATGCTACTGTATAATCATTTCTTACTTGTCTTTTTGTCTCTCTACAGAAAACATTATCCAAGTCTATTCCTTCGGAATTTATGTGAATATTCGTCAAATCATTTTTTATTAAAAATTTGTTATTTTAATAGTCAATAAATTTCTTTCAAATGAACTTGTTAGCTGAACCTTTATTTGTTATGCCTCTTAGTCTCATTTCTCTGACCAAGCGGTCTTGGAGAATCCTGCTGTCCCTTTCTAATCGCTCCTTAGCTTGTGTTGAGTTAGTATAAATTCGTCTGATTAATAATTCGTCCATTGCTTTCCGTAAATCGGTTTGTTCATTCTCCGTATAGTAAACATTGAACTCATCTGTGTAGGTAGAATAAGGTATATTCCGTTTTCCTCAACATATTCTTTTAAAATTTTTAGTTAATATTCAATATTTTCGGAACAAATCTTAAGAAAACTCTCCCGCTTGCATCGTATACTGCATGTAGCAAACCGGAGACCTCTGCTCTGCCTTCAAACCAACCGTTGGAACTTCCACCAAATTGATTCATCTCGCCTATGGCGCTTTCCTTACTCACTTTTCCCTTTAATTTTTCAAGATATCCTCGATTTGATTTTCTTCCTCGTAGTTGATGTATTGGCCCTTCGGATATTTGTTGATGGTATTACTTTTTTATTCGGTAAATTCTGTTTTTCGCTTATGCTTAGAATCTCCAATGCTTCCTTTCCTCGTAGCTCTTGGGCTCCCAGCTTTTCCATAATTTTTATCCTATTTATTTCTTTTTTACTCATTGTCAGCTTTTCTATCACTTGTACCTCAGTTTTTTAACGTGCAAATTTTTAGTTTTTACTGACATTTTTATCGAGTCATTACAAATACTGTAAATTTGCCGGGCGGTGTTTATTTTTATAATTTTAAATGCTGGTAATTTCACCTTTTTGCGCAAAATGATGCTTTTGAAATAAATTAAATCCTATTTGGAATTTTAATATAAGCGGAACAATAAAGCGTGCTAAACCGCGATAATTTTTTTTATTTTCAATATAAATTTATCGTGAGGTTTAAAATGAAAAAAACAGCAGTTTTATTGTTCTTTGCCTTTTATTCTTTATTTGCGCAAAACAATCAAAACATCACACTCCTCGGTGAATTTCCAATTTACAAATCAACCGACGTTTATGCAACCACTGATTATGCTTTCGTTGTATCTTACGATAACTCAACCGATTACGGAAAACTACGCATCTTGAACGTGAGTGATCCTTCCGCCGTAAGCGAAATAAGCAGTTACGGTTCGTCCGGTAATTTTTCGCCGGTTTCCATTTTTGTTAGCGGTAATTATGCTTATGCCGGTTCCTCGACACCGGATTTTAGAATTTTTGATATAACGGATTTATCCAATCCGCAGCTTTTAAGCACTTACGAAGAATATGGTAACGATATTGAAGTTATCGGAAATACGGCGTACTTGGCGAGTCTTACGGCAGGATTAATTATTCTAAACGTGAGCAACAAAAACAATCCCAACGAAATCGGATATTTAGAACCCGGCGGCGATGCATTGGCTATTTTCGTAAAAGACAATCTGGCATATTTAGCTTATGGTGATTACGGTTTGAGAATTATCGATATTTCCAACCCCAACGATCCGAAAGAGGTTGCCAATTACGACACACCGGATTATTGCTACGACGTTTATGTAAGCGGTAACTACATTTTCTTATCGGATTACAATTCATTATTAATTCTTGACGGGAGTAATTTATCTTCAATTTCGCAAGTAGCAGAATTTTCACCGTACAGTATTAATCAAGTAATTGTAAAAGATAATTTTGCATATTTGGCAGATAGAGGCTACGGTATAAGAATTTTAGATATATCAAACATTTCTTCTCCCGAAGAAGTTGGTTACTACAAAATTTCGGGCGGTTCTTTTAAGTTAGACATTGTGGATAATAAAATTTATTCCGTCAATTACGACGGTCTGACAATACTTCAAAACGATTTGTTAACGGATATCGATGCGAATAAACCGCTTATCCGTGATTTTTATCTCTCGCAGAATTACCCGAACCCGTTTAATCCTTCAACAACAATTAAATATTCAATTCCAACTTCCTCCCCTTTGGCAAATGGGAGGACCGAGGAGGGGTTCGTAACTCTGAAAGTTTATGATGCTCTTGGCAGAGAAGTTGCTACACTTGTGAACGAAGCAAAATCGCCGGGCTATTATTCCGTTAACTTTAATGCCGTTAATCTCCCGAGCGGCTTGTATTACTACAGGCTGACTGCCGGAGAATTTTCCCAAACAAAGAAAATGATTTTGATGAAATAGTACCGAATGACCAAATTTGTAGGGACAAGGCATGCCTTGTCCCTACATTTCTTTCTTTTCAACACACGCAAACCCCACGGATTTATCCGTGTGATAAGTGATAAGCGAATAAGCATAAAAAGATAAACCCCAACCGTTTCAACGGTTTTTGTAGCAAAAAAATGTCGCATTCGTTAGCTAAAATATGGTATTAGCTGCGGAAACCGATAAATCGGTTTCTTTTTTTGAGGTTTATTTTTCTTATCCAGCGACTGAAGTCGCGGGGTTCAATCTTCAATAAGAAAAAGTTAAAGATTTAATCATGTTCAGACAATGCCTTGGTATGGAGCTTGGCACCCGGAAGAAGTATGGCATTTGCACTGATGTCGAGGCCCGCGCCTCGACATTTTTACTGTAAAAATTTTGCCGACGTTAAAAATCAATGTTGGGAAAAATTTCTCCTCTCCGGCAGATACCAACCGGCAAAATCCTTATTCTCTCGGGAATAAGTTAAAGATTTAATTGTACGCTAATTTGTCGGAGTAAAACAATCAAACCTGCTTCCTCCCCTTTGGCAAAGGGGAGGACTGAGGAGGGGTTCGTTACCCTCAAAATCTATAACATTCTC
>Ga0256832_1000045_pt1 | contig 74140 bp, 49 predicted proteins | sample 134614metaG_FD_190534 | JGI IMG/M metagenome (GOLD analysis project Ga0256832, IMG submission 190534) | Hydrothermal vent microbial communities from Lau Basin, Pacific Ocean - 134-614 | ecosystem: Environmental > Aquatic > Marine > Hydrothermal vents | place: Pacific Ocean: Lau Basin | collected...
CTGGCACTGGGCCAATACTTCCGCCGCGCGTCCGGCCGTTCCCCACAGCCTGAGACAACGCTCGACCTCATCACCGACGGCCTTGTTGATGTCTTTCATTATGCTGGCATAACTGTGACTGGTGGCTGATCGGGCATTGTTATTGATTTGTTTTGCTGCAATATCCGACATCGCGGTGTAATAATTTATCTTAGTGATGCCATTGGCGATCAGTCGCCGGTATTGATCGTCGGAAAGTCCACTGCCGCCATGCACCACCAACGGCATGTTCAGGGCCTCATTGATTTGCTTCAGTCTCGTGTAATCCAGTTTTGGCTTTCCCTTCATGCGTCCATGTACCGTACCGATGGATACGGCGAGGAAGTCTATTCCCGTACGCTCAACATAGGCCTTGGCCTCGGCCAGGGAGGTATAGGCCAGTTCTCCTGGGTATATCTCGGCCCCCTCTCCTTCCGTGCCTGGCACATAGCCAAGCTCGCCTTCCACGGAGACGCCGCAGCCGTGCATGGTTTTCACTATTTCCTTGGTGAGACGGGTATTTTCCGAGAAATCCAGATGGGAAAGATCAACCAGCACGCCATTACAGCCGCGGTTGATGCCGTTGATGGCGGAGTCGAGGCATGTACCATGATCAAAGTGCAGCGCCACCGGAACATGTGCACGCCTGGCGGCGGCCTCCACGGCTGGCATGATCAAATCAAAATCGAATTGTTCGAGATGGGACTCGGCCAGGCTTAATATGACCGGGGCACGGGCCTTCTCAGCTGCGCTCATAATGCCGTCAAGAAAACTCAGGCTTACCACTTCAAAGGCGCCTACTGCGTAATTGTGTTCATAGGCGTGCTGAAGCATGTCTTTCATGTCGACGATGGGCATGATGCGTTACCTTTAAATTAGGGATGCTTACAATTCACCACGTAATGCCGCAATGCGCTCTTCCAGCGGCGGATGCGACATGAACAGACGTTTCAGTCCATGAGCGCCGCCTCCGGCAATACCAAAGGCGGCCAGTTGATCCGGCAGTTGTACTGGCGTGTGGGCTGCCTGAAGGCGCTGCAACGCGGCGATCATTTTTTCACGCCCGACAAGTTCAGCGGATCCTGCATCGGCGCGGAATTCACGCTGACGACTGAACCACATGACAATAATGCTGGCCAGAAAGGCAAGGATCAGTTCCGCAACAATGGTGGAAACCCAGTAGCCAAGCCCCGGACCACGGTCATTCTTGAGGATTACCCTGTCCACCACCCAGCCAATCACCCTGGCGAAAAACACCACGAAGGTATTTACCACACCCTGAATCAGCGCCATGGTGATCATATCGCCGTTGGCCACATGGCTGACTTCATGTGCCAGAACGGCTTCGGCCTCCTCTCTTGTCATGTTTTGCAAGAGCCCGCTGCTGACCGCCACCAAGGCATTGTTGCGTGACATGCCGGTGGCAAAGGCGTTGATTTCATCCGCGTTATAGATTGCCACTTCAGGCATGCCGATGCCGGCCCGCTGTGCCTGTTGCGCCACGGTATTTACCAGCCAGGTTTCGGTGGGGTTTGAAGGTTGGCTAATCACCTGTGCCCCGGTCATGTGCTTGGCGCTCCACTTGGACATGGCCAGGGAGATGAACGAACCGGAAAAGCCGATGATCGCGGCAAACACCAAAAGACTTCCAAGGTTCAGTCCATAGTTGGCGTTAAAATAGGTTTCCAGCCCTAGGATGCGCATGGACAGACTGAGGATGATCAACACCGCGATATTGGTCATTAAAAACAGAGCAATACGTTTCATGTTGTGTTTTTCCTTTTTGTCGATTAAATGGTGTTTTAATGGACTTATGCGTCATCTTTGTCATGCAAAAGCGCATCGAGTTCCCGTTCCATGCAGGTCAATACTTTACCCCGCAGACTGCTGGCCATGTAATGGTAAAAATTAAGTGTGCATGGAATCGGCTTGTACAGATTGTCCCGATGGCTGTCCTGAAAATCCACCCAGGCCAGAATGGGAAGATCGCTCTGGTTTTCATTCACCACCACCCAACTGTCTTCATCAAGGATCAGCACCATTTGCGCCATGCCGGGTAACGCTAGCCGTAATGGAATGCCCAGGTGCAAACGGGCGCGGCGCCACAGATTGTAAATGCCGGCCTCCAGTTCGGCGGGGCGTGAGGCCAGAACGGGCATATCCACGATGCGCGTGGTCATGGGTTCATCCAGTAAGGCTCGCAAATAACAGGGGCAACTGTTCCGGCAGTCTATCCACATGGTCGATCACGGTGTAATTGTTTTCACCGAAGATACGTTTCACATAGGTGTCAGCCAGAGGATCCAGGGTCAGGCAATAGGTAAGCACGCCGTTACTGTAGAGTTCTTCCACGGCCTTTTTGGCGTCCTGGCGCAGGTGCTGGGGATCCGTTTCGTCGATATCGGCCGGTTCTCCATCGGTGACAAGCAATATCAGCTTGCGGCGTTCGGCTTGTTTCATCAGATGGTGTCCGGCATGACGCAAGGCCGCGCCCATGCGCGTGGACAACCCTCCTTGCATTCCCGCAAGGCGCGCCTTTGCATCATCGTCGAAGTGCTGGTTGAAGTCCTTGAAACGATAATATTGCACGTCGTGGCGGCCGTCGGAGGCGAAGCCATGCAGGGCGAATGGATCGCCGATACCCTCGATGGCGGTGGCCACCAGGGTGGCGGCCTCGCGGGTGAGTTCCAGCACGGTCTTTTCGGAATGACCAATCTTCTCATTGGTGGACTCGGACAGATCCAGCAACACTACAACCGCCAGGTCGCGTGTCTTCAGTACATTGCGCAGGGTGATGCGCGGGCTGGGTTGTTGCCCCATGCGAATCGCCACCATGGCGTCCACCGCGGCATTGAGATCGATCTCGTCGCCGTCTTCCAGGCCGCGCTCTCGTTGCACTCCTGCGGGCGCCAGCAGGTCGATGATCTGACGAATACGCTGGGCAATGGGTTTGTGTTCGGTGAGGATGGCGTCTATATCCTCGGGATCACCCTTGGGCTGACGGCGTTCATAGAGCGTCACCCAATCGGGCCGGTGTAACTGGATCTGGTAATCCCACTCCTGATAGTGGAAGGGTTCGGAGACGGGTTCCTTGCCCATGATTTCGTTGAAGGTCAGCGCATTGTCCGTGAGGTCATCCTCGTAGACGCGCATCTGATCGCTGCAGGTCCAGATTTCCTGAGCATCGTCACCGGCCAGCTCGCAATCCACTTCGTGGGCCATCATCAACGGGCTGACTTCGTAGCGCACCTGCTTCCGGCTGGCCGCCAGGTACTCAACGCTTTTGTCCCAGTCGATGTCCTCGAAGTGCCAGACGATACGATTATCGTCCCGATAGGGAATACGGTAGCGTTCGAGGATGCGCAGGCTGGGCATGGCCTTGCGCCCGGTAAAGATGTTGAACAGTTCCACACCCAGCAGCCAGGAAAAATGGTTATCATCCTGCTTCTCTTCGATCTCGCGGTGAAATCTTTCAACAAAGACGTTGAGCTGCTCGTCGTCGCTGGTGACGGTGGGATCAAGCAGCTGCAGGGCGAGATGTTCCAGTATCGGAATGGTCTCGTGTTCCACCGGCTCGCTGTATTCCACCTTCATCAGGGAAACCCACAGCTTTTTCAGACCGGGAAACTTTTGCACCGCCTTGTATTCCACTCGCGCGTCTTCCAGCAGGCCGATGAAGAACATCTGTGCCGGACTGAGCTGCTCGGCAGACATGGAAGCGGTGGTGTACATCAGGTGTGAGGCCATGTGCGCGGCAGTGGCGCGGTACAATTCCAGGCCGGGAATACCTTCGATGTCATCCACTGCGTCTGGCATATGCAGGATACGATCTTCCACATAGGGCCGAAAGTCCGTGTAATCGGCGCCAGTGGGACGCAAAAAGAAGTCCCTGCCCCACAAGGCGCGCAGGTAAAAATTCAGTTTGCGCTGCACCTTGACGAACAGTACGCCGCGGCGTTCCTTTTCCAGCATGGCGCGGCTGTCAGCGGATTCCAGGTTGAAATAGGCGGTGAGGTTGTTGAAGTCACGGCGGTAGGCCTGGGCGCCGAAATTGGCCCAGCGGCGCAAACCACTCAATGTCAGCTTGGACAGCAGCTCATCGATATGCGAAAGCATGGGCCGCAGGCCACGCGCCGCGGTGGAGGCCAGTTGATGAATCAGGGTGAGATAGCCACGCACCAGTTGTGCATCGCCAAGATGACGGGAGACCGAGGGCAGGCTGGCAAACAACAACGCAATGACCTCGCCCGAGGTCATGGACGAGACCTTCATTGCCGCGGTGATGACATCGGGAATGATGTCTTCCCCGCACTCCTTGGCGACCAGGGGCATTTCCTGCAAATAGGTGATGACCAGATCGGGACCGCGCCGCAGGTTGCTCAGCGCCCTGGCGCCGCTGAGATAATCGGCCAGGCCGGCAGGCGACATGATGCGCGCGGCCTCGTGAAAGGTGCCTTCCAGTACATCCCTGACTTCCGGGACACTGGCTTCCAGGAGCTCGGAATATTCTTCAAGATGGATCGATGACATCACGGCGGTCCGCTGCAAGCCACGTGCTGGGCGTTGCGAGCTAACTTAAAAATGTCTGCACCGCGGCATTCAGCGTATCCCGCATGTCCGGATCGTCTGTCAGCGGAGTGATCATGGTGATGCTGCACGCAGCTTCTGCGTCGATACCCGCATGGATCAACTGGCCGGCATACACCAGCAAACGTGTGGAGATGCCTTCGTCCAGCCCATGGCCCTTGAGATTACGCGCGCGATGCGCGATCTGTACCAGTTTTTCCGCGGTGACCTTATCGACACCGGACTCATTGGCGACGATCTCCACTTCCAGTTCGGTATCGGGGTAATCGAAATTCAGCCCACCAAAACGTTGCTTGGTGGATTGTTTGAGGTCTTTCATCAGGCTCTGATAACCGGGATTGTAGGAAATCACCAGTTGGAAATCGGGATGGGCCTCGATCAGCTCGCCCTTTTTGTCCAGTGGCAGTGAGCGGCGGTGGTCGGTCAGGGGATGAATCACCACGGTGGTATCCTGCCGGGCCTCCACCACTTCATCGAGATAACAAATGGCGCCGATGCGTGCGGCGGTGGTCAATGGACCGTCCTGCCACTTGGTGCCATCCTTGTCCAGCAGGAAACGTCCCACCAGATCGGAGGCGGTCATGTCTTCGTTACAGGCCACCGTAATCAGCGGACGGCCCAGTTTCCATGCCATGTACTCCACGAAACGGGACTTGCCGCAACCGGTGGGCCCCTTGAGCATCATGGGCATGCGCACGTTGTAGGCGGCCTCGTAATACTCAACTTCATTACTGATTGCCTTGTAATACGGCTCGTCCTTTATGAGGTACTGGCTTGGATCAACGGTTGTATCAGACATGAAAGTGTCCTCTCGGTAATTCTGAATCGGGCTATTCTTCATCATTCGTTTCAAGTTCGCCTGACCAGCCCGCGGCTTTCGCCTTGCGCATGGCCTCGCCATGAATGCGACGGTGGCGTTCCGCCAGGTCTTCCGGCAAAAGGCTCACCAGGCAACCGTACTTGTCCCATTCGGCATTGACCTTTTGCAATAGATTGTCGATGGCGCCAAGATTCCAGCCTTCACAGGTTTCCGTTTCAGGGAGGATGCCAAACACCCAGGCGTCGCGAATGAGTTTGCCTATGGTGGTCATACCACCGTGGATGTCATTGTCGATGCCAACGTAACGATCGGGTTTTGTCATAAGTCGTTCCCGTGGATCCGGCCGCGTTGCCACGGCCGGATCATCGGACTCAGCAGGTATCAGACGGTTTTGCCGCGGTAGATGACCATGGACGCACCGGCAGACTGGGCGAAGTTGTCAAAACCCAGCAGCCGAACGTGATTGTCCGGATGTGCGGCGTGACAGGCTTCCACCTCTTTGAGGATGGCATCGACGTCGGTCTCGCCAAACATGGGCAGCTTCCACATGTACCAGTAGTGGCCGTTGGCGTTCTCCGGCTCGGTGTGTTCGATGCCCGGATTCCAGCCCTTGCTGACGATGTATTCGATCTGCTTGCGGATCTGCTCCGGGGTCATCTCCGGCAGGTAGGAAAAGGTCTCAAATTTACGACTTGAGGGATCGCTCAAGCTTGACTGATAGTCTTGCATTTCAATGCTCCTGATTTGATTCGGTTATCGGTGGCCGCGGCGCAACCCTTGTTGTTACGCCGCAGCCGCGCGGATGGATTGGCGGATGTTTACTTGTGTGAAACGTCCAGCTTGTCCACGGTGTCGAATTCGAACTTGATCTCCTTCCACGTTTCCATGGCGGCAGCCAGTTCCGGGCTGTGCTTGGCGGCGGCAGTAAGAATGTCCTTACCTTCTTTCTCAAGCTCACGACCTTCGTTGCGCGCCTGCACACAGGCCTCAACGGCAACACGGTTGGCGGCGGCGCCGGCGGCGTTACCCCAGGGATGACCCAGCGTACCACCACCAAACTGCAGCACGGAGTCGTCACCGAAGATGCTCACCAGGGCCGGCATGTGCCAGACATGGATACCGCCGGAGGCCACAGGCAGTACGCCAGGCATAGCCCCCCAATCCTGATCAAAGAAGATGCCGCGTGAACGGTCTTCCTTGATGTAGGAATCACGCATGATGTCGATCCAGCCAAGGGTGGCGTCGCGGTCGCCTTCCAGCTTGCCCACTACGGTACCGGAGTGCAGGTGGTCGCCGCCGGACAGACGCAGGATCTTGGTCAGCACGCGGAAGTGGATACCGTGGTGCGGGTTGCGGTCGAGTACGGCGTGCATGGCGCGATGAATGTGCAGCAGCATGCCGTTGTCCTGGCACCACTGGGCCAACTGGGTGTTAGCCGCCCAGCCGCCGGTGATGTAGTCGTGCATGATGATCGGTGCGCCGATTTCCTTGGCGTATTCGGCACGTTTCATCATCTCGTCGGAGGTGGGAGCGGTCACGTTCAGGTAATGACCTTTGCGCTCGCCGGTTTCGGCTTCGGCCTTCTGGATGGCCTCCATGACGAAATCAAAACGGTGACGCCAGCGCATGAAGGGCTGGGAGTTGACGTTCTCGTCGTCCTTGGTGAAGTCCAGGCCGCCGCGCAGACCTTCGTAACAGGCGCGACCATAGTTCTTGGCGGACAGGCCCAGTTTGGGCTTGATGGTACAGCCCAGCAATGGACGGCCGTACTTGTTGAGCAGGTCGCGTTCCACCTGGATACCCTGGGGCGGACCGTTGCAGGTCATCACATAGGCGATGGGGAAACGGATGTCTTCCAGACGCAGGGCGCGCAGTGCCTTGAAGCCGAACACGTTGCCCACCAGGGAGGTCATCACGTTGACCACCGAGCCCTCTTCGAACAGATCGATGGGATAAGCGATGAAGGCATAGAAACAGGTGTCGTCACCGGGGACGTCTTCGATGGCGTAGGCACGACCCTTGTAGTAGTCCAGATCGGTGAGCAGGTCGGTCCACACCGTGGTCCAGGTACCGGTGGAGGATTCTGCGGCAACGGCGGCGGCTACTTCTTCGCGCGGCACACCGTCCTGTGGTGTTACCTTGAAACAGGCCAGAATGTCCGTGTCTTTCGGGGTATAGTCTGGCATCCAGTAGGTTTCGCGGTATTCTTTTACGCCCGCGTCATAGGTTTTAGCCATGATTTTCTCCAGTGATTGAACAAGTAATTTGCTGTCGCGGCTGTAACCGCGGATGGACATTATGTTCAAACTGGTATATAAACTAAAATCAATAGTTTCTATCATCACCATAGATAAATGACTATGGTTTATTCCATTGCCAAAAACCTTATTCGCCATGTCACCCTGCGCCAGATGCAGATTTTCGAGGCCGTAGTACGACTTGGGGGCTACACACGTGCCGCAGACGAATTACACCTGACCCAGCCCACGGTCTCCATGCAGATCAAGAAACTCAGCGAGACCATTGGCTCTCCCCTGCTGGAGAAGATCGGCAACAAGCTCCATACCACTGCGGTGGGTGCTGAGGTGTATTCCTCGGCACAGAACATCCTCGGCAATATTCTGGCGCTGGGGGAATCCACAGAGACCCTGGAGGGAGTGGTCAAGGGACCCTTGCGCATCGCGGTCATCACCACGGCGAAATATTTCATGCCACACCTTCTGGGTGCCTTTGTTAACCAGCATCCCGAGGTACAACCCATTCTCAAGGTAACCAACCGCTCACGGGTGCTTGAGCGCCTGAAATCCAACGAAGATGATTTGCTGATCATGGGCCAGGTCCCTGTGGAGCTGGATGTGGAGGCCCATCCCTTCATCGACAATGAGTTGGTGGTAGTGGCCAGTCCTCAACACTCCCTTGCCCGGAAAAAATCCATATCACTCCGTGAGCTTGCCAAGGAACGCTTTCTGATGCGGGAGTCGGGATCCGGCACCCGCCTGGCGGTGGAACGCCTGTTTGCGGAAAATGGCCTGGAGATCCAGCCCTACATGGACCTGGGCAGCAGTGAGGCCATCAAACAGGCGGTGATGGCGGGTCTGGGTATCTCCGTATTGTCTCGCCACAACCTGCGTCTGGAACTGGCCCATAAACATATTGCCATGTTGGACGTGGAAGGTTTCCCCTTGTTTTACCGCTGGTATGCGGTACATCTGAAAAACAAGAAACTGTCACTGGCTGCCCGCACCTTTCTTGATTTCCTGCTCCAACAGGGCAAGGACATGTTAAAGCAGTTTCCCTACACCCAGATAAAAGACGGCTCTTATTAAGAGTCTCAAAATAATTGCAACAGGGTAATTTCCCCTTGTGGGAGCGCCTTTCCAAGTGCGATTCGCGCCTGGAAAGGTGCTCCCACAGTATTTGGCATTGCCTAAATGCGCGGTGGGATTAACTTGCGTTCACTCACTGCCGCTTCAAGCATTCCCATGGTGGCTATTACTCACCGATGTCTGTTAAATCAATTTTGAGACCCTCAACAACCGATCCCGAAAAATTACGGCTATGCCGGCTGCCTGCTAACGGTTAACCCATGGTGCTTTTGAGTTGTTTTCTCAGCTCTTGCAATGAGCGCGTCGTCAGTACATCCTCCTTCTCCAGCCATCCCCGCCGCGCCTGGTTGATTCCCCCGTACAACAAATCAAAACAATGGGTGCTATGCCCGTCACTGTTGATGCTGAGCAACACCCCCTGCTCCCTGGCCAACTGGCAATAGGTGTCTGTCAGGTCCAGTCGCTGCGGTTGGCTATTGATCTCAAGAAAGCAGCCGCGTTCCCTGGCAGCCTCGATGATGCGGGGCATATCGGCATCGATGGGATCACGTTCCTCCAGCAGGCGTGCGCTGGGATGTGCCAGGATGCTGAAGTACTTCGAGTCCATGGCGCGCAGGATGCGGCGGGTCTGCTGGCGACGCGAGAGGCGAAACTTGCTGTGTACGGCGCCAATAACCAGGTCCAGTTGCGCCAGCATGCCCTCGGGAAAATCAAGCCGGCCATCTTCCAGGATATCAACCTCGCTGCCCTTCAGGATGGTAATACCATCGAGCCGTTCGTTGAGGCGGTCGATCTCTTCTATCTGCTGGGCAAGACGGTTTTCATCCAGTCCGTGGGCTATACGCAGGGACTTGGAATGATCGCTAATGGCAATATACTTCAGACCGTGTTGCCGGGCCGCCAGGGCCATTTGCTCAATACTGGCGTTGCCATCCGAGGCATGGCTGTGCACGTGCAGGTCGCCCTGTAAGTCAGCCAGGGTCACCAGTTGCGGCAGATGCCCGGCCTGGGCGGCTTCGATTTCACCGCGCCCATGACGCAGTTCGGGAGGAATAAAGGGAAGCCCCACGGCCTTGAACACCGAGGCCTCGGTCTTGCCATTGACGCGTTTTCCGTCCTTGACCCTGAAGACACCGTACTCGTTGATTTTGAGACCACGCTGCTGACCGAGGCGGCGTATCTGAATATTGTGGGCCTTGTTGCCGGTGAAATAGTGCAAGGCCGCACCGAAACTGTTTTGTGCCACCACGCGCAGATCCACCTGCAGGCCACTGCGTAGAAAGACGGTGGCACGAGTACTGCCCTTGGAGACCACCTCATCCACCTCGTCGTAACCGACGAACTGTTCCATCACCGGGCTGTCTTCGCGGGTGGTGGCCAGGATATCCAGATCACCCACCGTCTCTTTTCCACGCCGGTAACTGCCGGCGATGACCACTTCCTTTACCCCATGCACCTCCTTGAGATAGGCCACCAGGGGTTCGCCATACTGGCGGGCGACGTGGTGCAGAAAGCGTCTTTCCGAGCTGCGATGGGCGGCGATGGATTCCAGGATACGTTGTTCGGTCTTCGCGCCAAAACCGGGCAACTGCTGGATGCGCCCCCGGCGCGCGGCGTTCTCCAGTTGCTTCAGAGTCTTGATGTGCAAATTCCGATACAACGACTTGACTCGTTTGGGTCCCAGGCCAGGGATCTTGAGCAGGGCCTCTAGTGTAGCGGGTACCTCTTGGTGCAATTTATCCAGGGCCTTGGTGTGACCGGTAATTAGGATCTCGGCAATCTTTGCCGCCAGGTCCTTGCCTATACCTGGCAGGCGTGTCAGGTCTTCACCCTCCTCCAGCATCTTGTTCAGGTCCTTGCCCAGACCACGAATGCTGCGCGCCGCATTGTGATAGGCGCGCACCCGGAACGGATTGGCGTCCTGGATCGCCAGCAAGTCGGCCATTTCGTCGAAAATGGCGGCAACCTCTTCGTTGTGCACAGGCATTTCAAGTTAACCCTATCTTATTCCTACCAGAAAATTTCATGCAGTCACGTCAACGTATTTCTTGTTTTAGGGCAGCCGTTGAAACAACGGGAAAACGGCCAGTCATGTGACATTGGAGACATGAATATCACGGGGCTTTTTTCATCATTCCGGCGAAGGCCGGAATCTAGGATGTCGTTAAAACCTCTGGGTTATTCGCTGCGCTCACCCTTCGGGCCGCCTGTGGCGTTCAACGCGTTTCGCGCTTATGTTCCGGCCTTCGCCAGAATGACGGTAGAGGTTACTGACTATCCATGTCTCAATTTTTCAAATCATTTCGCAGCTCATGAAAAACAAACTATTACGCCCACTAATGCAAATGTTAACGGGACAACAATGAAAGAATATAATACGCATTGCCTATTTTCGCTTAAAGAATTGAATGTAACAATAAAATGTAACAAGAAAAGGACGCCCGGTGAATAATGATCACCAGGCGCCCATTGCAAAGCAAATTCAGTCTTTTTTGGGTCGGAATCTACAGACTGCCAAGCATGAATTATCAACCTGGCAAGAACGATATTTCTTTTTCTAGAAGCATATCGTCTTTCTCAGTCATCGTACCGCTTTTCATCCGGATCCTGTTCCGGCGCGATAGGGAGAATAGTGCGGGGATACTCTGGTAAATGCAGCCCACCGCTGGATACAGTAAACAGCGGGCTTAACTGGGTACTTTGCAAAGGTGGTGTTGTACTCTGTTCCAGGAATGACACGCTCTGTCCCTTACCCACAGCATTATTAGTGGCAGCCACGTTGTTGACAATCACAGAGCCACTTAGCACCGTGCCCGTGATGCCGATAATATTGGCTGAGCCATTACCGGCAACAAAATAGCTGGTACCGCCCGGGTACACATTGACGGAAATAGGGTTGTTGAAATCGCCTATGGTGTCGCCGGCCAGGATCTCCAGGGTCTGACTGCTCAGGTTGGGGTCGAGGATGGTGCTGTTGTTACCGATAACCTTGCCGGTAACCGCATTGATGGTGAGCCGCCCTGCCCCGGAATCCAGCCGACCTAACTGGATGTCACCGCTGTTGGCAGTAACCGTGATATCGCCACCACTGGAGGTAGTCGTTCCAGAAAGTGTGATGCCGTTGCCGGCGGTGACAGTCAGATCACCACCATTGGTGGTGGATGAGCCCAGGCTAAGGCCGTTACTTTCCACCAAGGATACGTTGCCGCTACTGGTATTGTTCAGGTAGACCGTGCCAGTGAAGTCATTGGCGCCATTGGTCAGGTCAATATTGCCACCCGTAGCAGTGAAGTTGGCCGCTCCTGCACTGGCGGCTTGAACAATGGCTCCAGACTGGCTGATATCCGCCGCGCTGACACTGAGCGTGCCGGCACCCACACTGGAGGCTGCCAATACCAGGCCGTTCACATCGCTCAGCGTGGTGGAGGCCGCGCCGCTGTTCTGTAGCGTAACGTCGCCCACGAAGTCATTTGCGGCATTGTCCAGGGTCATGCTGTTTGCGCCACTATCCAGATTGCTGGTTCCCTGTACCTGCAGAGCACCGGCCTGACTGAGCGGGCCGCCACTAGTGACCGAAAGATTACCGCTCAGGGTCAAGGCCGGCAGGTCCACGGCGCTGTTGTCCACCAAAGTGAGATTGTTGATGCTGCCGCTGGAGGCCGCAAAGGAAGGGGTACCGGCAAACTGGTTGGCCGCGTTGTCCAGGATGATGGAACCCGCATTGCCAACGGTAAACGAGGATGTGCCGCTGACATTGAAGTTGCCGGCAGAGGTGATGTCCCCTGCCCCGGTAGTCACATCCAACACCCCGCTGAGATTGTTCACCGCCAGTGCCAGGCCGTCCGCCTCGTTGATGTAGGCATCCACCGTGGGACCGTTGATCAGCAGGGTGTTCACCGCCGTGGACAGGGCCGCCCCGGAAAGACCGATAGTGGTGGCCTGGTTCAGACTCAGGGTATCGGCGGACAACACACCGCCCGTTCCTTCGAGTATACTTTCCGTGCTGATGTCCATGTTGCCGGCAATTTGCACCGTACCATTGATGGTCACGCTGTCCGTGCCCAGGCCGGCATCAAGAGAGAGGTTGGTTTTATTGGAAAATTGCAGGCTGGGCAGGCCGCTGATCTGGAAACTCACCGGCTGCACCCCACCGATGCTACCGGGTCCAAGGGTCATCACGTCATCACCGCTGCTACCCACCAGTGCGATGTTGTCAGCGCTCAGACTGTCCGCTACGGACTCCACAGTTGTGCCATTGATGACCTGTGTATTGCTTGTTTCGCTGGTGGTGATACTGACCTGATCACTGGCGGGCCCGAAGACATAACTGTTGCTCAGTCCTGTACCGGAACCTGTAAGGGTAATGCTGTCCGTACCTGAGCCACCATCAAAAACAATAGTGCGCGTGGAGGCGGCAATATAATCTACTTGCAGGTCATCGTTACCTGCGCCGCCACTGATGCCGCCCGAAATGGCGGATGATGCGCCATTGGAAACGACAAAGGTGTCGGCACCTGTGTTGCCAAGCAGGGTTTCCACCTGATCAAAGGCGATACCATTGAGGTCGCCGCTGTCCATCCCGGAAATCATCCAGTTACTATTTTGTGTTGGGCCAGTGAGGCTGTCAGTACCGCTGTTGCCGTTCAGGCTACCACCCACCGTAATCAAAGCGGAAACAAAGAACACATCGTCACCACCACCAGCGTCCACGTTGCCGGAGATATTTGCGCCGATATTGAAGGTGTCACCGGTGGTACCCCCCAGTAGATTGTCGATGTTCTGGAAGGCGTTGACGTTGGTCACATTCCCGGCATCGGGACTGGTGACGTTCCAGGTATTGACGATGTTGTCGGCCTGCAGTGTATCGTTACCCGTGCCACCATCGATGCTGCCGCTGATACTGCCGGCATTAAGGGTAAAGATATCACTGCTGGCATTACCACTGAGATTATTGAAACCGGAAAAGTTGATGCCATTTACATTTCCCGCATTGGCGCCATTCACAAGCCACGTGTTGATGATATTATCACCCACCAAGGTGCTATTCGTATTGTTGCCCACGAAGTTTTCAATATTCAGGTACTGTCCAGTGGCCAGCGATGCGAGTACCGCTCCGGTTTCGGAAGAATAGTCAACGGTGTCCACACCGGCCCCACCGTCAATGAGTCCGCTGAAGCTGCTGCCATCGGCAAATACAAAGTTATCGGTACTGGCATTACCGCTGAGAGTTTCGATGCCGGAGAAGGATCCAACACCAGTAACATTGCCAACGTCTGCACCAGTGATGTTCCAGAGATTTGCGATATTATTGGCTTGTAAAAGATCACTACCTGCGCCGCCATCGATCTGCCCGTTGAGTGAGCCGCTGTTGACCACAAAGGTATCGTTGTTGGTGCCCCCCTGGAGGTTGCTGAAGTTGTTGAAGCTCACCGCTCCCACGGTGCCAGCATCCAGTCCATTGATACTCCAGGTATTGACGATATTGTCGCCCACAAGGGTGCTGTTGGTACCATTACCGGTAAAATTCTCAACATTGCTGAAACCACTTCCCCCGAGGATAATATTCACAATGCCCGACTGAGCGGACTGATCTACCGCATCACTCCCCGCCCCACCATCAACGCTGCCGGAAATACTGCTGCCATCGGCAAAGACAAAATTGTCTGCTGCCGAACCTCCCACGAGGTTTTCAATATTATTAAAACTGGATATTCCAGTCACAGCACCGGCGTCGGCTGAAGAGATGGTCCAGGTGTTGGATACACCATCAGCTGTAATGCTGTCACTCCCCGCCCCGCCGTCAATGGTACCGCTGATGCTGCCGCCATTGAGGCTGAAGTCGTCAGTGTTGTTATTGCCAACAAGGTTGTTGAAACCACTGAAGTCCACCGTGCCCACCGTACCGGTGTTGTTGCCTGTGATTATCCAGGTATTGGCAACATTATCCCCGGTCAGCGTGCTGGTGAGATTGTTACCGATGAAATCCTCGATGTTGACAAATCCCGCCGCACCCAGGCTAACGCTTACCACGCCGGTTTCCAGTGAAAGATCCACCGTGTCCTGGCCAGCGCCACCATCTATCAAACCGGTGATGGTGGTGCCGTTCTGGAATTGAAAAATATCCGTCGAGATATTTCCAGTCAGGTTATTGAAATTTGTGAAGGCGATACCATTTACAGTCCCGTCGTTATTCCCAGTAATGTCCCAGGTATTGGTAGCGCTGACCGGCCCTACCAGCGTGCTGTCCGTATTGTTACCAATGAAGGACTCGATATTGGTATAGGCACTGACGCCGAGGGAAATATTGACGCTACCGGTCTCTGCCGAGAAATCCACGGAATCGGTAGTGCCGCCTGCACCATCCACGATGCCGCTGATGGTGGCGCCATTGGCGAACACAAAGGCATCCTGCAGGCTGTTGCCGGTAATATTTTCGATTTGAGTAAAGCTGCTGATTCCGGTGACACTGCCCTGATCCGCACCGAGGATGGTCCAGGTATTGACCGTGTTGTCGCCGGTGAGGCTATCGCTGCCTGCCCCACCATCGATGGAGCCGGAAATACTGCCACCAGTGACAAAAAACTGATCTGTCTGGCTATTGCCCAGCAAGTCTGTAAATCCGGCAAACGTGATGCCATTGATGGTGCCGCTATTGGGGCCCGTGATCGTCCAGCTATTCGAGGTAATGTCGCCCGTCAGGCTGCTATTCGAGTCATTGCCGGTGAAGGATTCGATGTTGAGAAAGGCCGAGGTGGAAAGATCAACGCTCACCGCACCCAACTCGGCGGAAAAATCCACGCTGTCACTCCCCGCCCCCCCATTAATGATACCGCTAAAACTGCTGCCATTGGAGAAGGTGAAACTGTCCACCCCATTGTTACCTAGTAGGGTTTCGATTCCGTTAAAGGCTCCCACGCCGGTCAAGTTGCCCACATCCACACCGCTGATGGTCCAGGCTGCGCCGGTGGCATAACCTTGAATAGAGTCAGAGCCGGCACCACCGCTGATACTGCCGCTAATACTGCCACCGCTTGAGAGAACAAAATCATCGCTGCCGTTATTGCCCTGCAGGTTGGTGAAGTCCACAAAGTTGGTCACACCCACGGTACCATCGTTGACCCCGGTAATGCTCCAGGTATTGGCCGTATTTGTGGCAATCAGGGTACTGTCTACATTATTGCCGACAAAGGTTTCAATACTGAGAAAGTTGGTATTGGACAGGTCCACAATGACCGCCCCGACCTTGGCAGAGAAATCAACACTATCGGCCCCCGCCGCGCCATTGATGATACCTGTGAGTGAACCTCCGCCGGCAAAAATAAAATCGTCACTCGATGCATTACCAGTGAGATTCTCAACATTATTAAAACTGCCGACACCGTTAACATCACCAGAATTTGCACCGATGATATTCCATACGTTTGCGCCGCTATCTCCCACCAGAATATCATTGCCAAGTCCACCGTCGACGACACCTCCTATTGAGCCACCAGACAGGGTAAAGGTATCGTCGTTACTGCCACCAGTAATGTTATTGAAGGCGGAAAAATCTGTGCTATTCACGGTGCCTGCATTTATACCCGTGAAGGTCCAGTCATTGATGGTGTTGGCACCCACCAATGTACTATTGGTATCATTGTTGCCCACCAGGATTTCAATATTGGAAAAACCCGATGCGCCAATTGTGACCGTCAACGCCCCCGCTACGGCGGAATAATCCACGGTATCGGTATTGGTGCTACCATCCACCACACCACTGAGACTGCCGCTCACGCCAAAGGAGAAGTCATCGGTACCGGCGTTACCGGTTAGATTTTCTATGCTGGCAAATGAACCCACGCCGGTGGCGAGTCCACTGTCTGCTCCTGTAATGCTCCAGGTGTTGGCCATGTTGTCGGCGATCAGGGTGTCGGATCCAGCACCTCCGTTGAGAATGCCGCTCAAGGTACCTGATGAAAGAGTGAAACTGTCGACATCTGCACCACCGGTGAGATTGGCAAAGTCGATAAACGACACCGTGCCCACACTGCCATCATCAATGCCATCCGAGCTGCCATCGATGGTCCAGACATTAACGACATTGTCGCCAATGAGGGTGCTGTTGGCGCCATTACCGGTATAGTTTTCAATGTTAACAAGATTGCCCGCACTGAGGTCCACCACCACCAGGCCCGTTTGCAGGGACAGGTCGAGACTGTCCGTCCCTCCGCCGCCGTCGATGGTGCCGCTGACCGATACGCCGTCGGCAATTGAAAAGTCATCGGTATCGTTACGGCCATTGAGATTTTCTATATTGGCAAATGACCCCACGCCAGTAACCGTACCCGCATCGTTTGCTGAGATCGTCCAGGTGTTGGGCACATCATCGGGGGCGAGGGAATCGCTTCCGGCACCACCATCGATAGCGCCACTAATGGAGCCGGAATTCAGGATGAAACTGTCCGTACCGCTGCCACCGAACAGGTTCTCGATATTGGAAAACGTGGGCACACCATCCACCGTGCCGCTATCTGCGGCCGTTATGTTCCAGATGTTTGCCGTATTGTTGGCAGTAATGCTGTCAGTGCCAGCACCGCCGTTGATGGTGCCGGTGATACTCCCACCACTCAGGATGAAATCATCGTCGCCTGTTCCCCCCGTGAGATTGCTGAAGTCGGTAAATGCCACACCGGCCACGCTGCCATCGTTTTGCGCGGTGATAATCCAGGTATTGGCGATATCCTCAGCCAACAGGGAATAGTCGGCACCACCACCAACCAGACTTTCGATATTGGTAACGTCGGTATTCAGGGTTACGGAAATAAGTCCGGTGGCGGCAGAATAATCCACTGTATCTCCCGTTGTGTCTGCACCACCGTCGAAGATGCCGCCAATACTGCCAATACCCGAGACGCTGAAGGTATCATCATCACTGCCGCCGGTGAGGTTGGGGAAGTTGGAGAAACTGGCGCCATTCAATGTGCCGGTATTCAACGCAGTTACTGTCCAGGCATTGGGCAGGTTGGGTCCTACCAGGGTGTCGCCGCCATTACTACCACCCTGTAGCGCCACACTGCCCCCGCTGAGCGAGCCGGTGAGTGTCAGTGATTCGGCACCATCGGCATCGGTATCAACGGCCACATTGATGTTGGCCGTCCCTGCAGTGGAAGCGCCCATGACGGCGCTCGCGGTACTATTGATGGTTATGGCGCCATCTGCCACCGGGCCATCTGTGTTCAGTGATCCCAGGCTTACACCGGCACCGGAAATGCTCAAACCACCACCCTGGGTACTGATAGTATCGCTACTGTTCATGGAGAAACTGCCTGCGCCATCACTGTCTGTATCGGCGGCCATGCTGATGGAGCCGCTGCTGTCGATGGCAAAGGCCAGGACATTGTCCGCCAGGTCATTGACAATGATGTTGTTGGTAGCCTCTAACACAAGATTGCTATTATTGGCCAAACCCTCCAGGGCCAGTTCACCGATATCGAAGGTGCCGACGCCCTGGGTCGTATCAGACAAATCCGGCAACAGGCCGTCATTGGGCTGTGCGCCATCAGCCTGGTCATGAATAGTGATGTCCGTTGGGTCCAGTAACAGCGTGCCATATTGGCCATTAGTGGCAGAGGTATCGATGTTGCCGCCGAGCACTAGTCCCTGTTTGCCTGAAATTTCCACAAACCCGCCATCACCGGAAACAACCCCTCCTGTGGCAGATACGGACCCCAGTGCCCAGGTCGTATCATCGGCCCAGAGAACGATCTCACCGCCTGTGCCCGAGACAGTGGCATCGGCACGCAGATTTGCATCACGGCCAAACTGAGTGAATTGTGCAGTATGTTCGCCTGTGCCTTTACGATTTCCTCCAATGGTAATGCGTCCACCACCACTGTCACCGGATGCGTTCACCCTGGCGTTATCCAATATACCAATACGATCACCCCGCAGACTGACATCACCGCCGTGACCACCATTGACACCAGTGGCATTAATGATGCCGCTGTGAATAACATTGCCTCCCCAGCCTTCCAGGCGTATCACACCTCCCTGGTTGTTGATACGGGAGGCCTGGATAATCCCTTCATTGTTGATCACGTTCTTGAACACAGCGTGAGCCGCATGGGCCTCAAGCACTACGTTACCGCCATCGGCCTGAAGCTGCCCACTGTTTTGTACGGCCGACGAGACTTGTTGGGCATTGTCGAGGACCTCACCCTGCAGGCTGAATTGCAACAGACCATCTGCATCAAAGCTCAGGGTCGCCTCGCCAGCGCTCAACAAATGAATCCTGCCAAGGCGGGCATTGATCTGGCCCCGGTTGCGCACCGTCTGCCCCAGCAAGGTCACCGAGCCGCCATCGGGAGTGGTGATGGTACCGGCGTTGTCTACCAGCCCCGGACCAGTGGTGAAACGATATTCATCCTTGTCGTTCAGAGATTCAAACCATGCACTGCCCGCCACCAGGGCACTCACGTTGATGCGTGCCGATTCACCAAAAAGAATGCCATTGGGATTCATCAAAAAAACCCGGCCATTGGCCTCGATGCGTCCCAGTATCTCCGAGGGACGCTGGTCCAGGATGTGATTGAGGGCCGTTGCCTGGGCATTGGGTTGCTGAAACCGCAGCAATTCATCCGCGGCGAGGTCGAGGCTTTGCCAGTTGATGGAGAGGTTCTGGCTTTGTTGCTTCACCAGCGTGGTCTGTGTGTCCGGTGTCTGGATGTTGCCGCTACCTCTGGTGATCTCGCCACCCTGGGGTGCGGACCCGGCCGGCTGGGAGATGGAGAGTAGTGTGCCGATCATGCCGACGGCAAACCACTTTCTCATGAAACGTTGATAAATCGACTTTTTGTCATTCTTACAAACACAGGAATTCACAAGAATCAACACACTGGATCCCGGCCTTCGCCGGGATGATGAATAAATCAGATGTTTCATAACAGTAAGTTGACTGTCCCAAAAATGTTTCATGACATAGACCATTATTGGCAAGATCAAAACCCAAGATTCATTTCAAAAAAGTATTGCGGGTCACGTCCGTTACCCACCGGCTCGTCTCCCAGGGTCTTGGCCACTTCGAAGCGCGCGGAGAAACGCTGGTAATGGAAGCGCGCACCAAGGCCCCATCCACTGAGGCTCACCACCTCCCGGTCACTGGCCAGGGGATCGTTCAGCCAGCCCTTGGCGTAATCGGCAAACACCACGAACTGCAACACCTCGCCCCAGCGCTTGTTGCCAAAGGCCCGCCACTGGGCAAAGCCCGGTGCGCGCATCAGCCATTCCACGCTGGTGGTCACGGCCGTGTCGCGCAGGAATTCCGAGGTGGAATAAGCGCGCACCGAATCCGGACCGCCGATGGGCATTTGTTCCAGTGAGGTCAGCAGGTCATCGGACTGTTGGCTGCGTAGCGAGACATGCAGGCTGTGCAGCGGCAGGAAGCGGAACCAGTGGTCATAGTCCAGGTTGATCTTGCTGAACGCCCCACCGGCATAAATACCCGAGCCACCGCGGCGGCTGGCCTCGGTTTGCGCCGGGTCGCTGGTGGGTTCCATGGCCCCCAGCAGACCATCGAAGCCCTGGCTGTACTGCAATCGTCCCCGGGCCAGATGACGCCGGCTACGGCTGGCCCAGTCGAAACCCGTTTCCATGCTGGCCACGGTCAGTTCATCGGCCCGGTCTTCACCTTCCGTCACATCCAGTTTGGCGGATTTGCGACTGAGTTGAAGTAAGCCATAGCTATTAAATAATCGGCTGCGCTGAAATGCGTGACGCCAGTAGATTTGTCCGATGCTGGTAATGCCTTTGATACCAAAGGGTTCCAGGGCGGCGCCCAGGGAATAACGGTTTTTGCTAACGCCGATGCCGAAGGCATTTTTGGGACCAAAGGCATGACGTTCATAGTTCAGGGCGCCGTACAGGCCATTACTGGGATTGATCGTGCGGGACAGGCTAGCGCTGAGCCGGTCGATGGCGTCGAAGGGATTGTTCCAATGCAGGTCCAGACGGCTGCGGTACTCGCCGGTGAACTCGGATCCATAGTTGTCCACGTGCACCTGTCCCTGCACGGCCTTTTCCTCGATGATCGACACCAGTAAATCGGTCTCGCCGGGATTCAGGCCAGGGCGAAACACCCCAAATGTAGTTAGGCCAGGGTAATCATTGAGCTGCAGCATGGCGCGTTCGATCTGTGCCTTGACCACTGGGCGGCCCAGCAGATCTGCAAAGGGGCGCAACAGTTGTTCACGCCGGTAGCGCCGGTTTTTCTCCAGACTGACGTGACCCAGAATGCCCTCCATGATCCGCAGTCGGATAACGCCGTTCTCCACGGTCTGCGGCGGAATCACCACCTGGACCAGGATAAAGCCCCGTTCTCGGTAATATTGAGCCACCCGGGCGGCAATCTCTTGCAGTTGGCGCAGGCTCAGGGTTTCCACCGGCCGGGCCTTTTGGCGCAGATTGCGGATCTTTTCCTCCAGGGCGGTGAGACTGCCCTGCAGATCTTCCTCCGTGGCCATTTGTTGAATGTCCGCCAGCAGCCGGGCGCGCTCTTCTGGAGTGATTTCCGGGCTTGAACTGACCTCGACCCGGGCCAGCATGGACAGGCGTTGCTGCTCCACGAAGGCCTGCAGGGCCTGCAGAGAAATACCCAGTTCCGGCCGATCCACCGCAGCTTCGAGGTGAATTTCCTTCACCGGCAGCCGGGCCTGCGCCTGCCCAGCTGGCAAGGGGGGCTTGTCCTGCGTGGCCTGTGGCGGCTTGGCAAGAAAGCGACGCAGCTTGGGCGGTACGGGGGTCTTGAATTCACGGCCTGCCTGGGCGCCGCCGGGTTTGGCCACATCCGGTGGGGTTGCGGCCAACAGTGGATTGCCTGCGAGGCCGAGCCCCAGCAGTACTGAGATAATACTGACAAGGCGCACACACGACGGCACCGTGGTGCGGTTCCACCCACCCCACCGGCGCCTGCGCCCTGCGAAAAATTGACGGTACAGCCTCAGCAAATGACTACCTGCGTGTTTTATCTAGCGCCCCGAGAGACATGAATGGAACAGCTTCCGGAAGTCTTATGCAGGTTTGGTGCCAAATTTATGACTCGTACCAAGGCCCCGCTGGGCAGAACCGGGGAATTGCACTACCATACGCGCCCTTTGCGCAATGCTGCGTCAGACAAGAGAATAGACCCATGCAAGACATCGCCCCCGGACAACGCTGGATCAGTGACACCGAACTGGACATGGGGCTGGGCACGGTGCTGGCCGTGGAACAGCGCAGCATCAGCATCGCCTTTCCCGCCACCGGCGAGCAGCGCACCTACGCCCGGCAGACCGCCCCTCTCACCCGCGTGGCCTTTGCCCCGGGAGACACCATTCAAAACCAGCAGGGCGAGAGCCTGCGCGTCAGCGCCGTGGAAGAGGTGGACGGCCTGTTGTTCTACCGCGGTGTTACCCGCGGCGGCGAGCACACCGTGTGGCCCGAGGGCCAGCTGGACCACCACCTGCAACTGAACCGTCCCCGCGAGCGCCTGCTGGCGGGCCAGTTGGACGCCCACAAGTGGTTCGAGCTGCGCTACCAGAGCCTGGGCCACAGTAACCGCCTGGCCCATTCCGACCTGTACGGGCTGATCGGAGCACGCACCAGTCTCATTCCCCACCAATTGTTCATCGCCCACGAGGTGGCCCGGCGCTATGCGCCGCGGGTGCTGCTGGCCGACGAGGTGGGCCTGGGCAAGACTATCGAGGCGGGGCTGATCCTGCACCAGCAATTACTCACCGAACGCGCCCGGCGGGTGCTGATCGTGGTGCCCGAGGCCCTGGTGCATCAATGGCTGGTGGAAATGCTGCGGCGCTTCAATCTGCGCTTCAGCGTCTTCGACGAGGAGCGCTGTCAGGGCATAGAGGAAACCTCCAGCGGCGAGGCCACCGGCGACAACCCCTTCGACAGCGAACAACTGATCCTCTGCAGCCTGGATTTCCTAACCAGAAATAGCCGCCGCAGCGAGCAGGCCCTGGCCAGCCAATGGGACTTCCTGGTGGTGGACGAGGCCCATCACCTGCAATGGTCGCCGGCCCGGAGCAGTGACGAATACCGCTTCATCGAGGCCATGGCGCAGCAGACCAAGGGTGTGCTGCTGTTGACCGCCACCCCGGAACAACTGGGCAAGGAAAGTCATTTTGCCCGCCTGCGCCTGCTGGACCCGGAGCGCTTTCCCGACTTCGCTGCCTTCGTGGAAGAAGAGGCCCATTACCAGCCGGTGGCCGAGGCGGTGGAGGCATTGCTGCAGGCGCAGCACGAGCCGGTCCCGCCTGCTACCCTCGCCACCCTGCGCGAGACCCTCACCGAGGCGGAAAACCAGGTGCTCATCGATGCCCTGGATGGCGACGACAGGGAGGCCGCGGCCCAGGCCCGGCAACAACTCATCCAGCGCCTGCTGGACCGGCACGGTACCGGCCGCGTGCTGTTTCGCAACACCCGCGCCACGGTGAAGGGCTTCCCGGCGCGCGAGGTGAGGCCGTATCCCCTGCCCCTGCCCCATGCTTACGCCGAGGCCTGTGCCCGGGTTCGAGCCGCGGCCGACGAACCCACCCCGGACATGGCCCGTCAACTGCTTTGCCCGGAACGCCTGCTGGACAGGGCAACCACACCGTGGACCGACATCGACCCGCGCATCCCCTGGCTGCTGGACACCCTGCAACGACTCAGGCCGCAAAAGGTACTGGTGATCGCCGCCCAGCGCGAGACCGCCATGGATATCGCCCAGGCCATCAAGGCACGCAGCGGCGCCCATGCCCCGGTGTTTCACGAAGGCCTGAGCATCATCGAACGGGATCGCGCCGCCGCCTATTTTGCCGACCCTGAAGGCGGCGGTCAGGTGCTGGTCTGTTCCGAGATCGGCAGCGAGGGACGCAATTTCCAGTTTGCCCACCACCTGGTGTTATTCGATCTGCCCCTCAACCCGGATCTGCTGGAACAACGCATCGGCCGCCTGGACCGCATCGGCCAGGCCGAGACCATCCAGATACACGTGCCCTACTTCGAGCGCAGCCCGCAGGCGCTGATGTTCCAGTGGTATCAACAGGGCCTGGCGGCCTTTGAACACACCAGCCCCGCCGGCGCCGGGGTGTTCGCCCGTGTGCAGCCCGAGTTGCTTGCCGCGCTGACCCTGGAAGAGGACACAGGGGAACAGCAAGCCTTGATCGAGGGCAGCCGCGCCCTGGCCGCGGAACTCGCGGAACAAATGCACCGCGGGCGCGACATCCTGCTGGAATACAATTCCTGCATTCCCGCCGTGGCCCAGGCCTTGCAACAACGGGCGCACAAGGCGGAAAAGGATTCTCAGGTGGAAGACTATCTCAACAGCGTCTTCGACTGCTTCGGCGTGGACAGCGAGATCCACAGCAAGGGGTGTTTCATCGTCAAGCCCGGCGAGCACATGCACACCTATTTTCCCGGCCTGGAAAGCGACGGCATGAAAGTCACCTTCCAGCGTGACCTGGCCCTGGCCAACGAGGACATGCAGTTCATCACCTGGGAGCATCCCCTCACCCGGGGCGCGCTGGACGTGGTGCTCAGCAACGAAACCGGCAATGCCGCCCTGGGCGCCATCAGGCACCCGGACCTACAGGCCGGCACCCTGATCCTGGAATGCGTGTTCATCATCGAGCCCGTGGCGCAAAGCCGCCTGCAATCCCGGCGTTACCTGCCCCCCACCACCATTCACCTGGTGGTGGATCAACGGGGCAAGGCCCTCGGTCAGCGCCTGCGCCACGAGATCATCAATCAATTGCTGATCCCCGTGGATGCGGACACGGCCAAGGCGGTGGTGCGCGCCCAAGGCCCGGAAATAAAAACCCTGCTCAGCCTGGCCGAGCAACGGGCCGATGCCCAGCGACCGCAATTGATACAACAGGCGCAGGCCACGGCGCTGTCCATCATCGAGCCGGAGATCGAACGCCTGCGCGCGCTGCAGGTCCACAACCCCAATGTGCGTGACGAGGAAATCCGGTTCTTCGAGGATCAGCGGGAGGCGGTGAAGACCGCGCTGGACAACGCCAAGCTGCGCCTGGATGCGGCGCGGCTCATTGTTGCGACTTAAGTTGCCACTTGAGTTGCAACTTATTAAGGGTCTCAGAATTGGTTTAACAGACATCACCGGGCATTCGCCATCTTGGGAATGCCGGAAGCGGCAGTGAGTGAACGCAAGTTAATCCCACCGCGCATTTAGGCAATGCCAAATACTGTGGGAGCGCCTTTCCAGGCGCGAATCGCTCCTGGAAAGGCGCTCCCACAAGGGGAAATTACACTGTAGCAATTATTTTGAGACGATTATTAACCCGGCGGTATTTATTGCCGGGTTTAATAATACGGCACACGGATGTGCCGGCATTGGCGTATGCCAATGTAAGCCCGTGGAATACCAGCAACTTCACACAGTTGCGCCCGTATTTCGCGGGCGTCCATCAAATAGATCAGGACGATCTATTTGATGGCCAGGTAATAGGTCGCTACTTGAGCCGCCACTCGAGCGGCAGGGGGGTTTCGGCAATCAACGCCAGTTTTTGCGGACGATCCAGTTGCTTGATTGCCACCTCGCGCCGGCTGGCCGAGGCGCGGGTGTGTCCACCTTCCACGAAGACCAGCGACTCGGGGTAACGGCCGCGGAAATACTTGGCGCCTTTTTTCATTTCCCGGCCGGCATGCTCGGCAAAACGTCGTTGCACATCGGTGGTGATTCCCGTATACAGCGAGGCATCACTGCAGCGGATGATATAGACGAACCATTCACTGCTCGTGGATAGCTTTTCTACTTCTTGTTGGACAGTGTATTTTTTCCGGGCATCCATTTACTATTTGTGCTCGACATCAATGATCGTCAATGAAAGCTAACCACAAAACGCCAGCAATACCAGCCAATGCCTGAAAATAAAGAATTCTGGCGCAATGCGGCTGTGTTTGGCCTGTTCTTCGTGCTTTTCCTGCACGCCATTGAAGACCCGGACATCTGGTTTCATATGACCATCGGCCGGGCCGTGCTGGAGCTGGGCAGTATTCCCCAACAGGAATTCTATGTTTTTACCCGCCTGGGTGATCCGGCGGAGTTTCATGAATGGGGCTTTGGGGTGATTTACCAGCTTGTCTATAAGCTCGCGGGATTCACAGGCATCATTGTCTTCAACGCCCTGCTCGGCGCACTCACCCTGTTCATCCTCTTTCGAATGCTGCGCAATCGCGGTATTGCCATGGCCACCGCCCTTGCGGTGACGGCCATTGCCTATTGGCTGATGGAGTTCCGCTTCGTGCAGCGTCCGGAAAATATTCTCTACCTGGCCCTGGTCACAACCCAGTACCTGATCGAACGCTACCGGCAAAGGGGAGACTGGCGTTATCTGGGCGGCATTCCTGTTATTGGCCTGCTACTGGCGCAAATCCATCCCTCGGTGATGCTCCTGGGGCTGGTGACAGGCACCTATCTCGTTGAGGCCGTCGCCCGCCGCCGGCCCGATTTCCGGCAGGCCGGCATGTATGGACTGACCATCGTGGCAACCCTGCTGTTGTCGCTGTTGAATCCCTATGGCCTGGAGCAATTACTCCTGCCCATCAAATTCTCCCTGGACACAGAATTTCTGCAATCCTTCACGGAATTCTTTCCCGCCCTGTCGACGGAATACGCGAACCGATTTGTGGTTGCGGTGGGACTTGCCCTGTTTTCTCTCAGCGGCCTGCGCAAGCGTTTTTCACTGGCCCAATGGATCATGCTGGCCGCCTTCAGTTATCTTGCCTACAAGCATGTCCGTGATATACCCCTGCTAGGCATAGCGCTGGTGTTACCCCTGGCCACGGCCCTGGATGCAGTACCGATTGCCACCCGCACCCGTTCACTCATTGCCATGGCCCTTGTTGCTATTCTTGCCGTGGACAGTCTGCGTTCGCATAACCTGAGTCTCGAGGTGGATCCCACACTGGCCCCACTTTATTCCGCAGAGATCATCGCCCGCTATAGCCAGAGCCCCAATATCCTGAATTTCTATCATTTGGGAAATTACCTGGCCTGGCGGCTGCATGGCAGCCATCGGGTGATCATCGATGGGCGGAATTATCGGGACAACAAATCCATCCAGTTGCATGACGCCCTGTTGTCTGCCGCGCCCGGTTGGCAACAGTCGCTGTGGCGCTATGACATCGATACGGTGGTAACGCCGGCGACCCTGCCCTATTCCGGCAAGTTTATCCCCCTGGCCTTCGAACTCATCAGGGATCCCGGCTGGGTGATGCTCGGTCGCGAACCCGCCGCTGTGGTCTTTATTCGTCGTGACAGGGTGCCGCGGGATGTCAGCGGTTTAACGGAGCGTGAACTGTGGTTGCAGGCCAAAGAGGAACTGGACTTCACGCTCGCGGCCTATCCTGACAGTGTAAGCGCCAGGAACAGCATGCGGCGTGTCACCGATTACCTGCGAGAGCATTGAGCGGTTTCTGCCAGACGATACATTTTCAACAAAAAAGGCCGGATGAAATCATCCGGCCTCACTGCTATCTCATTAACTTTATATCCGTCATTCCGGCGAAGGCCGGAACATAAGCGCGAAGCGCGTTGAACGCCACAGGCGGCCCGAAGGGTGAGCGCAGCGAATAATCCAGGGTTTCAACGACATTCTAGATTCCGGCCTTCGCCGGAATGACAGTAGAAGTTACTGACTATTGATGTCTCAAATTTCCAAATCATGCTGCAGCTCATGAAAAACAAACTATTACGTCCCCTAATGCGAATGTTAACCGAACAGCAGTGATCCGGCCTTTTTCAATCACGCGGCAGATCCGCCGCACGCCTGTCACGCAGGCATGATTACTTCTTGGCGTTACGTTCCTGCACTTCCTTGATCACATCGTCGGCCACGTTCTTCGGACACGGCGCATAATGTGAGAACTCCATGGAGAACTGGCCACGACCGGAGGTCATGGTGCGCAGATCGCCGATGTAACCGAACATCTCCGCCAACGGCGCGGTGGCCTTGACGCGCACGCCGGTGACACCGGGCTCCTGGCCTTCGATCATGCCGCGGCGGCGGTTGAGGTCGCCGATGACGTCGCCCACGTGATCCTCCGGGGTAAACACGTCCACCTTCATGATGGGCTCCAGCAGTTGCGGACCGGCCTTGGGCATGGACTGGCGGAAGGCGTTCTTCGCGGCAATCTCGTAGGCCACGGCCGAGGAGTCCACGGGGTGGAAGCCACCGTCCACCAGGTTGACGTGCACGTCCAGCACGGGGAAGCCGGCCAGCACGCCCTCTTCCATCATGCTCTTGAAGCCTTTTTCCACCGCGGGCCAGAATTCACGGGGCACGTTGCCGCCGGTGACGGTGGATTCGAAGGTGAAGCCGCTGTTCTGTTCACCGGGCTCGACGATGTAATCGATCTTGGCGAACTGACCGGAACCACCGGTCTGTTTCTTGTGGGTGTAGCTGTCTTCCACCCGCTGGGTGATGGTTTCGCGATAGGCCACCTGCGGCTTGCCCACTTCCACGTCGATGCCGTGGGTGCGCTTGAGAATGTCCACCTTGATGTCCAGGTGCAGCTCACCCATGCCCTTGATGATGGTCTCGCCGGAGTCCTCGTCGGTCTCCACGCGGAAGGACGGATCCTCGGCAATCATCTTGTTGATGGCCAGGCCCATCTTTTCGGAGCCGCCCTTGTCCTTGGGCTTGATGGCGATGGAGATCACCGGGTCCGGGAACACCATGGGCTCCAGGGTGGCGGGTTGTTTCGGATCACACAGGGTGTGACCGGTCTGGGTATTCTTCAGACCGATGAAGGCCACGATGTCGCCGGCCTGGCAGGAGTCCAGTTCGATGCGCTCATCGGCATGCATTTCCACGATGCGGCCGATGCGCTCGGTCTTACCGGTGGCTGTATTGAGCAGGCTGTCACCCTTCTTGACGGTGCCGGAATAGATGCGGGTAAAGGTCAGGGCGCCGAAACGGTCGTCCATGATCTTGAAGGCCAGGGCGCGCACGGGCTTGTCGGGATCGACAATGGCGAACTCGCCGGTCTCGTTGCCTTCCAGGTCCACTTCCGGCTGGGGCTTCACCTCGGTGGGATTGGGCAGGTAATCCACCACGGCGTCCAACACCAACTGGATACCCTTGTTCTTGAACGCGGAGCCACAGTAGGTGGGGAAGAAATCCAGATTGATGGTGCCCTTGCGAATGCACTTCTTGATGTCGTCGATGGCAGGCTCTTCACCTTCCAGGTATTGCTCCATCAGATCGTCGTCCTGCTCCACGGCAGCTTCGATGAGTTTTTCACGCCATTCTTCCACCAGGTCGGTCATGTCGTCAGGCACGTCTTGGATGGTATACTTGGTGGGGTCACCGGACTCGTCCCACACCCAGGCCTTGCGGGTGAGCAGATCCACCACACCGACAAAATCGTCTTCCTCACCGATGGGCAGCACCATTACCAGCGGATTGGCGCCCAGCACGTCTTCCACCTGCTTGACCACGCGATAGAAATTGGCGCCCAGGCGATCGAGCTTGTTCACCAGGATGATACGCGCCACCTCGGATTCGTTGGCATAGCGCCAGTTGGTCTCGGACTGGGGTTCCACCCCGCCGGAACCACAAAACACGCCGATGCCACCATCCAGCACCTTCAGCGAACGGTACACCTCGATGGTGAAGTCCACGTGTCCGGGGGTGTCGATGATGTTCAGGCGATGGTCATTCCATTCACAGGACGTGGCAGCGGACTGGATGGTGATACCGCGCTCCTGCTCCTGTTCCATGAAATCGGTAGTCGCAGCGCCGTCGTGCACTTCACCCAGTTTGTGGATTTTACCGGTGAGTTTGAGGATACGCTCGGTGGTGGTGGTCTTACCCGCGTCCACGTGTGCGAAGATGCCGATGTTTCGGTAATGGCTAAGGTCGGTCATGTTGATTACTCTAAAGTTTTAAAAATGTCTGTATTGACCACAGCAGTACCGCTGCGGACATCTAACCGCTTAATCTCACAAATAAGTAAAACGGTGAAATTGGTCGGGGCGAGAGGATTTGAACCTCCGACCACCTGCACCCCATGCAGGTGCGCTACCAGGCTGCGCTACGCCCCGTTTTTCCGCCGGGATACCCAAGCATAAAGATGGGCCCCGTCAACAGAGCGGCGTATTCTACTCCAGGAGTGGGCCGATAGGAAGGGCACAAAGCGCCAAAATGCGTGAGTGAACCCAGGGCGATCAGCGTTTGAGTATTTCCAGCACGTCTTCCAACTCGGTGATCATCTGCTGGATGATCTGCCGGCTGTGATTGACGTCCTCTTTGGCCTCGCCGCCGGCCAGCTTCTGGCGGGCGCCACCGATGGTGAAGCCGTGCTCGTAGAGCAGGCTGCGGATCTGGCGAATCATGATCACATCGTGGCGCTGGTAATAACGGCGGTTGCCGCGGCGCTTCACCGGCTTGAGCTGGGGAAACTCCTGCTCCCAATAGCGCAGTACGTGGGGTTTGACGCCACACAGGTCGCTCACCTCACCGATGGTGAAGTAACGCTTGCCGGGGATGGGGGGAAGTTCGTTATTGTTGGCTGCTTCCAGCATAGGCCTCAACTCGTGCTTTCAGTTTCTGGCCCGGACGGAAGGTCACCACGCGTCGGGCTGAAATGGGGATCTCTTCACCGGTCTTGGGATTGCGGCCGGGGCGCTCGTTTTTACTGCGCAGGTCGAAATTCCCGAAACCGGATAGCTTTACCTGTTGACCGGCTTCCAGCGCATCGCGGATCTCAGAGAAGAAAAGTTCAACGATTTCCTTGGCTTCGCGCTTGTTCAGGCCCAGCTCTTCGTAAAGTTTGTCTGCCATTTCAGCTTTGGTTAACGCCATAGTTGCTCTCTCGCTTTATCAGCTTATTGTCTCAGCGTTGCGCCTAGTTGCTCGGTCAATGCCGCCAGGATGGGTGTCATGGCCTCCTCGACATCGGCTTCCTCCAGTGTGCGCGAGCGCTCCTGGAAGGTCAAGCCAAACGCAACACTTTTTCTACCGGAATCAATGCCTTTGCCTTGATACACGTCAAATAACTGGAAGTTCTCCAGTATGTCTGTAGCGGCACTTTTCACCACTTCCTTGAGCTGATTCAGGGATATTTTTTCGTCGATAACCACGGCCAGATCCCGGCGGATGGAGGGATACTTCGACAGGGGAACAAATCGGGGAATCTCCGCATGTTCGAAGCAGTTGAGTGCAAGTTCGAACAGGTACACCCCTTGGTTCAAACCCAGCTTGTCGGCCACCGCCGGATGCAGGGCGCCCATCTGACCCACTTTTTCGTTGCCGGGGCCGTAAATGGCCGCCGACTGGCCCGGATGCAGGGCCGGCACCGGCTCGCTCACAAAGCGGAATTTATCGCCCTTGCTCACCATAGCCAGCAGGTTTTCCACATCCCCCTTGAGGTCGAAGAAATCCAGCGGCCGGGCCTTTTCCGCCCATTGCTCCGGGACATTGTTGCCGGTAATTACACCAGACAGATAATTTTCCTGTGAAATTTCATCATCTTGAGGAATAAACCTGAGACCAGACTCGAACAGTTTTACATCCGTCTGCTGACGATTCAGGTTGTGCAACAGGGCCTGCACCAGCCCCGGCCAGTGGCTGGTGCGCATCACCGACATGTCTGCCGAGATGGGATTGGCCAGGGCAATGGGCGTTTGCTCGGGATCGAACAACTGCTGCAGCGCGGGGTCGATGAAACTGTAGGTGATGGCCTCCTGGTAGCCCCGCGCCACGAGGAGATCCTCCAGGCGCGACAGCGGCACCCGTTCCTCGGGGATGGGCTGGATGTGCGCCGCCGACTGGGGCAGGCTGGTGGGCAGGTTGCCATAACCATAGACCCGGGCCACCTCCTCGATGAGGTCTTCCTCGATGTTGATGTCGAAACGAAAGCTGGGCGCCGTCACCCACCAGTTTTCGCCCTCTGACTCCACCGTCATGCCCAGGCGGGTGAGGATGTCTTCCACCTCGGCGGCGGGGATGGCCTGCCCCAGCACGCGCTGGATGCGCTCGCCACGCAACAGGATGCTGGGCCGCACGGGCAGCTCGTCCTCGTGTACCACCTCCACCACCGGGCCGGCCTGGCCGCCCATGATCTTCAGCAACAGGCCCGCGGCCCGCTCCAGGGCCCGGCGTTGCAACTGGGGGTCCACACCGCGTTCGAAGCGGTGCGAGGAATCGGTGTGCAGGCCATAGCTGCGCGCCTTGCCGGCGATGCTCAGGGGATTGAAATAGGCGCTTTCGAGGACGATGTCGGCGGTGGCGTCATTCACCGCGGAATCGGCGCCGCCCATGATGCCCGCCAGGGCCAGGGGGGCCTTGTCATCGGCGATCACCAGGCTGCCTTCCGTCAGTTTGATCTCCTGGCCGTCCAGCAGGGTCAGTGATTCCCCTGCCGCTGCGCTGCGCACCCGGATGCCGCCGCTGATCTTTGCCCGGTCGAAGGCATGCATGGGCTGGCCCAGTTCCAGCAGCACGAAATTGGTGATGTCCACCACCGGGCCGAGGCTGCGCAGGCCGCTGCGGCGCAGGGCCTCCTGGATCCACAGCGGCGTGCTGGCCGTGGGATCGATGCCCTCGATCACCTGGCACAGGTAACGCGGGCAATCTTCGGCGGCGTCCACCGTGACCGGCATGCGGGTATCGGTGCTGATTTCCACCGCATCGGCCTTGTCTTCGCTCACCGTGGTCTTGCACAGCGTCGCCACTTCCCGCGCGATGCCGGCGATGCCCAGGCAGTCACTGCGATTGGGGGTGAGACTCAGCTCGATGCTGTTGTCGTCCAACCACATATAGTCACGTAGGTCCTTGCCGATGGGCGCATCCTCGGGCAAAGCCATGAGGCCGTCCACGCCCTCACCCAGCCCCAGTTCCTTTGCCGAACACAACATGCCAAAGGATTCCACGCCACGCAGCTTGGCCTTCTTGATCTTCATGCCACCGGGCAGCTTCGCTCCTACCCTGGCCACCGGCACGCGCATGTCCACGGCCACATTGGGCGCGCCGCAGACGATCTGCAACAGTTCAGCTTCACCCACGTCCACCTTGCACACCTGCAGCTTGTTGGCATCGGGATGGGGCTCGATACTTTTCACCTGCCCCACCACGGTGTGGTCGAAGTCACCGGCCACGGGCTCCACGCCCTCCACTTCCAGGCCGGCCATGGTCATCACCACGCACAGCTCATCGGTATCGATCTTTGGATCCACCCATTCGCGTAACCAGAGTTCACTGAATTTCATTGTTCTCTTACTCCATCTATCTCTAGTTAGCCGTTAGTTGAACTGGCGCAGGAAGCGCAGGTCGTTCTCAAAGAACAGGCGCAGATCATTCACGCCATAACGCAACATGGCGAGACGCTCCACACCCATACCAAAGGCAAAGCCGGTGAATTTTTCACTGTCCACGTTGACGTGCGACAACACCGTGGGATGCACCATGCCGCAGCCCAGTACCTCCAGCCAGCCGGTGTGGCTGCACACACGGCAGCCTTCGCCGCTGCACATTACGCACTGGATATCCACCTCCGCCGAGGGTTCGGTGAAGGGAAAATAGGAGGGACGGAAACGCACCGGCAGATCCTGTTCAAAATAGTGCCGCAGAAATTCATCGAGGATGCCCTTGAGATCGGCGAAGGTGACCCTGTCATCCACCAGCAGGCCTTCCACCTGATGGAACATGGGCGTGTGGGTCAGATCGGAATCACAGCGATAGACGCGGCCCGGGGCAATAATACGCAACGGCGGTTCACGCTCAGTCATCACTCGCACCTGCACTGGCGAGGTGTGGGTGCGCAGCACGGTGTGTTCGTCGAAATAAAAGGTGTCGTGCATGGCTCGCGCGGGGTGCGACTCGGGAATATTCAGCGCCTCGAAGTTGTAATAATCGTTTTCGATCTCCGGTCCCTGGGCCACCTCGAAACCCAACTGGGTGAACAGGGACTCGATGCGCCGCAGGGTGCGCGTCACCAGGTGCAAACCACCGCTGACCTGGCCGCGGCCCGGCAGACTCACGTCCACCGCCTCGGCGGCGAGTTTGGCATTCAGCGCGGCGGTGTTGAGCGCCTCACGTTGCACCTCGATGGCCTTTTGCACCGCCTGCTTGGCGAGGTTGATCACCTTGCCCGCATCACGCCGCTCCTCGGGCGGCAACTTGCCTAAAGTCTGCATCTGCTGGGTCAACAGCCCCTTCTTGCCCAGATACTGTACGCGCACCTTGTCCAGTTCCGCCAGATCATTGGCGGCGTCCACGGCCTGTTGCGCCTCGTTTACCAGTTTGTCCAGATCTTGCTGCACGGTAGTCCCCACGGATTATTCGTTGTGCGCCGCGGTGAAAAAACCGGCGCAATAAAAAGGGGAAAGGTGTTGGCCTTTCCCCTTTGGGTTCTCAGCGATCAATCTCTTCAGTCACCGCTCACACTGTGAACGGCAAACAGGGATTAATCGGAAAGATTTGCCTTGGCGGTTTCAGCCAGTTGAGCAAAGGCCGCTTTATCGAACACCGCGATGTCGGCCAGCATCTTGCGATCGACTTCCACCTCGGCATTTTTCAGACCATTGATAAATCGGCTGTACGACAGGCCACACTCGCGGGCCGCCGCATTGATGCGGGCGATCCACAGGGCGCGGAACTGGCGCTTGCGTTGACGGCGGTCGCGATAGGCATATTGACCGGCCTTGGTCACCGCCTGGACGGCGACCCGGTAAACGTTCTTGCGCCGGCCGGAATACCCCTTGGCCTTGGCAATCACCTTTTTGTGTTTGGCGCGTGCTTGTACGCCGCGTTTTACTCGTGCCATTTCTCTACTCTCCTAAATTCGACGACTTACACGTAGGGCATCATGCGGTTGCACATCTTCACGTCTGCTTCGTGGATCATTTCGCCCGAACGCAGGTGACGTTTCCGCTTGGTGCTCTTCTTGGTGAGAATATGACGACGGTGTGACTGGGCGCGTTTGAAGCCCCCGGATGCTGTGCGCTTGAAGCGCTTGGCAGCACCGCGATTGGTTTTCATCTTTGGCATAACAACAACTCCAATGTGTTAACTACGCATTTTCAACGGCATATTATAAAAGGCACGTTTTCGACTGGCGATCCGGCTGCCACACCTGACCGACAGTAGCGCCTGTGTCTAGCGCCTCATTAATAAAGAAAATGAAACAAATGAGGCCTAGTTTTTCTTGGGTGCGATCACCATGGTCATCAAGCGCCCTTCCATCTTGGAACGTTGCTCGACGGTGCCATGGCCTTCCGATTCCACATCGTGGGCAACCCGGTCCAGTAATTGTGCACCGAGTTCCTGATGCGCCATCTCGCGCCCACGGAAACGCAGAGTCACCTTCACTCTGTCTCCGTTGTTAAGGAACTTGATAAGGTTGCGTAGTTTTACCTTATAGTCCCCGATCTCCGTCCCGGGACGGAATTTCACTTCCTTGACTTGCGTCTGTTTCTGCTTCTTCTTTGCCGCGTGGCGCTTCTTGTTTTCTTCAAACAGGAATTTGCCGTAATCCATGACGCGGCAGACTGGAGGTTCAGCATTCGGCACGATCTCCACCAGATCCAGATCGGCGTCCAGTGCGGCCTGCTGTGCTTCGTCAATCGGTACCACCCCGACCTGTTCACCGTCTGCGCCGATGAGGCGTACCTGCGGTGCAGTGATGTCTTCGTTCAGGCGAACCTTTTTTTCTTGAGCGATGCTTCAATCCTCCAAAGTAGTGCGGCCGCGACTCGCGATGTCCGTGGCAAGACCTTCGCTGAATTGGGCCAGCGTCATGCTGCCCAGGTCTTTGCCACTACGCGTGCGCACGGCCACTGTGTTCGTTTCGACTTCCCTGTCGCCCGCAACGAGCAAATAGGGAATACGCTGTAAAGTGTGCTCGCGGATTTTAAAGCCAATCTTCTCATTTCTCAAGTCCGATTTTGCCCGGAAGCCCCCGTCGCACAAGGCCTTTTCCACGCTTTGCACATAGTCGTTGTGGCGGTCGGTGATGGGCATCACCATCACCTGGGTGGGCGCCAGCCAGGCGGGGAAGGCGCCGGCGAATTCCTCGATCAAAATACCGATGAAGCGTTCCAGGGAACCGAGGATGGCGCGGTGCAGCATCACCGGCACCTGCTTGGAGCCGTCCTCGGCGATGTAGTGGGCGTCGAGGCGGCCCGGCATGGAGAAATCCACCTGAATGGTGCCGCACTGCCAGACCCGGCCGATGCAGTCCTTGAGTGAAAACTCGATCTTCGGCCCGTAAAAGGCCCCCTCGCCCGGCTGCAGGTCCCACTCCAGTCCCTTGTTATTCAAGGCCTTTTCCAGGGCGTGCTCGGCCTTGTCCCAGTCGGCGTCGGACCCCACGCGCTTTTCCGGGCGGGTGGAGAGCTTGATGATCACCTCGTTGAAGCCGAAATCCTGGTAGACCCGGTACAGCAGGTCGATGAACGCGGAGACCTCGTCCTGAATCTGGTCTTCGGTGCAGAAGATGTGCGCGTCGTCCTGGGTGAAACCGCGCACCCGCATCAGCCCGTGCAGGGTGCCCGAGGGCTCGTTGCGGTGGCAAGAGCCGAACTCGGCCATGCGCAGCGGCAGGTCGCGGTAGCTCTTCAGGCCCTGGTTGAAGATCTGCACGTGGCAGGGGCAGTTCATGGGCTTGATGGCGAAGGTGTGTTTTTCCGACTCGGTGACGAACATGTCCTCGCGGAACTTCTCCCAGTGGCCGGATTTCTCCCACAGTACCCGGTCCACCACCTGCGGGGTCTTCACCTCGCCGTAGCCGTGTTCCGTCAACACACTCCGGATGTACTGCTCCACCTGCTGGTACACCGTCCAGCCATTGGGATGCCAGAAGATCATCCCCGGCGCCTCGGGCTGGGTGTGGAACAGATCCAGCTGCCCGGCCAGGCGGCGGTGGTCGCGTTTCTCTGCCTCTTCCAGGCGGTGCAGGTAGGCCTTGAGATCCTTCTTGTTGGCCCAGGCGGTGCCGTAGATGCGCTGCAGCATCTCGTTGTCGGAGTCACCGCGCCAGTAGGCGCCGGCCAGCTTCATGAGCTTGAAGGATTTGAGTTTGCCGGTGGAGGGCACATGGGGTCCGCGGCAGAGATCGATAAACTCCCCCTGCTGGTACAGCGACAGCTCCTCGCCCTTGGGAATGGCCTCGATGATCTCGGCCTTGTATTTCTCGCCTTTTTCCAGGAAGAACGGGATGGCCTCCTCGCGGGACATCACCGTGCGCTCCACGGGGATGTCCTGTTTGGCCAGTTCCTTCATGCGCTTTTCGATGGCAACGAGATCGTCGGGACTGAAACCCGGTTCGTAGGCGAAGTCGTAATAAAAGCCGTCCTCGATCACCGGACCGATGGTCACCTGGGCCTCGGGATACAACTGTTGCACGGCCTGGGCCAGCAGATGGGCCGTGGAGTGGCGGATGATCTCCAGCCCCTCGGGATCGCGCTCGGTGATGATGGCCAGGCTGGCATCGTGATCAATGACGTAAGAAGCATCCACCAGCTTGCCGTCCACGCGGCCGGCCAGGGTGGCCTTGGCCAGGCCGGGACCGATGTCGGCGGCCACGTCCAAAACGGAAACGGGGTGATCAAAGGAACGCTGGGAGCCGTCAGGCAGGGTAATGGTGGGCATGTTTTCTCCAGTGGTGATCCATACGCGAGACCACGTGTTTATCGATGGTTGTGTGCGGCGTTACTTTTTGGCAGGTGCCCGATGGCCACAACGCCAGGGCGGGCGAACTTTACCCGCCCTGGCCGGGCCTGTCAAAAAACCCTGTCTGAAAATGCCTAGCGATACCAGAGAATATGCTGCGTCTCGAGGGGTGTATGGGCCAGGGGATGATGGGGAATCACCCGCGGCGTGTAATCCCGGGCCGGGCGATCCGCCGGCACGGCGCCGGTGTAGAGATAGGCATTGGCCGCGCCGGTCAACACCCCGCCACGCGCCAGTGGCTGACGCAGGGGCGGTTCATCCGGGTTGCGTGGCGCAGCGAACAATTCCACCGCCACCGCATCCACGGGCACATCGTCCAGATAAACCTGCACCTCGAAATGATGGGCGCCGCCCTCCTCGTGGGAGCTGACGTTACCGAAATGCAGATACTGCCAGTGTTGGTCGAGGTTGAGCCGCCAGGCCAACAGGCTCTCGATGCTGGCCGGGTCGGCGTCGCGCTGCCGGTAGGCCCGGGCTAACGGCAAATAGTATTTCTTGGTGTACTCCCGCAACATGCGATTGGTGGAGAAACGGGTGGTCAGGCGGCTCATGCTCTCGCGCATGCGCGCCACCCAGGCCTCGGGCAGGCCCTGTTCGTTGCGTTGATAGAAACAGGGCACCACCTCCTCTTCCAGCAGGCGGTAGAGCTGTTCCGCTTCGTGGGCATCCCAGGCGGCGATATCGGCATGCTCTCGGGCATCACCCACCGCCCAGCCCAGCTCCGGGGCATAGGCCTCGGCCCACCAGCCATCCAGTTCGGAGAGATTCAGCCCGCCGTTGACCAGCACCTTCATGCCACTGGTGCCGCTGGCCTCCCAGGGCCGCCGCGGGGTGTTGATCCACACGTCCACCCCCTGGGTGAGTTGCGCGGCCACCCCCAGGTCGTAATCCTCCACGAACACCACCCGCTCGGCCATGCCGTTCTCGGCGATAAACCTTTGCCATTGATGCACCAGGGCCTTGCCCACCTGATCCTGCGGATGGGCCTTGCCGGCGATCACCAGTTGCACCGGCCGGTCCCGATGGCTGAGCAGGCGCATGAGTCGCTGCGGGTCGTGCAGCAGCAGGTTGGGCCGTTTGTATTCGGCAAAGCGGCGGGCAAAGCCCAGGGTCAGCACATCGGGATCGAATAATTCATTGGCCGTCCTTTGCCCATTTGCGAGGCGCTGGCGCTGCTGGCGCAGGAAATCGATGAGACGCTGGCGACCCGTGGTGCGAAAAGCCCACAGCTGCTCATCGTCCACCGCGCGCAGCTCGGCCTCCACGCTTTCCAGGGTGCCCACCCAGCGACCCTTGCCGCAGGCCTCGGTCCACAGCGCGTCGGCGGCAGCCGAGTCCCAGCTGGGCACGTGCACGCCGTTGGTGACATGGCCCACTGGCACCTCTTCCCGGGGCCAGCGGGGAAACAGCGGCTGAAAGAGATGCCGGCTGACCTCGCCATGCAGGCGGCTGACGCCGTTGACCGCTCCCACCCCGCGCAGGGCCAGGGTGGCCATGTTGAAGGGCTCGGCCGGGTTGTTTGCATCGACTCGCCCCAGAGCCAGCAGTTCCTCCATGCTCACCCCCAGGGCGCTGGCCATGTCATCAAAGTACAGGGCAAACAGTTCGGGGGCGAAACGGTCGAAGCCTGCCGCCACCGGGGTGTGGGTGGTGAAGAGATTGCCGCCGCGAGTGGTCTGCAGGGCCGCGGCAAAAGACTGGCCGGTGCGTTGTTGATGGTAACGGGCACGCTCGAGGATAGCGAAGGCGGCGTGACCCTCGTTGAGATGACACACCGGACAATCAAGTCCCAGAGTTTCGAGCAGACGCCAGCCGCCAATGCCCAGCACCATCTCCTGTTGCAGGCGCAGTTCGCTGCCACCGCCGTAGAGTTCGCTGGTGATGGCACGCAGATCGGGATCGTTCAGGGGATCATTGCTGTCCAGCAGCATCAGGGTACGCCGACCCACCTGACCGCGCCAGGCGCGCAGACGCAACGGCCGGCCACGCAGTTCCAGGTTCACATGCACCCACTCGCCGGCATCATCGCGCAGCGGGATCACCGGCAGGCTGTTGGGATCGTTGTAGGGATAGAATTCGATCTGCTCGCCGCCGGGGCCAAAGCCCTGGCGAAAATAACCCTGCTGGTACAACAGGCCGATGCCGATGATGGGCACATTGAGATCACAGGCGGTCTTCAGGTAATCCCCTGCCAGCACCCCCAGCCCGCCGGAATAGATGGGCAGGGATTCGCACACCCCGAACTCCATGCTGAAGTAGGCGATGTGACCCTGAAAGGCATCACCGATGGTCTCGGAGAACCAGGAGGGGGCATCGAAATGGGCCTCGCGGGCTTTCAGTTGTTGCTGGAGGAGCGTCAGGAATGCCGAATCCTTCGCCAGGGTCTGCAGGCGCTGGTCGGAGACCGTTTCCAGGATCAGCCAGGGATTGGCCGTGGCCTGCCACAGCTCGGGATCCACCTGACGCCAGAGCATGTCGGCGCCGTGATGCCAGCTCCAGCGCAGGTCCAGGGCCAGGGTGGCCAGGCCCTGCACTGCTTCGGGCAATTTGCGTGGCAGGTAATGGTTGGTTTGCATGAGTCTCTAAATTCCTACACTCCAAATTAACGCAGACTATTGTGGTGACACACACCTGAAGCGATAAACACTTGAGTGACAACCAGCTTGTGGGAGAGGCTGATTCGCGCCTGGAAAGGCGCTCCCACAAGGGTTCGCAATGTCGCTCCCACCGATGTATGTCCAATGCCGCTGCCATAGGGGTATGCGTGTTGCATCCTGAAAACCCATGATACATTTCCCGACTGCTCAAAGAAGGCAGGAATGGCAGGTGAAGGCTTGTCGCGCCAGCCACAACCAGATAGGCGCAGACCGAACGATACAGAATCAGGTAATGACGCTGGGCGCCTCGCGCCCCGTGTGGCGGTGAATACCGGCCAGCTCATCGGCGATGGTGATGAGATCGGACAGGGCCTGCTGGGTGTCCTGGTCATGGCGTGCCGGATCAGACTCGAAGCGTTCCAGGTAGACCCTCAGGGTGGCGCCTTCGGTACCCGTGCCGGACAACCGGAAGACGATGCGGTCGCCGCCCTCGAAACCGATGCGAATGCCCTGCCCCGTACTCACCGAGCCATCCACCGGATCGGTGTAACCGAAGTCGTCGGCATAGGCCACGCGCAGCTCGCCCAGTTGCCTGCCTGGCAGCTCCGCAAGCTGTGCCTTCAAGCCACTTATCAGGGTATGGGCTGCATCCGCGTCCACCGCTTCATAGTCGTGGCGGGAATAGAAATTGCGCCCGAAGAAGGCCCAGTGATCACGCACGATCTCCGCCACCGGTTTCTTGTGCGAGGCGAGAATGTTCAACCAGAACAGCACCGCCCACAGGCCATCCTTTTCCCGCACGTGATTGGAGCCGGTGCCAAAACTCTCTTCGCCACAGAGGGTGACTCGCCCGGCATCCATCAGGTTGCCGAAAAATTTCCAGCCGGTGGGGGTTTCAAAACATTCGATCTCCAGCTTTTCCGCCACCCTGTCCACCGCGGCACTGGTGGGCATGGAACGGGCCACGCCCGCAAGCCCCTGGGAGTAACCCGGCACCAGGATAGCATTGGCGGTGAGCAGGGCCAGGCTGTCGCTGGGGGTGACAAAAAAGTGGCTGCCGAGAATCATGTTGCGGTCGCCGTCGCCGTCGGAGGCGGCGCCGAAGTCCGGGGCGTCATCGCCGAACATCTCCGCCACCAGTCCCTTTGCATAGGCGAGATTGGGATCGGGGTGTCCGCCGCCAAAGTCGCTTAGAGGCACGCCGTTGATTACCGTACCTTCCGGTGCGGCCAATTGTTCTTCGAGGATTTGTTTCGCATAGGGGCCGGTGATAGCGTGCATGGCGTCAAAGCGCATGCGAAAACCGGACTGAAACAAGGTACGAATGGCGTCGAAGTCGAACAGCTCGGCCATCAGCGCCGCGTAATCGGCCACAGGATCGATGACGCTCACGGTCATGCCCTCTAACTGGAAATTGTGGATCTTGTCCAGCGCTATCTCGGCATCATCAGTGATGTGATATTCCGTGATCTCCTGGCTGCGCGTATAAATGGCCTCGGTGATCCTTTCCGGGGCCGGGCCACCATTGCCGGTGTTGTACTTGATGCCGAAGTCACCGTCGGGACCGCCGGGGTTGTGACTGGCGGAAAGAATGATGCCACCAAAGGCCTGGTACTTACGGATCACGCAGGAGGCCGCCGGGGTGGACAGCAGGCCATCCCGCCCCACCAGCACCCGGCCAAAGCCATTGGCCGCCGCCATGCGCAGGATGGTGTGAATGGCCTCGAGGTTGCCATAACGTCCATCGCCCCCCAACACCAGGGTCTGTCCCTTGAAACCCTCCAGGCTGTCGAAGATGGATTGCACGAAGTTTTCCAGATAGTGCGGCTGCTGGAAAACCTGCACTTTTTTGCGCAGGCCGGAGGTACCGGGGCGTTGGTCAGAGAAGGCTTGGGTTTGAATCGTTTGCAGGCTCATGATGATAAAACTTTTATTGTGTTGGATGGATGAGGCAATAAATCCTGCCTGCAGGACAGGCCCATCCATTGTGCCCTACCTGGGCCCGGGTTTGAATATACTCAAACTGACTGATTCGGTTCCAGCAACCAGAGCCCGGCCTCACCTTCTTTGGCGTGCACCACATAACCTTTTACCCCGCCAGGATGCTTGAAGCGTTGTTGCTGTTCTTCCGGCAGACTCACCTCCACCAGGGTACCCTGGGGAAAGGGCATGTCATCGAGACGCACGGCGATGCCTTCGTGGCTGATATCGAGAACCCTTGCCTCTTTGCTGCCATAGCGGGGGTTGCTGATGGTGACTGGGAAGTCTTCCTTATTTCGAGGATAGAGTCGATGTTCCATCGTCGCCCTCCCCGGTTTCCAGAAGACGATCCACCAGAACCTCGGCCTCCAGCCAGTCATCGAGGGGGGAACCTCCCACAAAGCCCCGACGCTCGGCGATAAAATACGAGGTCTCGGCAATCATGCGCCGGCGATGTTCCGGATCGATCTTCTGCAACGACTGTTCGCCGCTCTTCATTTGTGAAATGACTTTAGACTTGGTTTTGCCAGGCGCTTTTTTGACGGTCTTCTTTTTCGCCACTTTCTTTGTAACAGGCTTTTTAAGCGACTTCTTTTTGGTATTTCCGGCGGTCTTTTTTGTGCCGCCGGTAGATGTCTTGCTGGTGGTTTTCTTAGGTACAGATTTTTTCTTTACGGTCTTTCCCGTCTTTGCTGAACTGGCCATATCCCTGCTCCTTTGCGCTGTTTGCTGTACGAAACATGGAGGCTTGAACGACAGCTTTCAAGTAGCGCCCCATGAACAAGCCTCAAACTATTCGCCCACCATTATCAATCGTCTCAAGCAAGACAGTTACAACAGCGTTATTCTCCCGCCCGGAAAGGCGCTCCTACGGTATTTGCGCTACCAGAATAAGTACGCTGATGGCTGACTTACGTTCATTCACCGTCACTTTCGGCATTCCCAATGTGGCGACTACTCAGAGATGTCTGGCAACCCTAATTTGAGACCTCTAAAAGATTAAAGGTTAAACATGACAGGCTGGTGACAAGAAAGTTTATTGATTGTTACACGATGACGAATGTGTATATTTGGGTACTATCCTGGGTCTGGCAGCGATTTGCGATTGTCATGCTGGGCCTGTAGATACAGGCTAAGGTATTTCCTGGCGCTGTGTTGCCAGGAAAAATCAGCCTGCATCCCAGTGAGTTGTAGTTGTTGCCACTGTGCCTTGTCGCGAAAACGCCGTAACGCTCGTTTGACCGCTTTGATAAGCGCCGAACTATCGTCACTATCGATAATAAAACCGTTGGCCCTGCTCTCCGCCAGGGTTTTGGCGCTGGTGTCCACCACGGTATCCGCCAGCCCACCCACGTTGCGCACGATGGGCACCGTACCATAGTGCAGGCTGTACATCTGGTTGAGACCGCAGGGCTCGAAACGCGAGGGCATGAGATACATGTCCGCACCCGCCTCGATGCGATGGGCAAGCGTTTCGTCGTAACCGATGCGCACCGCCAGCTTTTGCGGATATTGCTCCGCCAGTTTGAGAAGCCGGGTCTCCATGTCACGATCTCCGCTGCCCAGCAGGGAAAATTGCAGCGGTAACTTCAGCAGGTCGGGCATGGCCTCGATGATCAGGTCGATGCCCTTTTGGCTCACCAGCCGGCTGATCAGACCGATCACGGCCGTGACGGGTTTGTCAGGTAGTCCCATTATGCTTTGCAACACCTGCTTGTTGGCCTGTTTACCGGACAGGTCATGGAGATCGTAGTGATGTTCCAGCAACGGATCACTGGCTGGATCCCACTCCCGGGTATCGATGCCGTTGAGGATGCCGCTCAACGCCGCACTGCGATGGCGCAACAGGCCTTCCAGGCCATAGCCGAATTCCGCTGTCTGTATTTCCCGGGCATAGGTGGGGCTGACCGTGTTGATACGATCGGCAAACACCAGGCCACCTTTGATGAAGGACAACTGATTGTGAAATTCCAGGGCATGATGACTCCACCAACTGGCGGGCAGGCCCAGCTTGTGAAAGGTATCCTCCGGAAACAGGCCCTGATAGGCAAGGTTGTGAATGGTGAATACCGTGGCGGGCCGCTGCGTCGCAAGGTCCAGCAAGGCCGGCGCCAGTCCCGTCTGCCAGTCGTTGCAGTGCACGATATCCGGGGCCCAGTCCAGGCCGGCCTGGTTCAGCGCCAGGCGGGTGACCATACGACTGAACAGGGCGAAGCGCTCGGCGTTGTCCGCCCAGGGCTGACCGTTGCTGTCGAGGTAGGGATTGCCGGGGCGATCGAAGTAACCCGGCGCATCCACCAGCCAGACCTTCAGCGGGCTTTCGGGCATCTGGCCTTCCACCACGGAGACACTCTGCCCGGCCTCGGAAAATTCCGCCAGGGTGCGCGGCGCCTCAAGCTGGCCCAGCACCGTGGCATAGGCCGGTAAAATGAGGCGTACGTCCTGTCCCAGTTCGAGCAACGCCCGCGGCAGGCTGCCGGCCACGTCACCCAGGCCACCGGTCTTGATCAGCGGGTAGGCCTCACTGGCGGCAAACAGGATGCGCACGGGGGCTACCCCTGTGGCGGCCGCAGCACCACGGCGGCCAGGGGCGGCAGGTCCAGTTGCAGGGAACAGGGGCGGCCCATCCAGGGAATGGGTTCGGCGGCCACGCCACCGGCGTTGCCCACATTGCTGCCGCCATAGTGGGCGGAATCGGAATTGAGCGCCTCTTCGTAAAAGACGTCTTCGGGCACACCGATGCGGTAGGCCATGCGCGGCACGGGGGTGAAATTGAGGATCACCAGCACGTGGCTATCCCCATCGCGACGCAGGAAGGACAACACGGATTGATCGGCATCGTGGCAATCGATCCACTCGAAGCCCTCGGGTTCGAATTCGTGGCGATACAGCGCCGAGTGCACGCGGTACAAACGGTTGAGGTCGCCGAGCAGTTTTTGCACCCCCTGATGCAGGGGATAGTCGGTGACGTACCAGTCCAGGGCCTGCTCGGCATTCCACTCCCTGCCCTGGCCGAATTCATTGCCCATGAACAGCAGCTTTTTGCCAGGGTAGAGGTACATGTAGGTGTACAACAGGCGCAGGTTGGCAAAGCGCTGCCATTCGTCGCCAGGCATCTTGTTGAGCATGGAACCTTTGCCGTGCACCACCTCGTCGTGGGAGAACGGCAGCATGAAATTTTCGCTGAACAGATAGAGCAGGCCGAAGGTCAGGCGGTCGTGATGATAATGACGATGCACCGGATCCTTGCTCATGTAGTCCAGGGTGTCATGCATCCAGCCCATGTTCCATTTCATGCTGAAACCCAGGCCACCCACCCAGGTGGGCCGGGTTACCTGCGGCCAGGCGGTGGATTCCTCGGCGATGATCATGGTGCCCGGCTGCTGGTCATGGGCGACGATGTTCAGCTCACGCAGGAACGCGATGGCCTCGAGGTTTTCGTTACCGCCATAGATATTGGGCAGCCAGTCGCCGGCCTCGCGCGAATAATCAAGATAGAGCATGGAGGCCACGGCGTCCACGCGCAGGCCGTCGATGTGAAATTCCTCCAGCCAGAACAGCGCACTGGCCAGCAGGAAGTTTTTCACCTCGTTGCGGCCGAAGTTGTAGATCAGCGTGCCCCAGTCGCGGTGTTCACCGCGTCGCGGGTCTTCGTGCTCGTAGAGGGCGCTGCCGTCGAAACGGGCCAGGGCGAAGTCGTCCTTGGGAAAGTGGGCCGGCACCCAGTCCAGCAAAACGCCGATGTCGTGCTGATGGCAATAGTCCACGAAATAGCGGAAGTCATCGGCCTGCCCGAAGCGGCTGGTGGGGGCGAAGTAGCCGGTGGTCTGGTAGCCCCAGGAGGCATCCAGTGGATGCTCGGTAATGGGCAATAACTCGATGTGGGTGAAACCCAGCTTGCCGACGTAGTCCACCAGGCGATGGGCCAGTTCCCGATAATTGAGAAAGTTGCCTGCGTCATCCCGTTGCCAGGAACCCAGGTGCACCTCATAGACCGAGATGGGCTTGTGCAACCAGTCGGCGGACTGGCGTTGTTGGCGCCAGGCGGCATCCTTCCAGGCATAGTCGTCTTCACGTGTGACCACCGCCGCGGTATCGGGCCGCAGCTCGAACTGCTGTGCGTAGGGATCGGTCTTGGTGAGCACGGCGCCGCTGTCGCGGTTTCGCAACTCGAACTTGTACAGGTTCCCCGGATGCAGTTCGGGGATAAACAGCTCCCACACGCCGCTGCCTCCGCGACAGCGCATGGGATGGGTTCGTCCATCCCACTGGTTGAAGTCGCCTACCACGCTGACCCGCTCGGCATTGGGCGCCCAGGTGGCGAACAACACACCACAGATGCCATCTACCTCGTGTTCATGGGCGCCCAGGACGCGATACAAATGCCAGTGCCGGCCCTCGCCGAACAGATGCAGGTCAAATTCCGAGATTTGTGGCGGAAAACTGTAAGGATCGTGAGTCTCCTGCGTCTGACCGTCACTCTCCGTGCACTGCAGGGTGTAATACCGCGGGACCCTATGCGCAGGACCGGTCCAGGCAAACAAGTCCGTTGCGCCCCGTCGTTGCATCAGGGGACCTTCTGCGCCCAGACGGATTTGCTGGCAGTGGGGCCGGAATACACGGATGGTTTCCTGTTCGCCGTCCCCATGCCTGCCTAACACCATAAAGGGATCATGGTGGCGGGCCTCGATGATCTTCAGTTCATCATCTGACAGCTTTGCTGAATTTTCGCTGAGGGTGCTCATACAGTGATTGTACGCCAGTTTTTTTCATAGCGCCTTGTCTGTTTAAATAAAAGCGGTTCCATGTCAAAAGGTGCTATTCTTAGATTGAGCAAGGCTCGCAAGGATCATTAAAAAAGTCCGGCATATTTCGCCATACATGTTTTGCCACACATGTCTTGCCATAATAAGGGGAGGGTCAATGTCATGAGTCATTCACCGCGTTTCGTGAGCCGTCTCACCCGCGATACACTGGCGCTCATTCTCGCCGGAGGGCGTGGCTCACGACTCAAACAGTTGACCCAGTGGCGCGCCAAGCCGGCGGTACCCTTTGGCGGCAAGTTCCGCATCATCGACTTTCCCTTGTCCAATTGCATCAACTCGGGCATCCGCCGCATTGGCGTGCTCACTCAGTACAAGGCCCATTCCCTGATCCGTCACATCCAGCAGGGTTGGGGGCACTGGCGGGGTGAATTCGGTGAGTTCGTGGAGCTGTTGCCCGCCCAGCAACGCATTGCCGATTCCTGGTATGCCGGCACCGCCGACGCTATTTACCAGAATCTGGACATCATCCGCGCCCATAATCCCAGTTATGTACTCATTCTCGCCGGCGATCACATCTATAAGATGGACTATGGGCCCATGCTCGCCGCCCATGCGGAGCACGAGGCGGATCTCACCATTGGTTGCATCGAGACAGACCTGCAAACCGCCAAGGCCTTTGGCGTAATGGGGGTGGACGATGACTACCGGATTCGTAGCTTCGAGGAAAAGCCGGATGAACCGACGCCTATCCCTGGTAAACCGGATACCGCCCTTGCTTCCATGGGCATATATATTTTCAACACGAGTTTCCTGTTTGAACAACTGATCAAGGATGCGGATCTGGCCCAATCCGCTCACGACTTCGGTAACAACATCATCCCTTCCCTTATCGACAAGTACCGGGTACTTGCCTATCCGTTTCTGGATGTGCAAAAAGGTATCCAGGCCTACTGGCGTGATGTGGGCACCGTGGATGCCTTTTGGCAAGCCAACCTGGAACTCATTGGCGTGACCCCTGAACTTAATCTGTACGATGAAGATTGGCCCATCTGGACCTACCAGGAGCAGGCACCACCGGCTAAATTTGTGTTTGATGACGAAGACCGGCGGGGCATGGCGGTTGATTCCATGGTTTCCGGTGGCTGCATCATCTCCGGTGCCAGGATCCGTCATTCCCTGTTGTTTTCCAATGTGCACGTGAATTCCTACAGCGAGATCGAGGACTCGGTTATTTTGCCCAACGTGGAGATCGGCGAGAATAGCCGGATACGTCGTGCGGTGTTGGACAAGTGCTGTCAGATTCCACCGAATACCACCATCGGCTACGATGCTGAAGAAGACGCCAAGCGCTTTCATGTTTCGCCCAATGGAGTGGTGCTGGTAACGCCGGACATGCTGGGACAGGAAACCCACAGGGTGCGATAATCACCACTGATCAGCAACCGGAAACCAACATCGTGACCCAAGAACACAAGCTCAAGGTGGTGCTGTGCTGGCACATGCATCAGCCGGAATACCGTGACCAGCGCAATGGCCAGTACTATTTGCCCTGGACCTATCTTCACGCCATCAAGGACTATGTTGACATGGCCGCCCATCTTGAGGCCGTGCCTGAAGCCCGTGCAGTGGTGAATTTCGTGCCCACCCTGCTGGAGCAGATCGACGACTATGCCCAGCAGGTACAGCACTTCCTCAATAACACTGGGAGTATCAATGATCCATTGCTGGCCGCCCTGGCCGAACCGGTACTGGAATCCTCTGCCGACACCCGCCTGCGCCTGATCAAGGAATGCCTGCGCGCCAATCGCCAGCACATGATTGAGCGCTACCCCGCTTTCAGGCAACTGGCCACCATTGCCGACTGGCTGCTCGAGCACCCGGACGCCCTGGTCTACACCAGCGAACAATTCATCATCGACCTGCTGATGTGGTATCACCTGGCCTGGCTGGGAGAAACCGTGCGGCGCAGCGACCCGCGGGTCAAACGCCTGTTGGAGCAACAGACCAGTTTCAGCCTGCAGGATCGTCATGAGTTGCTGGGCATCATGGGCGAATTGCTGTCTTCGCTCATCGGCCGCTATCGCAACCTGGCGCTACAGGGACAGATCGAGTTGTCCGTCACTCCCTACGCCCATCCCATCATGCCCCTGCTGCTGGACATCCAATCGGCACGCGAGGCCATGCCCGATATCACCCTGCCCTCGCTGCAGAGCTACCCCGGCGGTGAAGAACGGGTACGCTGGCACCTGTCCCGCGGACTGGAAGTGTTCAAACATTATTTCGGCACTACGCCCCGCGGCTGCTGGCCCTCCGAAGGCAGTCTAAGCGAAGCCACCCTACGGCTGCTGAGCGAGTATGGTTTTGAATGGACCGCCAGCGGCGAATCCGTATTACGCCACAGCCTGCACAAACCCGCAGAGGACAACGACCTGTGTGGCGTCGAAAGCGTCCACCACGCCTATCGACTCAAGGACACCGAGACCACCATCTTCTTTCGCGATGACGGCCTCTCGGATCTCATCGGTTTTACCTATGCTGACTGGAAGGCCGACGATGCCGTGGCCAACCTGGTGCATCATCTGGAAAACATCGCCGAAGCCTGCAAGGATCAGCCAGACAGTATTGCGTCCATTATTCTCGACGGGGAAAACGCCTGGGAGTATTACCCCGAAAATGGTTATTACTTCCTGAGTGCACTCTACGAAAAACTGGCGGCCCACCCTAAGCTGAAATTAACAACCTTTGCCGATTGCCTCGATGAATCCATCATTCCCACCGAATTGCCACACCTGGTAGCCGGCAGCTGGGTCTATGGCACCTTCTCCACGTGGATCGGTGACACGGACAAGAACACCGGCTGGAACATGCTGGGGGATGCCAAGCAGGCCTTCGACCGGGTGGTGGCCAGCGGCCGGCTGAATGCCGAGCGCCTGGCCCAGGCCGAACACCAGCTGGCCATTTGCGAGGGCTCGGACTGGTTCTGGTGGTTTGGTGACTACAATTCGGCGGAATCCGTGGCCAACTTCGAATACCTGTACCGCAGCCATCTCTCCAACCTTTATCATCTCCTTGGGGAGACGCCGCCCTCTTACCTGTCCCAGGTATTTTCCCACGGCAGTGGTTCGCCAGCCATGGGTGGCGCCATGCGCCCGGGCCAGGCCAAGGACTGAAAACGACACGGATTGTTTGTTAAGGGGCTCTAAATTGGTTTAACAGCACTGCTGTCCCACTAACTTACATTTTGTTTTGATGCAGCTGGTGACACAATTGGGAATCAGGGAGGTTAGCGGAATTGGAGACATAAACATCGTTGCTCTCTTTTTCCGTCATTCCGGCGTAGGCCGGAATCCAGCGGCTTTAATGACTTACTGGATCCCGACCTACGCCGGGATGACAAATCTGAAGTTAGTGGGACAGTAGTGGTTTAGTGAGCATTAGCCACCTGGGGAATGCCTGAAGCGGCAGTTGTAGGCTGGGCATGTTTTTCATGCCCACGCGGAACATTCAGCCAAAGCGTGGGTACAAGGCACGTGCCCACCCTACGATTTCCAGGCGCGAATCGCGCCTGGAAAGGCGCTCCCACAGAGGGGAAACAACCCTGTTGCAAGTATTTTGAGACGATTAATCTATGATGGACACCATCGCCACTTCCGGCGAGCGATTACAGAGGCGGCAACGCCGTTGCGGTCTTTTGTTACATCCCACCTCATTGCCCGGTGATCTGGCGCAAGGTGATCTGGGTCATGAGGCCTTCCGGTTCATCGAGTTTTGTGCCGCCAGCGGAGTCCATCTTTGGCAAATGTTGCCGCTGGGGCCTACCCACGAGGACGGCTCACCCTATCAATGCCTGTCGGTACATGCGGGCAATCCCCTGCTCATCAGCCTGGACTGGCTGGTGGATCGCGGCTGGCTGGATAAATCCCGTTGCCCGGACGACACCGAACAACATGAGGCCTATCGTCAACACTGCCTGCAGATGGCCTGGGTCGGTTTCGAGGTGGCTGCCGACCCGGATCAGCAACAGGCCTATGAGGCCTTTCAGGCCGAACACGCCCACTGGCTGTCCGACTTTGCACTGTACATTGCCCTTCGCTGGGAACGGGGTCATCGTCCCTGGTGGGAATGGCCGGCCGGGGAACGGGATCGCAAACCCGCGGCATTGAAAAAGGCCCGCCAGCGCCTGGCCAACGAAATCGCCCAGGTGCAATTCGAACAATTCGTGTTTTTCAGCCAGTGGCGTGAACTGAAGGAGTACGCCCACCAACACGGCCTTGCCCTGTTTGGTGATGTGCCCATCTTTGTTGCTCACGACAGCGCTGAGGTATGGGCACATCCCGAGTATTTTTCCGTGGATGCCCTGGGCAGGGCCGAGACCGTGGCCGGAGTGCCACCGGATTACTTTTCCGAAACCGGGCAACTGTGGGGCAATCCGTTGTATCGCTGGGATCGATTGCAGGCCGACGGCTTTCAGTGGTGGATTGAACGCCTGCGCACCCAACTGGAATTGTTTGACCTACTGCGCATTGATCATTTTCGCGGTTTTGAGGCCTGTTGGGAAATTCCCGCCACGGCGGAAACCGCCATTGAAGGACACTGGGTGAAGGCGCCGGGAGAAGCCCTGTTACGCGCCCTGCACGAAGCCTTTCATCAGTTGCCATTGGTGGCCGAAGATCTGGGCACCATCACTCCCGAGGTGGTAGCCCTGCGTCAGGCCTTTTCTCTGCCCGGTATGAAAATCCTTCAATTCGCTTTTGATGGCAATGCCGACAATCCCTACCTGCCCCACAATCACGAACGGCACAGTGTGGTCTACACCGGCACCCATGATAACGACACCACACTGTCATGGTACAAGAACCTGAATAATGCCGATCAACAACGGGTAGCGGATTATCTTGGGTATGCCATCGCCAAGGACATGCCTTGGCCACTCATCCGCAGCGCCATCGCCTCTGTGGCGGAGTTGGCGGTATTACCCATGCAGGATGTGCTGGGGCTGGGCGAAGGAAATCGAATGAATCTGCCCGGCACCGTGGAAGGTAACTGGCGCTGGCGTTTTCAGTGGTCGCAATTACCGGCGGAGCTGGCCCCGCGGTTACGGCATATGAACCGGCTTTACGGGCGCAGTGATGACTGAACACGGACCCGTTCCAGCGATGACTCGCAAATTTCCGTTAGAGCCAGATCATACAGCCCGTCTCAAAGGGATGGGTCTGCAGTTGATGATAGGGATAGGCGCGGATCTTGTAATACTGCAGGCCGGGTAGCACCGGTTCCAGATCCAGGCAATAGGTCTGCCGATTGTCAACCTTTTCACCTTCGGCATGGAACGGTATGCGTTGCTGGACAATGAATTCCTCATGGGCCGAAACAGTACCCACCAAGCATTCCACGACAAGATCCGTGGACGCAAGTCCATCAAGATAGGCGCTGACCTCAATCTTCAGGGTATCGCCATGCATGAGTTTTTGCGGTGAGTTATCGATACGTTGCAGGCTCACTTCATGCCAGCGCTCATGGATTTTCTTTTTCCAGGCGGCCAGTTCACGCGCCGGTCCACCTTCATCCACCAGCAGCTTGCGCTTTTGCCTGCTGGCCGGGGCATAGAATTTTTTCAGATAATCCATCACCATGCGTTGTGAATTGAATTGCGGCAGGATGGACTTCATGGAGTTCTTGGACATGCGCACCCATTCCTCGGAATAGCCGTGTCCATTACGCTCGTAATAGCTGGGAATGATGTCATTCTCGAGGATATCCAGCAGCGCCTGACCTTCTTCGCGATCCCGGAAATCCGCTGCATAGTCCGAACCATGGGGCACAATGCCCCAGCCATTCTCCCCGTTAAACCCTTCACCCCACCAGCCATCCAGCACGCTGAGGTTGAGTACGCCGTTGAGTCCGGCCTTTTCCCCCGAGGTGCCGCTGGCCTCCATGGGGTATTCCGGATTATTGACCCAGACATCCACGCCGCTCACCAGTTTGCGCGCCAGGGCCAGGTCATAGCCTTCCAACAGGATGATCTTGCCCTCAAATTCCGGCTGGCGGGAAAAATGATGAATGGTGCGAATCAGTTCCTGCCCGGGCTGGTCATTGGGATGGGCCTTGCCGGCGAAGATGATCACCACCGGGCGCTGCGGGTCATTGAGCAGGCGTGCCAGGCGCTGTGGATCGGAAAACATCAACGTGGCGCGTTTGTATGTGGCGAAACGTCGGGCAAAACCCAGGGTGAGGATGTCGGTCTGGTGTTCGGATATCTGGCTGGTCAGGCGCTGGATATGGAATTCACCACAGCCATTTCGCGTCAGCTGCAGATTCAGACGGTGGCGTACATCGGCAAACAAACGCGACTTCAAGGTTTGGCGAATACTCCAGTAGGACTGATCCGGAATCTCATCGATACGCTGCCAGTACGCTTCATTGAGTTGTTCATTGCGCCAGCTGCGATCAAAGGTCATGTCGAACAGGTTGAACCACTCCCGCGCCAGGAAGGTGCTGAGATGCACACCATTGGTGACATAGTCGATGGGGTTTTCCTCGGCAGGGATCTGTGGCCAGACATAGCCTTCGTTCTGCGATGCCACCGTGCCATGAATACGGCTGACGCCATTGTGAAAGCGTGAACCCCGCAGGGCCAGTGCCGTCATGTTGAAGCCGCCGGGATTGTCGGGACTGTGTCCCAGGGCAAGGATATGCTCCAGGGGTTCATGCAGGTCTTTGACGAATGATTTGAAATAACTGCTGAACTGATGATGGTCGAAAATATCATGCCCGGCGGGTACCGGCGTGTGGGTGGTGAACACCGTATTCGCCGCCACCAGTTCCAGGGCAGCATCGAATGGCATGTCGTCAAGGGTGTATTCCCGGCATCGCTCGAGAATCTGGAAGGCGGCATGGCCTTCGTTGATGTGCCAGACACTGGGTTTGAGGCCCATGGCCCGCAGGGCACGTACCCCACCAATACCCAGGACGATTTCCTGCTGGATGCGCGTATTGATATCCCCACCATAAAGCTGCCGGGTAATGGTTCGGTCTTCGGCGGAATTTGTTTCCAGGTCACTATCCAGCAGGTACAGTGTGATGTGCCCGGCCTTGGCCTGCCAGACCTTGAGGGTCAGGGTGCGGCCAGGCAGTCCCACCTGTACCTTCAGTTTCTCTCCCTGACTGTCCAGGGCCGGTGAAATGGGTAAATCACCAAAATGGGTTTTTGTGTAGTGGGCGATCTGGTTGCCCTGGCCATCGATGGTTTGGGTAAAGTAGCCCTGACGATAAAGCAGTCCTACGCCGATAAAGGGCAGGCCCAGGTCGCTGGCTGCCTTGCAGTGATCACCCGCCAGAATACCCAGGCCTCCGGAATAAATGGGCACGCTTTCATGCAGGCCGAACTCCGCACAGAAATAGGCCACCAGATCCTCTTCATCATCCAGCAGGTCCGAGACGGAGGGGTGTCGGGTTTTCTGCTGATAGATGTCATAGGCCGATAGCGCACGCTCATAGTCCTCCATGAAAATGCGGTCGTCAGCCACGTCTTCCAGGCGCTCCTGGGAAACGCGGCGCATGAACACCTTGGGATTATGCTGGCAGGCCTCCCAAAGAATGGGGTCCAGGTGATGGAACAGGCCTCTCACCTGTCGATCCCAGCTGTAGAAGAGATCATTGGCCAGCTCATTGAGCCGGCTCAGGCGCTCCGGCACATGGGGCTGAACTTCCAGTGAAAAACGTTTTCCGGTCATGATCTCGTCCAATATGTGTTCGTGGCCATGAATCGACCATTGATTGATGAAGTGTCAGGCACTGACATGCCTGGATAGGATTATAATGAATCCAATCCCGCCTTGGATAGAGAAGCCGGCAACATGCAGGGGATATGTCCGGTTATTTATCTGTCAAGCAACCTCGGGACGCACAATCGGCAGACTGCTGTGGGCCCAGCCAATCATGCCACCACGCAGATTGAAGACATTTTCAAATCCCTGTTGCTTGAGAAAGACACAGGCCTGGGCGGAGCGCGCCCCACTACGACAGATAAACACCAGTTTTTCGTCCGGAGCGAATTCACTGAGACGCATGGGCAACGTGGCCAATGGCAGGGCCTCGGCCCTGGGCGTGGTGCCTTGGGCGATCTCCCGCATCTCGCGCACATCGATGATGCGAAAGGACTGTGACTCGTCATTGATCCAGCTGGCCAGCTCCGGAGCGTCGATTTCTTGAATACTGTTGAACATGGGCGAAGTGATTCTCTCTGTTTCAGTCGTTGGGTAATAGCAATTGCAGAATATTAGTTTTCTCTAATATTGTCCAGAGGTATCTTTGGGTCTAGTCGGCAAAATTCAACCAACCGGTGATGATGAATTTTTCCTGGGTCTTGGATACCACGCCATGGTGCGTGTGAGTAAAATCCGAAGGCCACACCAACAACCGCCCCTTGCGCGCTTCGAAGGTATGGCGCTGATAGACAAAATGGGTGCCACCACCATCGCTGACGTCATTGAGGTACATCATCCACACCAGCATGCGTGTGGTGGAATCCAGCCCGGTACGTTCACAATGAGGCCAGCGATAACCCCCGCCCCGTTTGTAACGTTGAATAATCGGCGACTCACCAATGTGATAGGCGCCCAGTTGCTTGATGATGGGAAATTTCTCTGCATATTGATCGATACAGTCCTTCAAAGCGCCATAGAATTCTGGCAGCCGGTGCTGTTCGGCCAGTGCATCAGGAACGGTAATAAGCCCCAGGTCGTAGGAATCTTTTTTCTTTTTATCGACCACCATGCCTTGATCCGTGCCCAACCGGCCGCGCACCACAAGGCCCTGCTTGGCACAGGCCTTGTGCAAGGCAATGAGGTCATCGCACAGAGTCGGATCTACCTGATAATCACCCACGAATTGCATGTGTCGTTATCCTCGATTCACTGACAGTAGGCAGATTACCCTGTTTTGCCACTGTTTTCAGGCCGAAAAAAAAGCACTCCGAAAATACGGGAGTGCTTTTTGGGATTGGTAGGCGCGAGTGGATTCGAACCACCGACCCCCACCATGTCAAGGTGGTGCTCTAACCAACTGAGCTACGCGCCTGCGAAGGCCGGCTACTTTACCCGAAAGCGGGGGGCATTGACAAGCGACACCGGCGAATCACGAAGCCGCGCATACCCTACGCCTCGATCACGGTCCTGCGCAGCGCCCGCAATCTTCCTCTAGTCAACAAGCCCTGGCGGCGACTCACCATACCTCTTCTGTCTCCGCCGTTGCGGTCACACGTTGCAGGGAACCGGCGACGTCCGCATTCAGGTAAAAAATATCGGACTGTGTGGTCGGTGTCGTCATGGAATTGAGGGTGATTTCAACCCCGCAAAGTGCATTTGCACCAATCGAAAAACAATCGATCGCGGATATTGGATCCGTGTCAGGCAGCGTCCCCAGTATGGCCACATCGGCCGAGGTGGATGCATCCACGGATTTGATCGTGGCCCCCGCGAACCCTGCACCAGACGTGTCGGCCTCGGCGAGAATCAATGTCTTTACGAGGTCGGGATAGAACAATCCGTTCATGGGCCATTGGTTCGCAGTATTCAAGCCGGCCCAGGCGGCATCCGTGATCTCGACGGGATTCGCCCCGCTGCTTTCGATCACACCCGCCAGTGACGATGTGCCCTGGATGTTGTAATACATGAGCTTGTCGCCGACGTAGTAGATTTCCAATTCATCGGTGCCGCTGGCCGTTGCCAGGGTCATGGGCGTGCCACCGGTTTTGGCCACCGACTTCAGGCTGGTTCCTCCGGCATTGTCGCTGACGGAATAAACCAGGGTGGAGTTGGCGATGTACAGTTCATCAATCCAATCCGTCTCTGTCGCCACGGTTGTCGCCGCGGCGCTTCCGTCGATGGGAACCTGGAGGATCCACGAGCCCGACATCGAACTGGACGCAATATAAAAATTGACGCCATCCTGGTACGCATCGAAAACGCTGCTGCCGGAGGCATCGAACAAGGGCTGAGACAGGGTGTTCGTTGCAACGGTGTACACATACACCTGGCTGTCGATCTCCAACAAAAACGCCGTACCGAAACCGGACTGAAAATCGAGGGATGACACGAAACTGCTCACCGGCGCAAGCGTCGTGCAATTGGCAAAACCGGCATCACAGCGTTGCAGTTCGCTCGCAGCCTTGTCGTGCACCAGCCAGCCGGCAAGGACGCCACTGCTGGAATCCATGATTTCCCCGACCACGGGCTTGGCGCTGATCGGAGCCTCGGAGGCGCTCATACCGAGACGTACCATTTTCCAGACATCGTCATCGGTATCACAGGTTGCGTCCATGCCAGGCAAGGCGTACACGTATTGCGAGTCGTCCGCCGTGGCAAAATCCATGCTCACTATGCTGCTACTGGTACACAACTGATTCGCCATGGTTTCACTTGACACGCGCACCGGCGAAAGCGTCCCACTCTTGAGCGCGCTGACCTTGTAAAGATAACCATCGGCATTGGGGTAAATGATGGCATGCAGATGTATATCCCGAAGCATGCCCGAATCGGGTGTCGCCGCATACACGCGATTGATCACGGCCAGCGTATCGAAATCACCTGGTAGAAGGCTCATTGCCGGCTCCACCTCGGTGGGCGAGGTGGGCGAGTCCGGATCCACCGCCTTCAGACCCAGCGAGTCCAGCATGTAAAAGAGGTCGGTGGGGGTTGTCGTTCCACCACCGCCATTACCGCCATTGTCATTACCACCCCCGCCACAAGCGGTTAGCACAAGACCGACGACACCAACCCATAAAAATCGAATAACCTGCTCCATGTTTTAAGACTCCTTTCAGACGATCTGCCAGACGATCTGCCAGACGATCTGCAAAATGACGACGCCCTGCCCCAACCCGAATGGGAAGGCACAGGCTATTGAACTTTTTTATTATAACAAACGATTATTTTATAGTTCAAATCACTGCTGTCCCGTTAACTTGCCTTTTGATTTGGCGAAGCTGTTGAAAAAAAACGGGAAAACAGCGAGCCTTGCGGCACTGGAGACATGAATAGCGCTGGTCTTTTTCCGTCATTCCGCGAAGGCCGGAACATAAGCGCGTAGCGCGTTGAACGCCCAACGGGCGGCCCGTAGGGTGCGCGCAGCGAATAATCCAGTGATTTCTGCAGGTTACTGGATCCCGGCATTCGCCGGGATGACGAATCTGAAGTTAACGGGACAGCAGTGAGTTCAAATAGAAAATGAGCGGCGTCAGTGAAGATGGGCCAAACCCATGGCATTCTCCTGAATGTGATTGATCTCATCCCGTAGCCGCGCTGCTTCTTCGAATTCCAGATCCTGGGCATGCTGATACATCTGCTTTTCCAGTGAGGTAATGCGCTTGGCCAGTTGTGCCGGTGTCATTGAGGCATATTCGGCGATCTCGTCGGCCACCCTGGCGAAGTCGCCGGGCTTGAGCCGGTCGTAGCCCTTGCCCGTGCTGCGCCCCCCTTCCATGATGTCGGCGATCTGCTTGCGAATGGTGGTGGGGGTAATGCCATGCTCCTCGTTGTAGGCCTGCTGTTTGGCGCGGCGTGCCTCGGTGATGTCCATGGCCTTTTGCATGGAGTTGGTGATCTTGTCGCCGTAGAGAATGGCCATGCCCTCGGCGTTGCGCGCGGCGCGGCCGATGGTCTGGATCAGCGAGCGCTCGGAACGCAGGAAGCCTTCCTTGTCGGCGTCCAGAATCGCCACCAGTGACACCTCGGGCATGTCCAGGCCCTCGCGCAGCAGGTTGATGCCCACCAGCACGTCGAACTCACCGAGACGCAGGTCACGGATGATTTCCATGCGCTCCACAGTTTCGATGTCCGAGTGCATGTAGCGCACCCGTACGTCGTGGTCGCCCAGATAATCGGTGAGGTCTTCGGCCATGCGCTTGGTCAGCGTGGTCACCAGCACCCGTTCGTTCACCGCGGTGCGTTTGTGGATCTCCGACAGCAGGTCGTCCACCTGGGTGCTGGCCGGGCGCACCTCGATCAGCGGATCCAGCAGACCCGTGGGCCGCACCACCTGCTCGATCACCGCGCCGGAGTGCTCTTCTTCGTAGACCGCCGGGGTGGCGGAGACGAAGATGGTCTGCGGCATCATGCGCTCGAATTCGTCGAAGCGCAGCGGCCGGTTGTCCAGCGCCGAGGGCAGGCGAAAGCCGTACTGCACCAGGTTTTCCTTGCGCGAACGGTCGCCCTTGTACATGCCGCCGATCTGCGGCACGGTGACGTGGGATTCATCCAGAATCATCAGCGCATCCCGCGGCAGGTAATCGATGAGCGTGGGCGGCGGCTCCCCTGGCTGGCGCCCCGACAGGTAACGCGAGTAGTTTTCCACGCCTGAGCAATAGCCCAGCTCCAGCATCATCTCGATGTCGTACTTGACCCGCTGCTCCAGGCGCTGGGCCTCCACCAGCTTGTTCTCCTGGTAGAAATACTCGAGCCGTTCGGGCAGTTCCTGCCTGATCTGCTCCACGGCCTCGAGAATCGTCGCGCGCGGCGTGGCGTAGTGGGTCTTGGGATGGATGGTGACCCGCGGCACCCGCTGCAGCACCTCGCCGGTGAGCGGGTCGAAATAGGCGATGTTGTCGATCTCGTCGTCGAACAGTTCCACGCGCACCGCGTCGCGGTCGGAGTCGGCGGGGAAAATATCGATGACGTCACCGCGCACCCGGTAGGTGCCGCGATGCAGTTCCACGTCGTTGCGCTTGTATTGCAGCTCGGCGAGGCGGCGCAGGATTTTACGCTGGTCGATGGTTTCGCCGCGCGACAGGTGCAGCAGCATCTTCATGTAGGACTCGGGGTCGCCCAAACCATAAATAGCGGACACGGTGGCGACGATGATCACGTCCTTGCGCTCGAGGATGGCCTTGGTGGCGGACAGGCGCATCTGCTCGATGTGCTCGTTTACCGAGGCATCCTTTTCGATGAAGGTGTCGGAGGACGGCACGTAGGCCTCGGGCTGGTAATAGTCGTAATAGGAAACGAAATACTCCACCGCATTGTGCGGGAAGAATTCCTTCATCTCGCCGTAGAGTTGCGCCGCCAGGGTCTTGTTGGGGGCCATGATGATCGCCGGGCGCTGCACGGCCTGGATCACGTTGGCGATAGTGAAGGTCTTGCCCGAGCCAGTGACGCCCAGCAGGGTCTGCCCCGCCTCGCCGGCCTCGATGCCTTCCACCAGCGCCTTGATCGCGCCGGGCTGATCGCCGGCGGGTTTAAATTCTGACTCTAATTGAAATCTTTTGCTCATACTCTTTCTTGCGTGCAGGCCAATCGAGTATATTACCCCAAAACACCGTCATTAGTTCCCAACCATTGAGGAGCCCCACTTGAGCCAGCCGTCGTCCCAGTCCCTGTCGCAGCGCGTGCAAAATATCAAGCCCTCGCCGACACTGGCGATTACCGCGCGGGCCAAGGCGCTCAAGGCGGCCGGGGAAGACATCATCGGTCTGGGCGCCGGTGAACCGGATTTCGACACGCCGGCGCACATCAAGCAGGCGGCCATTGCCGCCATCGACGCCGGCGACACCAAGTACACCGCCGTCGACGGCACCCCGGAGCTGAAGGCGGCGGTGGCACGCAAGTTTACGCGTGACAACCAGCTTGAATACGGCATGGATCAGATCCTGGTCTCCTGCGGCGGCAAGCACAGCTTTTTCAACCTGGCGCAGGCCCTGCTCGATCCCGGCGACGAGGTGATCATCCCAGCGCCCTATTGGGTCTCGTATCCGGACATGGTAACATTGGCTGAGGGTGTGCCTGTGATCGTTGCCGCCGGCATCGAATCGGGATTCAAGATCAGCCCCGAGCAACTCGAGGCAGCCATCACCCCCAAAACCCGCATGGTGGTGATCAACAGCCCCTCCAACCCCACCGGCGTGAGCTACAGCCATACCGAACTGAAAGCGCTGGGTGCGGTGCTTGCGGCGCACGAGAACATCATCGTGGTCAGCGACGACATCTACGAGCACATCCGCCTCACGGATCATGAGCCCTTTGCCAATATCGTCACCCTATGCCCGGCGCTGGTGGAGCGCGCCGTGGTACTCAACGGTGTATCCAAGGCCTACTCCATGACCGGCTGGCGTATCGGTTACGCCGGCGGCCCGGCCTGGCTGATCGGCGCCATGAAAAAGATCCAGTCGCAAAGCACCTCCAACCCGGCCTCCATTTCCCAGGCCGCGGCACTGGCGGCGTTGGATGGCGATCAGGGCTGCATCGGAGAAATGGTGGCCGCCTTCCGTGAGCGCCATGTCTACGTGGTGGACCGGCTCAACGCCATGCCGGGCATCCAGTGCCTGCCCTCCCAGGGGGCGTTTTACAGCTTCCCCGATTGCCAACAGGCCATTGCGACACTGGGCCTGGTGGACGACCTGGCCTTCGCCGAGCACCTCATCAGCGAGGCCGGCGTGGCGCTGATCCCCGGCTCGGCCTTTGGTGCACCAGGCTATGTGCGCCTGTCATTCGCCACCAGCATGGACAACCTGCGCAAGGCCCTGGATCGCATCGAGGCCGTGGTCAGCGCCTGACACCGAAATGAGTAAAAGCGCCGGGTCTATTGACCGAATTCGGGCCCGCGGTTAACATACGCCCCGCTTGATTTGACGTTCCCCTGTAGTTCAGTTGGTAGAACACCGGACTGTTAATCCGTATGTCGCTGGTTCGAGTCCAGCCGGGGGAGCCATTTATTTTTCAGGTACATTCGTTGCCTGACCTTCAGTACATTGAATAGAATCCGTAGACTCGACCCAGCGCGCTGGTTGGCGCAAAAGACGCGCCCCGTTTTCTCGTTGGAAAACGGTCAAGTCCAGCCGGGGGAGCCATTTATTTTTCAGGTACATTCGTTGCCTGACCTTCAGTACATTGAATAGAATCCGTAGACTCGACCCAGCGCGCTGGTGGGCGCTGAGAAGCGCGCCCCGTTTTCTCGTTGGAAAACGGTCAAGTCCAGCCGGGGGAGCCAATTTCTTTTCAGGTACATCCGTTACCTGCACTCCACAGACTAAATCGAGGCCACAGTCTCGACCCAGCGCGCTGGTTGGCGCAAAAGACGCGCCCCGTTTTCTCGTTGGAAAACGGTCAAGTCCAGCCGGGGGGTAATCTTCTTCAAAAGAAAAAATTCCAGGCAAAAAAAACCCCGCAATAGGGACGGGGTTGTGAGGATTCGCCACCTCCTGTTATTTTCTTTTTTCTGCTCCCTTTGGCGAACGGATAAATAACGCAATATTTGCGCCAATTTCTTAATTGATTGATATTAATGTATATTTTTTCGATTCAGTGAATAAATTCGGGATAACTGTAAAATTTACCGACAGGTCAGATAATTCTTCATTCCACTGGCTTAATGCACTTTCTGCCTTTTTCCCTTGTCTATAGTAGCCTGTGGCCGTGATTTGAGCCCGGAAAAAAATACAACGGCCGTCCGCCTTGTTGAGGCATGTGATTGGTCATTAAAGGCATCCAAAAACGTGCCGCTTTAATAGGTACAATGGCCCCCGATACCCATGCAAAAAAACCATTGTCTTCACTCTGACCCAGTAGCTACCCGGATGCCTTTCTTATTTCCCGTTTTTCGCCTCACTGTTGTTGTGGGCGTTGCTTTTTTCGTTTTGTTGTTTGCCTCTACGTTGAGCAAGGCAGCGTCAAATCCCGCTGCCTCATCGGAACTTTATCCTGAGAATTATCCAAGCTATGGCGATATCGACTTCTGTGACGAGGATGTGGATGATGACGACGATATCCCGGAAAATGTGGTGGCAACACTGTATGACAATGCCCGCATGGCCTTCATGTTTGGCCAGTTCAAGGTCGCCTTCAAGGCATGGGCGCCACTGGCGGAACAAGGTTATGCCAAGGCGCAGGCTTCCTTGGCATGGATGTACCACACAGGAAACGGCGTCAAGCGTGATTTGCCCACAGCCTTTGTCTGGTATCAGAAAGCGGCTGATCAGGGCCACGCCATCGCCCAGAATAATCTGGCAGTAATGTATGAAAATGGCCTGGGTACTCGAAAAAATACCAAAGCTGCGGCTTACTGGTTCAGAGAATCGGCTAATTCCGGCTATTCATTTGCACAATACAATCTAGGCAGGCTCTATGCCGAAGGTATTGGTGTCAAAAAAGACCTTGAAAAAGCCAGGTACTGGTGGCGCATCGCCTCGCGCCAGGGCGTCAAAAAAGCCACTGAGGCTCTGGCCCTGTTGGATAAACGTCCTCTCACTGTAAAGAAAAAGGCGCAACACGGCCCCGCCATCGCCCATGCGCCATATCATAGTAATCCAGTGGCCAAGGCCCTGGCCTGGGTCGAGAAACAAAAGCGGAATCATTACACCATTCAGCTTGCGCGCAGCAAGGACGCCTCCTGGCTGCTCAAACTGGCGGCCTCCGCAAAACTGGAACAGCCCATGGTTCAATTCAAGTCGAAGGATAAACAGGGTGAGGAATGGATCAACCTGATTTACGGCAGCTTCCCCAGTTATCAGGCAGCGGAGGCGGCCCGTAAATCCCTGCCGGTTTCCTTCCAGAAATGGTCGCCTTGGTTGCGTCGTTTCGGGGAAATCAACGCAATTTTACTGAAATAAAGCCGTTTATTGCCGTAATCGATGACAAAACAAGTGACTTTGGCATTTTTTATGCTTAAATGTACCTGTCAACAACAAAAATACGTCACCGCAGGAGGCAGTTATGCAACAAAAACAGGTCGAACGGCGACAATCGAATGATCGCCGCAGCGGTGCGGATCGCCGTAGCTGGGAATGTCAGCTGGATTTTCCTTATGTAGACAGCCATGGAACCCTGGTAACCGAAGATCGTCGCAAGGTGGCCGAGCGGCGTATCAGTTACGCCACGTATATTGATGGAGACCGCCGGAAAGGGATTATTGCTCGTCAATAATCTCTAGACCGGGTCAGTGCTCCTCACTGACTCTTTTTGCTACTGCGCTTGTCCCGATTTGAACCGGGTTTCCGAAATTTCCCCTTCCGTATCGATATGCACCTCCTGCACACCCGGTAAGCGGGAAACAATGTAGCCGGCCAGCAAATAGGTCAGCATTTCATTCTCATTGCTAATGGCATCGGCCAGTCTGTCCGCCACTATCTGGCAACGTTGCAGGGAGTCGGGTTTATCCACCCATTGCCGGCTCATCTGCCAGCCCTTGTCCATATCGGAATCCAGCTTGCTGAAAAACGTTTCGCCGTTTTGCGTCACATCCTCAGGAATATCGACGGAATAAATATTGTCTTCGATAATAATCTTAAGGCTCACTTGAGTTCTCTTTATTTTTAGTTGCTGCATTAATGCCAGCGATAGGTGGCTTCGACAATATTTCCGTTACCCTTAAATTCAACTTTCTCACAGATGGTATCCAGCAACTGGATACCTCGCCCGGAATGCCCAACGTTGTTTTCAAGGGCTAGCTGCTTTTTGCGGAAGTCAAAACCCTCGCCGGAATCCTCGACTCGAATTGTTAATAGACCACCCTCTTCATTGGGCTCGTGGGCGACGAATATCTTGATACTGCCCTCACGCAGATTTGACAGGCGGGCTTCCCGCTCCATGTAATATTTGGCAAAACCGTCGGCATTTCGCTTCATCGTTGAATCGAGGTTAAGTATGCCGTGATCCAGGGCATTACTGAACAATTCGGAAAAAACCGTGTACAGCTGCTGGCGTTGTCCGCGGAAACTTTGCATATCACAAACGGCCTGAATCAGTAAGGGCAAAGGATCAAAATAGGTCAGCAGATCGGCGCTAAGTTCCATGGAAAAACTCCACGCCGAGGCCTGACTTTCCAATAGTTTAGCCTGAGTTTTATCATGAAAAACGGTGTCTTCAAGCTGCTGTTGATCATAGCGCAACTCAATCATGGTCATGTCGTCTTGCTGCGCCCCACCAGCCTGATAACGAATAATTTCCCTGCGGATTTCGTTGAACAGCTCTGAGGAATCTCTGTTGCGGATAAACAGCCCTTCCAGTCTTTGATTGCCAAACATGACGCCGTCTGGATTTGTCGCCTCAGTAAGCCCATCGGAATACATGTATATTCGATCATTCTGGCGCATTTCCAAAATTTCTACCCGGCGGTTGAAACTTTCTTCATTGGCAATACCCAGGGGTAAGTGTCGTGAAGGCAACACGCGAATAATTTCCTGCTCCGCTTCCCCGTAAATAATCACCGAGGGGATACCACCATTCCAAACCGATAAGGTATGACTACCGGGATTGATGTCAATAATACAGGCAGCAAGAAACATGTCGGTAGGCAGAATTTTTTTAAGTTTTCTATTGATCTCGGTGACGATTTCCGCGATGGAATAACCCTTGGTGGTCATTCCATAAAAGACGCTGGAAACCGGCAGTGCGCCAATGGCTGCAGCGAGTCCGTGCCCCGTAAAATCGCCTAGCAATACATGCAATCCCCCGGAGGGTTTTGGCGCGGCGAGAAGAATGTCTCCGGAAAAAAGTGACATCGGCGACAGCATGGATTGTACATAAGGTAAATCCAAGGAGCTGGTTTCAATAATATTGCTGAACAGGCGTTTTGCCAGTTGGCGCTCGCGGTCGAGGCGTTTCTGATGATTGGCCAGTTCATTTCGCTGGTCTTGTACCGTGGAGTACAGATCACGAATGCGCATCAGTGCATCGATTCGTGCCTGCAATAACACCCGGTTATAGGGTTTGGTAAGAAAGTCGTCACCACCGGATTCGACGCATTTAGCGAGACCTTCCCTATCAGAGGTAGCGGTAAGAAAAATCACTGGTACAAAGGTGTCTTCACTCATCGCCTTAATGCGCCGCGTCGCCTCGTAACCGTCCATGTGAGGCATCGTGATGTCCATCAATACCAGATCCGGCCGCTCACGTTTGAACATTTCCACAGCCTGAATGCCGTCATCGGCCTGAATCACATGATAGCCCTGTCTTTCGAGTAGGGCCTGTAATACCAGACGATTGGGAATATCATCATCCGCCACCAACACACTTAAGGATGTATTGGCAGGCTGATTATTCAATTTAGCGGATGAACCCATGTGACGGTTGATATGCGATGGGATGTGAAGCTTCGCCTTTAGGCATGGTAATGATCAGAGGGCAAAGGTTTCGGTCTGAAACAACGAGACATGTCGGCAGGCTCACTCCATCTTGAACAGACTTTGAAAGTTTGCCACAGTGAGGATGTTTTTGATATCAGGTGAGCAGTTGATAATGGAAATATCGGCAGCATTACCACCGAGGTACTCGCGCATCATTAGCAGCATGCCCAGCGCCGAGCTGTCCATGTAATTGGCGCCACTCATGTTGATTATAAACCTGGTATTTTCGCCGGGCTTTGCATTGTAATAACAATCACGAAATTCGTTCTGCACCGCAAAGTCAAAACGGCCGCTGATCTTTATGGTAACGGTATTGTCATCTGTTGAAACCTCAGATGTAACTGGCATTCGTGTTCTCCATTTTTGTTATATAACGCTCTTTGTTACGGCACCCGCTCGCCGCTTTTGTGGCAGCCTGTATGTTCATTTTGCCACCAGAAATTTGCCGCCAGCAGGTCAGGCCAAGCTCCGGGGCTGCGGATCCCGATATCCCCGTATAGTATGCCGACCCGAGCGATCTATCGACTCTTTTTTCACTGACTTGAACAAAAAAACAACCCCTGCCCGGTGCTGACCGGACAAGGGCAGTATGCCACAGTGCCATGAAATCATGACAGCCCTGAAAATCCACACCCCTGCCGTGAGGAAAGCCAGGGTAATGGCGTGAGAACCTAGTTCTTGGAGGCCTCCACTTCCAGCTCGAGATTGACTTCATCACCCACTGCCGGGAGGGCGTATTTGATACCGAAATCAGATCGCTTCAAACGGGCGGTGGCATCGAAGCCGCACACCTGCTTTTTGCTGAATGGGTGTACCCCGCAGTTGATGCTCTTCACATCCAGGCTGATTGGCCGGGTAACGCCCTTGATAGTCAGATCCCCCTGTACCGTGGCGCCCTTTCCCCGGTATGTCACCTTGGTGGATTTAAAGGTGATCTCGGGGAATTCCACCGCGTTGAAAAAATCAGGCGAACGCAGGTGGTCATCACGTTTTTTGAAGCCCGTATCCACCGAAGCCACGTCGATGACAATATCCACCGACCCCGTACCCTTGGCGCGATCCATGGTGAGGGTGCCGCGGGTTTTGCCAAAGCGCCCGTGCAAGGTGGAAAAGCCCAGATGGCTGATGGTGAAATTAGGGTACGTATGCTGCGGGTCTATGGTGTACGAGGCTGCCATTCCTGTCAGTGGCAACAGCAATAACACACTAAAAAATATGCTCTTTTTCATCTCATGCTCCTGTTTTTTTAAAAGTACTAATGGGTCAATGGAATACTGCCTGGGGTAATGCCTGGGTTTTTATCTGGCCTGAGCAGATTCAAAAACTCACCGGCCCCGCAGCCCGCCAGGCCAGCCAGAGTGCGGGTAAAACGGGTACAGCAGACCACAGACACATGACGATCAATTGTGGCCACGGACGGCTGGGCCGGGGCAGTGGCAACACCACAAACAAGGGCACCAGCGCCAGGCACAGCAGGACCAGTTCCGGCAGCTGAGCATATACCGTGGCGGCCCCCGCCAGCAGAATCACCGGCATGGACGCGGCATGCAGTGCACAAGCATCCCAGTGCCCCTTGCTGCCCAACATCCCCACTACGATCATGGCGCCACAGGAGGCCGCAACTGCAAAGGCCAGTTGGCTGTATAGTGCCGAGGCGGCGATCAGACTTACCGCCCCGCTGGCCAAACCCAAGGTCAGCAGGGCTGCCGCCACGCTATTGAACGCCTGGTCCACAGGTGCCTGCCGGCTGGCCAGCGCCACAAAACCGGCCGAGAGCACCACGGTGTATAGCAGAACCGGAGTGGCTGCCAGAATCACTGCCCCACCCTCCTGACGTTGTAGCACCGGCCAGAGGATCCACATCGCGGCCGCTGTCAGCAACACCGTGGGCAACCAGCGCCAGAGGTCTGCCCCTCGCATCCGGGGGAAAAACCCCATCACCAATACCAACAATGGCAAAACCACACTGCTAAGAATGATCTTCCGCGTGGAAGTGAGCGGTTGCAGGTTGAGCCCGGCGATCAGTGCTGCTGCGAGGAGGAATCCTGCTGTGATGGCCAGCCCCATGCCCGCAGGCCAGAAACGGCGTAACACCAAGGCGAGCAACAATGTGCTGACAAAGGGGGCACCGGCGGCCTGAAAAGCGGGGTTATCGAGCAGGGTCTGCATGGTGGCCTGTGTCAGGACGCGTTGTGGCTGCCGTCACACCAGGGCTTGTTGGCTGTTTTGCCACATCCGCAGATGTAAACAGTTTCATCCTGTGCCGCCATGTACGCCAGAGGCTCGGTACCCGGGTGGTCATTGTGACTGCCATCACACATGGGGGGTGTCTTGGTAAAGCCACACTGGCAGATATACACACTATCACCGCGCTGCAAACTGACTTCGTAGGGTTCTCCGCGACTGTACATACTCATGTTATGTCCCTCGTTGTTTGTGTTGAGATTTCCCGAACAAACGGGATTTCCCGACTGGTTTGTCTAGTGAAACCTGAGCATAATCAAACCACTGGCCTACACAAAGCAGAAAGTTTTGAGCAAATCGTTCAATTTCCTTGAATACCTGTGGCCCATACCACAATCACAGCCCTTAACCCGGGCCCAAAAGGGCCGCTAACAGGTCATAGACAGCACTATCATGCATGGAGTTGCCTGACGTGAGTCCTCGAATCCTACATTGCCTGAATATTTTCCGGCAGCCGATCAAGACTGCTGGATATTCATGGCTGATAGGTTTCTGTCTGTCAGTGATGATCCCCGACCTGCTCTGGGCCCTGCCCCAGGATTCCCAGGATGATGGAGCACGGTTGTTGGTGGAACGGGTGATCAACTACCAGGGGGCAGAGCTGGCCGAACAACGTACGCGCTTTGAGGCAGCCGAGAAGGCCCTGCGACTGCGGCGTATAAACGAATTCCGCCGCCTTCTGCCCGGGCTTGTGGATTATCCGCTCTATCCCTACCTGAGGTATCAGGACATCAAACGCCGCCTGTCCCGCGTCTCCAGCGAGGAACTCAACAGTTTCTTCAAGCAGTACGGGGATCTGCCCGTGGCGGCCCAGTTACGGCAAAAGCTCCTGCGCCAACTGGCCCGTCAGGGACGCTGGCAGCGCTTCCTGGATTATTACCAAGCCACCAGTAACGTCCGACTGCAGTGCCATTATCTCTACGCCCTGCTGCGCACTGGCCAGGAGCAAGCCGCCTGGCCGCAGATCGAAAAACGCTGGCTCAGTGGAAAATCACAACCCAGTAACTGTGACCGGGTGTTCAAACGCTGGAAGGCCGCCGGAAAACTCACCACCGAACTGGTCTGGCAGCGCATGGAACTGGCACTGAGCAAGGGCCGCCGCACCCTGGCCCGCTATCTGGTTCGCTCCCTGCCCGCCAAAGAACAGCCGCTGGCGCGACTGTGGATCAAACTGCATCGCAAACCACAGCTGTTGGCGCGATATCAAAAACGCATCGAACACAGCAACCATCCCATGGCCGAGCGCCTCTTCATCAACGTGATCACCCGCCTGGCGCGACGTGATCCCCAGGCCGCGGCCGATCTCTGGATGACATCGCAACAAGCACGTGAGACGCCCGCAGAGGATCAATATGCCTTGCTGCAGGAGATCGCCATGGCCATGGCCCGCCGCCAGCTACCCGGGGCCGAGGCCTGGTTCTCCCTGATTCCCGCCGACACCCTCAGCGACACCGCCCGCGAGTGGCGGGTGCGCGCCGCCCTGCGACAGGCCCAGTGGTCCGAGGCCCGCGCCGCGCTGGACGGCCTCACCCCGGCTCAGCAGACCACGGATCGCTGGCAATACTGGCGGGCGCGGGTCAACGAAGAACTGGGCAATACCGAACAGGCTATGACGCAATTCACCACCCTGGCCCGACAACGGAGTTTTTACGGCTTTCTTGCCGCCGATCGCCTGAACCTGCCCTATACCATCGCCGATCGTCCCCATGAGACCAGCGCCGGCAGCCTGTTCGAGATCGGCCAGACGCCTGCCGTACGCCGCGCCCGCGAATTCCTGCAACTGGGCCGCCTGGTACCCGCCCGTCGGGAATGGCGATCCGCCACCCGGACCATGAACAATGAGCAACGTGTGGACGCCGCCAAACTGGCGCAACTCTGGGGCTGGGCCGAGCAATCCATTCTCACCATGGCCGGCACAAATCAGCGCGACGATCTCAAACTGCGCTTCCCCCTCTTGTACCAAAAAGAAGTGCTCGATTATTCTCAGCAGGCCGAGATCAACCCCGCCTGGACCTATGGCGTGATCCGTCGGGAAAGCGCATTCGTGGTGGACGCCCGCTCACCCAAGGGCGCCCTGGGGCTGATGCAACTCATGCCCGCCACGGCAAAAAACATCGCCCGCTCGCTGCCGAAAAAATACCGCGGCCGCGGCAAACTCACCCAACCCAATGCCAACCTTGCCCTGGGTACCCACTATCTGCGCAAAATGCTCAAACGCTTCGGCGGGCAAACCGTGTTGGCCACCGCCGCCTACAATGCCGGAGCCCAGCGCATCCAGCGCTGGCTGCCCGAGAAAGGCAGCCTGGATGCCGAACGCTGGATCGAAAACATCCCCTACCGGGAAACCCGAGAATACGTCACCAGCGTGCTGGCCTTCACCATCATCTACGCCGACCGACTGGGTATCGAACCTATTCGCCTCAGCCAACATATGGCCAGCGTGAGCAGCCGAGAGGCCCTGTAAATCTTTTCCTCTCGATCAGTGCTGTCCCGTTAACTTTTTCCGTCATTTAATGACTGAAGCCACCGGCTCTGCCGGTGTGAATAACCTGGGCATTGCCGAGTAAGCGTTATCTTATAAAAAGAGGCCGGTGAATTATTGTATGTCGCAGGCGCTTCTTGTAAGAACCGAAATATAAAAATTCCGTCATTCCGGCGCAGGCCGGAACAAAAGCGCGGAGCGCGTTGAACGCCCAAAGGGCGGCCCGTAGGGTGAGCGCAGCGAATAATCCAGTCTGCTCCTATCCAGACAGTTACGCGGTAATTACTTTCTGGATCCCGGCCTGCGCCGGGATGACGGAAGAAAGTTAACGGGACAGCACTGTTCTTCGGTATAAAAAACCGCCCCCTGCGAAACAGGAGGCGGTCTTTTCAAAGCTTAGCGGTGCGGCATCGCCCTCTGCCGTGAACCATCGAGACCAAGTGGAAGCCGGTGTGACTCATCAGGATTTCTGGACTAAGCAGAAATACGCAACAGAATCAGGTGCCCAGGTTCCAGGTTATGCAAGTTGGGTCAGACAGCAAAATAAGGGCGATACTCAGTTTTAATACTAGACATATTTTGCCACTTCACAAGCCAAAACAACGAACAAATTTCTAACTCACCAATTCATAAAGCAATTTAGCGAAACTTGTTTTTAGTCTATTTTTACCGAGGTTTTTTCATGGTTTTTTATTCTTAGCCGAAACATCACGTTGTTATATTTTGCGGCAACAAGCATGTTCGAGATGCAGATAATTTAATACAGCATTTCACTATTTGTTAAATCTGTAACGTCAAATCACCGACACTCGGCCATATTATTCATCTCAAAAAAATCACTACAGGGTTATTTTCCCGTGTAGGAGCGCCTTTCCAGGCGCGATTCGCGCCTGGAAAGGCGCTCCTGCTAGTATTTGGCATTGTAGAAGGCGCTATGGGATTAGCTTGTGTTCACTCACTGCACTTTCAGGCATTCCCAAGGTGGTGAAGGTCCACCGAAGTCTGTAAAACCAATTTTGAGTCCTTAAATAAAAGATATCAACCATCAATGTGTGATACACTGGTGCGGTCAGCACAACGTGATTGTGAATTCCTTTCCCGTCTCCGTTCTCCGTCTGTTACTGCTTTCTGAATACTACGCTCAATACACCCGCTGTCGGCGGTCGATGGGTGGGGCTGCACCTCGCGTCTCATATTATTTGCAGCGCAGTCGGGAATGGTTATTTCAGCCGTTTTACCATTCATTCACCCAGTTACATAATTTTGCGGTATACCCAATGCACATAGAAATAATCACCACCCCCAACGAAGCATTAAAAGAAAGCGGATTTGGAACATTAGACGCCTGCAAGAGTGTGCTGGCTACAGTTCAAGGGATGGGACATGACGTAACATTGAAGGTATGCCAGACAAAAAACGATTTGGCTGAGATGATCAACAGAAAGCCCGACCTGGTCGTCCTCGCGGTAAAATATATCCCCCTTAAAAACGGTGACAATATCTGGCTGTCCGATTATTGCGCGCAACATGGAATAAATTTCACGGGCTCATCGAGGGAAGTACTGGAATTCGATTCCAACAAAGTACTAGCGAAAACGCACTTAATCAACAAAGACATCAAGACAGCCGATTATTTCATAGCGATCCCCAATCAATACAAAAACGAAACAGATCTACCCTTCACCTTTCCCCTGTTCCTGAAACCCCTGGATGCAGCAAATGGCAACGGGATTGACGATCAATCATACGTGACCAGCTTTGCCGGCTTTAAAAGCAAACTCACATCGTTATATCAAACCTTCAAACAACCCGTCCTGGTCGAGGAATACCTGAATGGCCGTGAATTTACCGTCGCCATTATCAAAACACAGAATGAAGGCCTGATGACCTCCGCAGTGGAAATCATCCCGCCCACCTCAGGCAACGGGCTCAGAATTCTGGGTGCACAGGCGAAGATGGATGACTCGGAAATACTCGTCGCCATTGATGACAGAAAATTGAAAAACAAAGTCACGGCACTGGCGGTTAATGCCTTTCATGCACTGGGCGCCAGGGACTTCGGTCGTATCGATATCAAAACCAACACAGAAGACGACTGTTTTTTCATCGAAGCCAATCTCGTCCCCGGCCTGACGCAGGGCTCCAGTTATTTTCCGCAAGCCTGCAAAATAGCGCACGCATTTACTTACGATAACGTGATCGAACAGGTACTGGCCGGTGGACTTGCCCGGGCCTTCTCAACCATACCACCCCATATACAGCCCGGTTCCGACACATGCCTGGCCTCTGCAATATAACCTAGTCTCTGCAATATAATATTTTCATCACTGCTGCCCCGTTAACTTTATATCCGTCATTCCGGCGGAGGCCGGAATCTAGAATATCGTTAAACCAAAAGTAGGCGCTCTTAGGCGGCTACTGGATTCCGGCCTTCGCCGGAATGACGGTAGAGGTTACTGACTATTCAGGTCTCAAATTTTCAAATCATGCTGCAGCTCATGAAAAACAAACGATTACGCCCACTAATGCGAATGTTAACGAGGCAGTAGTGTATTTTCTTTAAAGATGGCCAGCAGTTTGCTAGTCTGCTCATTACCATCCCACAGCACTTGATGGCGTATCATCGTCAATCCGCTGCGCTCACTGCGTATTTTGAGAGCAACAAGATTCCCGGAAATCCCCTCCCATGCCCTATGAACTGTTTGTAGAAGTCACGCGTAATGGCACTGTAGAAAGCCGGCATTTTGGTTCGGCCGTCGTCTGTGACGACAAGGGTAACATCCTGCACAGCTGGGGAGAGTTCAGGGAGCTTGTCTTTCCACGCTCCGCGTTAAAACCCATGCTGGCGATTCATCTGGTGGAGAGCGGCGCCAGTGATCGCTATGGATTGAATGACACCGAATTATCGTTGGCCTGTTCTTCCCACCAGGGTGAAAAAATACACCAGGACCTGGTAGAGGACTGGTTAAACCGACTGGGATTAAGCGAAGAGCATTTAGCCTGCGGTGCAGTATTGCCTGAGCATACCGAGAGCGCCCACAATTTACTGGCTTCCGGTCTGCAAGGCTGCCGGATTCATCACAATTGTTCCGGCAAACACACCGGATTTCTGACCACGGCAATGCATCTGGATATGCCGTTGGATAACTACCATCTTCTCCAGCATCCCTTGCAGCAATTATCTTTCGATATCCTTTCCGATCTGGCGAATATCGAACTCAGGCAGTACCCAATGGGAATCGATGGCTGTGGATTACCCGCACCCACCATGCCGTTACTGGACCTGGCGCGCGCCACCGCCCGCTTCGCCAACCCTACCCAATTATCCGCCCCTCGCACACAGGCGATTTATCGCCTGCACGAAGCCATTCGCAATGAACCCCTCTACATCGCCGGACATGGTTCTTTTGTAAGCGAACTGAACGAAACGAGCCAGGGCTGTGTACTGGCCAAAACCGGCGCCGAAGGCATCCTCATCGCAGCATTACCAGAAAAAGGCCTGG